>Ga0207800_1000262_pt1 | contig 16714 bp, 20 predicted proteins | sample LuqExpMetageno11_FD_187769 | JGI IMG/M metagenome (GOLD analysis project Ga0207800, IMG submission 187769) | Tropical forest soil microbial communities from Luquillo Experimental Forest, Puerto Rico - Sample 11 (SPAdes) | ecosystem: Environmental > Terrestrial > Soil > Tropical forest ...
ACATATTTTCTATTCCCGCCCGCTGTATCAGCTAAATAAAACACTAAAGGACTATAGAATAAACACTGTCCAGAGTACGGACAGAAAAGATGAAATAGGACAGCTGCAGAATAGCTTTGCTCAGCTATTCAGTGATTTGAGCGAAGAAAAACATGTACAGAATAAAATCATCAACTGCATGTCCCGAGATATTAAAATACCGATTAGTAGTGTCCTGGAGTATAGTGAGGATCTGATGAAGATGGACCTGTCACAGGAGAATACCATACAGTACCTCGAGGTCATCTACAGCAAAGCAAGAGATATTGAAGAAATCCTTCAGGATTTTGACGCTTATGTCGAAGGGAAACTATCGTTAGAACTCAATAAACAAAACTACAGGTTAACATTTCTTGAAGAAATGCTGAAGAAAGAATACGAACAGGAGCTGGAGCAGAATGGGGTTGGCTTTGAGATTATGAACCTAAGTCAATTAAAGGATGAGGCTGCTTTGGATCTGGTTAAAATCCGCCGTGTCTTTGCTAATCTGATTACCAATTCTGTAAGGCACAACAAGGGAAAAAATGATCTTAGAATTGTTGTGACGATGGACCGGGTAGAAGAGAAGGCTACTTTTTGTGTAGCGGATAATGGTGGTGGAATATCCTATAAAGATATTCCGTATATCTTTGAACCATTTTACATATCTGACAATGGGCATACGATGTCGGGACTTGGGTTACCTATATGTAAGAATATAGTTGAAGCACATGCGGGGGAAATGTGGGTGGATACACATATGAGAAAAGGATTTGCGGTCTGGTTTAATATTCCTTAGTCATAAAAATTAATTCCAGACATGTAATATCTATTAATCGCTGTGTTGTAAAGCATGGATTTTATAATAGTTGGATAAATATAGATTTTATATAGATTTTTAATGTGTTATATATATTGTATTATAAAGTTATGCTTGTTATAATAAAACCTGGATTAGGATAACTAAATCAGTGCAAAATAATCTGCATAGAATGATATTATAAATTATTTTCAGTAATCATTCGATTATAACAGGAAAGTGACAGAGGAGATATCATATGCTTCGTAGATTTTATCCTAAGAGATTGGCTGAATCGTCTTACGCTATAGATTATGAGAAATTATATCAGGAGGGATATCGCGGTATCTTATTCGATATTGATAATACCCTCGTTGCTCATGGAGCAGACGCTACACCAAGAGCAATCGAATTATTTGCAAGATTGAAAAGGATTGGTTTTCAGACCTGCCTGATATCCAACAACAGCGATGCGAGAGTAAGTCGGTTCAATAAGGACATTAAGACAAACTACATTTTTAAAGCAAATAAGCCAGCTACCAGAAATTACATTAAGGCAACGAAGATCATGGGAACCCGGATTAATAATACGGTATTTGTTGGAGACCAGTTATTTACCGATGTATATGGTGCAAACCGCATCGGGATGATGACCTATCTGGTTAAACCGATCCATCCCAAGGAAGAGATTCAGATCGTCTTCAAGCGTAAGCTGGAACGCATTGTACTATACTTCTATCGAAAGGATCTTGCTGCAGGTAAGATTAAGCAGGATTAAGAACAATACAAGATGAATCAGAAATTAAAGCATAATATCATATTGATTGGCTTTATGGGCTCTGGTAAAACAAGCGCAGGAATGTGGCTTGCCGAACGACTGACCTATCAGTTTAAGGATTCCGATCAGTTGATTGAGAAAAAGGCCGGAGATACCATTAACCATATCTTTGCGGTATATGGGGAAGAATATTTCCGTAACATGGAAACGGATTTAATCAAGGACTTAATACCGACTTTGAATAACTCAGTTATTTCTACCGGTGGAGGTTTACCAATTCGGGAACAGAATGCCAAGCTTCTGAAGGAGCTTGGCTATGTGGTATTTCTGAAGGCGACAAAGCAGACAACCGTAGACCGCCTGCAGGGGGATGCAACCAGACCCTTATTACAGGGTGAGGATTTGGAAAAGAAGGTTGAGAGGATGCTGGAAATCCGCACTCCCATTTATGAAAAAGCTGCCCATAAGACAATAACGACAGACGGAAGATCTATACAAGAAGTGGCTGAACTGATCATGGAAAGCTATATGAAACAGATATATTAAGAAAGATAGTAACTATTCAGTCGATTCGAGAAATCCACCAGGATTTCGAGCCGGCGAGCGTAAAAGCAATGGAATACATGATTGAAATATGCATATTTTGCATATTTTATGATGCCAATGTGCATAAAGTACAATGCGCAGGTTCGATTGAACCGCAGTGACTGAACATCACGATAGTTATATCTTTTCTATGTTATAGAAAATTAATGTACAAGCTGTCTTAGGATGGCAGATGGGAGGAAGATGATGAAGATATTAGTGATTAACGGACCTAATTTAAATTTTCTTGGAATTCGGGAAAAAGGGATTTATGGAAGCCAGGATTATAATTATTTGCTGGGGTTGTTAGAGGAGAAGGCAAATAAAGCGAATGTCGTGATTGAAACCTTTCAGAGCAATTGCGAGGGTGAGATCATAGACCGCATACAGAAGGCCTACCATGATCAGGTGGAGGGTATTGTGATTAACCCGGGAGCATATACCCATTATAGCTATGCAATTCGGGATGCACTTACTTCCATAACTGTACCGAAGATCGAAGTACATATCTCGAATATTCACCAGAGAGAAGAGTTCCGGCACAACTCGGTAACTGCAGCAGTATGTACCGGCCAGATTACCGGACTGGGATTGCAGGGATATTTGCTTGCTGTAGATGCAATTTTGAACATGTCAGTCAAAGCCTGAAGCATAAGCTTCAGATGCATTACTATATTAAACAGAAGGAATGGTTAACTATGAACAATTATTTAAGAGTACAGGATTTATTGAAGAAGCTTTCCCTTGGAGCAGTATTAATCTCAAATGGCAATAATATGCGATATGTCAGTGGATTTGCCGGAGAGACGGGATATCTCTATATCTCAGAGAAAAGACATGCCGTGATCACGGATTTTCGTTATACCATTCAGGCAGAGATGGAAGCGGAAGGGTATGAAATCATTACCATTGGCAATGGCGGATATGAAGAGGCGATTAATGATGTTCTTAAAACCGATGGCGTAACACATCTTGGTTTTGAAGCGGAGGATATGCTTTATGCCAGCTATCAGAAATTAAAGAAAGGCCTTCAGGTAAAGGAGTTCGTTCCGATTGGCAATGAAATTACGAGCATGAGACGGATTAAGACTCCGAAGGAACTTGAGTATATCAAAAAGGCAGAAGCGATTGGTGACCAGGTATTTACCGAGATATTAACCTTTATCAAACCAGGTATGACGGAGCTTGAGATAGCAGCAAGGATTGAATATCTGTTAAAGGTTAACGGAGCTCAGGCCCTGAGTTTTTCTGCCATTATAGCCTCCGGTATTAACTCATCCATGCCTCACGCAGTGCCTACCCATAAGAAGGTTGAGATGGGTGATTTCCTTACCATGGATTTTGGCTGTGTGTATGAGGGCTACTGCTCCGATATGACAAGAACCATAGTCATCGGTAAGGCTAGCGAGAAACAGAAGGAAATCTATAACACCGTATTAAAGGCTCAGTTAGCGGCGCTTGATTTCCTGAAAGCAGGTTATAAGGGCAAGGAAGTGGACAAAATAGCTAGAGATATCATCTACGGAGCGGGCTATGAAGGCTGCTTTGGTCATGGACTTGGTCACAGTGTCGGTCTTCATATCCATGAAAATCCAAGATTGTCCATGCTTGAAGAGGATATCATCGAGGCAGGCATGACAGAAACCGTAGAGCCAGGTATTTATATCAAGGGCTTCGGCGGAGTTCGAATTGAGGACTTGGTGGTTGTTACAGAGACAGGAAATGAGAATTTCACTTTTTCTGATAAAAACCTGATAGAACTGTAAAAAACGGCGCTAATTTTTGCATATTTTTAGGCTTGGGTAAAAAAAACTGTTGCAAAAAATAGTAGGTTATTATAGACTAAAGAGTAGTCAATTTGTAACTATTCAGTTACCTGCCAAATACAATTAGATTTTGGACAGGCAAACGCTAGGTCATGCGGTTTTATATGAATTATACATCGGTTAAAAGAGCCGATGTGAATGAATAGTCACGTAAATTTTAAGGAGGATTTTTGAGTATGGTTTCAGCAGGCGATTTCAGAAACGGTCTGACGATTGAAATGGACAATAACGTATACCAGATTATTGAGTTTCAGCATGTAAAACCGGGTAAAGGCGCAGCATTTGTTAGAACTAAATTAAAGAATATCAAGAGTGGTGGTGTGGTTGAAAGAACCTTCCGTCCGACAGAAAAATATCCACAGGCTCATATCGAAAGAGCCGATATGCAGTATTTATATTCAGATGGTGAGCTTTTCCACTTCATGAACGTAGAAACCTTTGACCAGTTTGCAATGAATGAAGATGCAATCGGTGATTCCCTTAAGTTTGTGAAAGAGAATGAAATGGTTAAGATGCTTTCCCATAGCGGAAACGTATTCGCAATCGAGCCTCCGTTGTTCGTAGAGCTTGTTATTACAGATACAGAGCCTGGTTTTAAGGGCGACACAGCACAAGGCGCTTCAAAGCCCGCAGTTGTTGAGACAGGTGCTACTGTATATGTTCCGTTATTCGTTGAGCAGGGTGACAAGATTCAAATTGACACCAGATCTGGCGAATATATGAAGAGAGTGTAGAGAGATACTAAGAAATTATATGGCGCAATCCAAGGAAAATCAAGGCTTTCCGTGGGTTGCGCTATTTTTATGTTTGCTATAAACAGCGTAAAATTGCATAAAATAGCCAGAAACAATATGGTTAGCAAACAGATAGTATTCAAGAATTAAAAGGCTTATATTTATATGGCTAAATCTGGCAATGAGTAATATAATATTTAAATAAAAAAACAAAATTGAAAATTAGCTCGTTATAGTTGGCAAGTGTTAGTTCATGATAAACATAAACTCTCATAAGAAAATGACAAAAGAGAGGATTCTTATTTTTTCTCCTGATATACTTGTGAATGAAAGGAGATGTGCTATTTGGATTGGAATATACGGCTGAACAGGGCTCTTGATTACATTGAAGAAAATTTGAGTAACGAAATTGATTTTGACTATGCTGCTAAATTAGCATTTTGTTCTCGCAATGATTTATCAAACATGTTTTTAGTTGTTACTGGAATACAGTTAAGCGAATACATCAGGCGCCGACGTCTTTCGCTTGCAGCACTAGAACTACAAAACAGTGATGAAAAAATCATAGATATATCCATGAGATATGGTTATTCATCGCCAACTGCATTTAACAGAGCTTTTCAAAATCAACATAAGGCATCACCTCAATATGCAAGAAGCCGGAAGATCTTTATTAGTTCCTATCCTCGCATCACTTTCCAAATAATATTGAATGGAGAGATTAAAATGAAGTGTAGAATTGAGAAAAAAGAGGCTTTTAAAGTAGTTGGAGTCAACCAAAAGGCTTGTTAGGTTTATGTGCTGACTTTGACAGTGAACATACATTTGATTATTACATTGCTGCCTCAACTAAAAATTCTGAGGTACAGGGTTTTGACCAGATTGATATTCCCGAAGCAACATGGGCGATTTTCGAAGCTGAGGGTACAATACCGGAGTTAATTAATCGTATATGGCAGGAGTGGTTCCCATCTTCCGGATACAGAAGGGCGGATAATTCTATCCCTGATGTTGAAGTGTATTTTGATTATGACTTCCCGAAGGAAAACTATACTTATGAGCTCTGGTACCCTGTTGTAAAGGAGTAGTCTAATCCAATAATAAGCATAATTCAAAGTTAAGTTGATTCATTATTTAGCAACTGTAAACTATGACAGATAGTAGAGGATAATGAAAGTAGCGGACACGGAACGAACAAAAAGTCCTATAAGTTCGGTGTTTCAAAGGTACTAATATGAAGAGAGTGTAAAAGAATATCAAGAATTTATGTGGCGCAATTCAATGAAAATCAAGGTTTTCCGTGGGTTGCGCTGTTTTTATATGGTGACGAAGGTAATGAGAGTTAATGGCTGAATGCTTAAGCAATGAAGGTGAACAAATAGAGATAAATTTTAAATGTTATACTATAATATATGAAGTCAAGAACACTGATGAAATCAATGATATAATAATTATGTTGCCGGCAGCAACTTAATGATACTGTGAGGTGAATGTCTATGAATAGTGACATGTTGGAAAAAGTATTAGCTTATATAGATGCCCATATCTTTGAAAAAATAAATTTATGTGTCTTAGCTGAAATAGCAGGTTATAGTCCCTTTTATTTTAGCAAATTGTTTTCTGAGGCAATGGGAATGCCGGTTACCGGTTATATTCGGATTCGCAAATTGCAATACGCGATCGTTTCATTGCTGGAAGGGCGTAAGGTTCTTGATGTAGCACTATTGTATGCGTTTGACTCACATGAAGGATTTACACGTGCCTTTACACAACTCTTTGGTTCAACACCCAGTACAATCAATAATAAGCATTATACGAAGTTAAATTGGTTCACTATTTTTTGTATCTTTGATCTATGGCAGATAATGTAGAGCGATTAAAGTAGCGAACACGTGGCTAACAAAATAACATAAAGCTCTAGCAATATAAGGATTCCAATATAAAAATAGTGTAACAAATTATTAGTAATCTATATGGCGCAATTCAAGGAAAATCAAGATTTTATTTGAATTGCGCTATTTTATATTTAATAATAAGGAATGATTGGAGATTCAGGAATGCTTAAAGCAATGAAGGTGGCGAACAACTAGATAATAATAGTGTTAAGGCTTTTAAGAAAAATGGTGGCAGCTATACTTTATATAATGTATAATATCACCAGATAAATAATTGTATTTGATAGATAGATTAATCATAATTGTTTTTGATTGTAAAGTGGAAAATCTATATAATGTGCATCATTAAGCATAAAAAGTCATGAATTTATCTATTTGTTCCTTTATAATTGAAATCAGATGGGAGGTGAATATTTGGAAACTGTGATAAACATTCAGAAAGCCATTGACTATATTGAAGAAAACATTCTTGACGAGTTGAAGTTTGATGTTATTGCGAGCCAAGCTTATATGTCAAGTCATCACTTTCAAAGACTCTTCACGATGATATGCGGTGTATCCTTGGGAGACTATATCAGAAACAGACGATTATCGCTTGCGGCAACAGAAATCAAAATTTCTAACGCTAAAATCATTGATATTGCCTTTAAGTATGGTTATGAAACACCAGAGAGTTTTTCTCGTGCCTTTTCTCATTTCCATAATATTTCGCCCATGATGGCGCGCAATCATGGGGAAATAAAAACATTTGCCAGAATTACCATTAAATCTATTTTAGAAGGGATGAATATAATGCAGGAGAGAATTAAGCAAAGAGGTTACACAGTCGGCAATGTTGGCTCAGTTTATTTAACCTCTGACATGGACAAAACTGCTAAATGGTTTGAAGAGGTATTGGGTTGGTATGCAGATGTAGAAGTAAGAGACAACGACGGCAATCCGACATATGGGTGCGCTATGCCATTCAACGGAGAATTAGTGCATCTTGGTGTTACATCGTTTAATGGTATCTTTTTATTACCCGGTGAAACTCCCAAATGCCTAATTTCTATGATGGGGGTCAAAAACATTGACAATTTATACAGTCATGTCAAGAGAAGCGGTTGGGAACATATTACAGAAGTTACAGCCGAATCTTGGGGCGCAAGGGCGTGTAATATAACAACGATTGATGGTTGTATTTTGAGGTTTTTTGAATAAGGGCATATCCCTAAAGTGAATATCAAGAATTAATATGAGCGTAACTCAAGGAAAATCAAGATTTTCCTTGAGTTACGCTCTTTTTGTTATTTAATATTAAGGAATGATTGGAGATGCAGGAATGGTTAAAGTAATGAAGGTAGCGAACAACTAGATAAAAATATTGATAAAGTTTTTGGAAAAAGTGGTGGCAGCTATACTTTATATAATGTATAATATCACCAAATGAAATGTTATAATATATGAATACAGTAATCATAATTGTTGCTTAATGCGAAATATTAGTTATTGTAAATAAATAAAAAGAGGATGAGAATTAATGAAAAAACCATTTTTAATTGGAATTGCAGGTGGAAGTTCGAGTGGAAAATCGACTTTTTGTGATGTTCTTGAAAAATCCCTTTCAAGCTTTAAGCTAAAAATTCTGCATATGGATGATTATTTCAAGCCAGAAGAGAAGCGACCTTATGTAGAGGCACCTATTAATGGAATAATGTACATAGATGATAATCATCCTGAGACAGTAGACCTTATTCAATTGAAAAAAGATATGTTTCAAGCTTTAGAGAAAGATTTTGATGTTATAATTATAGAGGGATTACTAACCTTATGGGACAAGGAAATTTGTTCAAGATTAGATTTGAAGTTGTTTGTTGATTGCCGTTCTGATGAGAGAATAGTAAGAAGACTTCGTCGCAATATGGGGTGGGGACTTAGTTTTGATGAGATTTCAAATGTTTATTTGGATATGGTTCGTTATAGACATGATGAATTTGTTGAGCCTACGAAGTGGAAAGCTGATATAATTTTAAACGGCTCAAATCCATCAACAATTGCACTTTCAGCAATTGTTGAATTTGTAGAGAAAGCATGCAGTCAAACATAAACAATTAATGCACAATTGCTTATGCAATTATTTTACATTATGACAAAGGCGGTCAAGAAATAGTCGCGATAATGTTGTATTCTGTATTTATCGGAGGTACAAAAATGAACGAAGCAGATTCAGCATATGTAGTACAAAAAGTACAGGATTATATCGAACAGAATATAATGGAATCCATTACTTTGAAGCAGCTATCTTATACAGCTGGATATTCCCCTTGGTATCTATCCAGAATTTTTAAAGAAGTCACAGGTAAAACACCATATGATTATATTCGTTCGAGAAGACTTACAATGGCGGCACTTATTCTAAGAGATGGAAACAAAAAAGTGATAGACGTCGCACTTGATTTTGTTTTTGATAGTCAGGAAGGCTTTACCAGAGCTTTTTCGAAAGAGTTTGGAATTGCGCCAGGTAGATATAAAGCCAAGACCCCGCCGATAAAATTATTCTTGCCTGAAAAAGCTTATGATACCTACCGATCACTTCATAATGTAGAAAGAATAGGCGAAAGGATGGATGATATGACAAAATCGATATTTGTACAAATCATTGAACGACCGAAAAGAAAGTGTTTACTAAAAAGAGGCGTTAAGGCAGAAGATTATTTTGAATACTGCGATGAAGTAGGGTGTGATGTCTGGAGTGTATTGTCGAGTGTAAAAGAGGCACTTTACGAGCCGATAGGTATGTGGATGCCTTCAAATTTAAAGCCTGCGAATACCTCAACATATGTTCAAGGAGTTGAGCTGCCTTTGGACTATGATAAAGAAATTCCGGATGGATACGAATTAGTCGTTTTCCCTCCCAGCACTATGATGGTATTTCAGGGAGAGCCATATCAAGACGATGATTTTCAACAAGAAATCGGCGAAGTATGGCAACATATTGATAAGTTTAATCCTGAAATATATGGATATCATTGGTCTTCTGAACAGGCTCCGCGTTTCCAGCTTGTGCCGATGGGGTATAGGGGTTATATCGAAGCAAGACCTGTAGAGAAATGTTAAGTATCAAGGAATTTGTAACCCCAGCAGGAAATTTAAACCTGCTGGGGTTCCTTTTTCCGCCAGATAAGGATATAAAAGGTTCTGCGACTATCAATGATTTTGTGCCAGAAGGTCAGTGGTGGACTAATGATCCTAAACTATGTTGATTTATTAACCAAAGGAGAAAACTAGCATGAATGATATTGGTTTATTTGTTGGAGATATGAAAAAGATGGTCTCATTTTACTGCGATATATTGAACTTTGAAACCGATTGGGACGGTGGAATGTATGCAACTTTCAAAAAGGGCAATAATGGATTGTTTATGTTTGATCGAAAGCATTTTGCAGAGTCTATTGGCGAAACGTATTATCCACCGAGCGGTATAAATCTTACGATGGAAATGTATCTACGATTTGCTACGCCTGATGTTGATAAAGAATATGAAAGAATGAGAAATCTCAATGTTAGGATCATAGAAGAGCTGTCCACCAAACCATGGGGTCAGAGAAACTTTTTTATTTCAGACCCCGAGGGAAATATTATTGAAATCGGGGATTAATGATAAGGTTAATTATCATCATTTACTCTACGAAGCGTTGATTGCTTATTTCTTCACCATGCGATATTATAATTGCATATAGGGAGGTTAGAACAATGGACTGCAATAAAATGGGAACATTACTATATCGTCTTCGTAAAGAGAAAGGCATGACTCAGAAGCAGATTGCCGATATGATGAATATCAGCGATAAAACAATTTCAAAATGGGAACGCGGCTTAGGATGTCCGGATGTATCCTTGCTAAGCGAACTATCTAAGATATATGAAGTAAATATTGAGAAGATTCTATCCGGTAATCTGGCACCCAATAATAACGACACTGGCAATTTAAAAAGAATTAAGTTCTATGCTTGCCCTTGTTGCGGGAATATAATCTACAATACAGGAGATGCTGATATTTCCTGCTGCGGACGAAAGTTAGCACCACTTGTTGCCAAGCCTGCTGATGCAATGCATAATGCGGCAGTGGAAGATGTAGAAGGTGAATATTATATTACCTTTCATCATGAAATGAGCAAAACACACTTTCTTTCCTTTGTTGCATATGTCACATCTGATAAAATTCTGCTTGTGAAGCTCTATCCCGAACAAACTGCGTCTGTACATTTACCTAAGATGAATGGAGGAAGACTGCAACAAAAGTTTGGCGCGAGTCTGTATTATTATTGCAGCCGTCATGGACTGTGGGTATTATAACAGACAGAATTATTAATTAATTGATATTGTTGCCGTTATTCTTTCAGATAAGTGACTGAAAATTATTTTATTTATATGTGTAAGAGGTGTAGCTTATGGAAAATCTCTCGAAAAAAGAGTTAAAAGAACATTATAAAAGTAGGAATGTAATCGGTGGAATAAGAATTCTTGTCCAGAACCAGGAATGCGCTCAGAATGGGACCGGTATGGAGCAGGGTCATTTACCTTTACCGTTCTTGAGAAAATTATAAAAACAGAGACGCAAACCGATCGTGAATTTACAGACGATATCAGCATTCTGCTTGAAATGTGGATTGAAAAACAACAGCAGGGTGATCTATTATGATGTGGTAAGTAAATAAAATTGGCGCAATCTATGGGGAAACAAGGTTTTCTGTGGGTTGCGTTATTTTTATGGCTTATTGTAAGTATTGAGATGTAGTAACTGTACGCTCAAGTAATGTAGGCTAGAACATGTAGGGATGGCGCAGAGAATAGTCTCGATGATAAGGTAAAATATATTAATCAAATATCAGTAGTTATTACAATTAATATAATATATAATAATGACAAATGTATCAAGTTTGATAGATGCGCTCTATACAGTAATTGTAAATATAGAAGCAAATATTTTCTGAAAATATTTCTAATGTGAACAATAACAGAAGAGGGATTATGATGAAATTAGAACAAAGATTTACATTATATAACAGTTTTCTGATGGAAGGCGCTTTGGGCGAAAGATTAAAGCGAGAGTATCATCTGGCTTTTGATGAAAATGTAACAATGGCAAAGTTGGTGTATTCATCAGAAGGGAGAAAAGCATTAATAGAGTTATGGGGACAATATATTGCTATAGCTAAGAGCTATGGACTTCCTTTTCTTGCAACAACGCCTACAAGACGAGCAAACAAAGAACGTGTAAAACTTGCCGGTACCAATAAATCAATAATTAACGATAATGTATCTTTCTTACGCGATATACAAAGAAATTCTAATATCGACATGTATGTCGGAGGGTTAATGGGATGTAAAGGAGATGCCTATACTGGTGAAGGAGCATTAACGAAAGATGAGGCACATATGTTTCATAGCTGGCAGGCAAATGCATTTCGTGATGCAGGAGCAGATTTTCTATATGCGGGTATTATGCCCACGTTATCAGAGGCAATTGGAATGGCCGAAGCCATGTCTGATACGCACATCCCTTATATCATAAGCTTTACCATTCAACGGGATGGAACACTTATTGATGGAACGAAAATATGCGATGCCATTCATATTATTGATGATGCTGTAATTCATAAGCCATTATGTTATATGACGAACTGTGTTCATCCCACGATTGTATATGAAGCACTTTCGCAACCGTTTAACCATACTGATATAGTACAATCAAGATTTTTAGGAGTACAGGCGAATACATCGCCTTTGTCATATGCGGAATTAGATCATTCAGAAGATTTAAAATGTTCAGAATCAGCAGCATTTGCAGAGGATATGATACGTCTCAGGAATGATATGCATTTTAAAATTATGGGAGGCTGTTGCGGCACTGACAACCGACATATGGAAGCAGTAGCGAGAAGATTATAGTCGAACCGTTAATTTAAGATATTGTCTTCAACAAATCCCGATATACCTCATCAATGAAACGATCATCTATTTTCGTATCCAGGAAATACTCTATTGCCTGTTTCGCCTGTGCGACAAGCATTTCTAATCCGGTAACTGCTTTTATTCCCAGTAATTCTGCCTGTTTGGCCAGTTTTGTTTTAAGAGGATTGAATATGACATCGACTACAGCTTCGCATTGTGTAAAGGTTCTCAGATCCAGTGGTGAAGCATCAATATTAGGATACATTCCAAGTGGAGTTGTATTTACAATCACCGCGGCATCAGTATGATCTGCGTAGCAGGTTTCGTAGGAAATCGCTTTATTAGCAACTCCGGCGACGAAAACACCAGCGGCTTTTGCCTCATTGTCGGAAGCTCCCTTTCTGCTGACTACCAGAATTTCTGAGGCACCGAGATGCTTCAGTACAGCTTGCACAGTCTGAGAGGTTCCGCCTCCGCCTAGCACAAGGCATTTCTTATCCTTTATTGTAATATGATTATGGTTCAGCATATATTCAAACCCATAGAAATCAGTATTATAGCCGATGTAATGACCGGCTTTATTCACGATTGTATTGACTGCTCCAATTTCCTTTGCCAACGGATGAAGCTCGTCCAGATAAGGAATAACAGCTTGTTTATATGGAATTGTTACATTGATAGCAGTGAAATCCTTCTTTTCCATGAATGCTAAAAATTCATCCTTCGATAGCGGTATCAAATCATATGTATAATCTGCCAGCTTTTCATGGATGATTTTCGAATAGCTATGTCCGAGTTTTTCTCCGATTAATCCGTATCTCATTATATCACCTCATAATTTCTTACTTTTTTTCTTTTCAATGAAACCTTCCAACAGACCAGTATTATGCCTGATACCCACTGACAACATACTGATGAAAGATGATTTAACTTACTAAACAGAATAATATAACTGTTCCATTTTTGCAATTTATTTCTTATTTATACCGGAATATTTTATTCTCCAGGGAATATATTGTTCTAAACAGAAAGTGGATAAGCATTTGTAATCTATGACAGGGAGGGGTTTGTTCATGAATACGAAAGACGAGCTGTTAAAAATATTATCGTTAAAGCTTAGGACAATCATGGGCAAACTGACGCTTGAGTTTGATAAGCTGCAGGAGATAAGGCTTCGGATGAATGCACCTCTTCTGATCATTTATGGGAATAAGGAAGCGTTTATCACCGAGGATGCTAAAATGGTAGACAATCCATCTAAGGCGGTGCTGATTACAAAAAATGAAATACGTGAAACGATGGAATACATAAGTAACTATTCTCTTTATGCATTTGAAGAGGAAATCAGACAAGGATTTATAACAATTAACGGCGGACACAGAATTGGAATAGCAGGGAAGATTATTATTGAAGATGATGTTATCAAAGGAATGAAGCATATTTCCTTCATCAATATCCGGCTGGCTCACCAGGTCAAAGGCTGTGCGGATCCAGTCCTGCCTTATTTAATCAATAAGCAGGCTTTCGGCATTTATCATACCCTGATTATTTCGCCTCCCAGATGCGGTAAAACAACCCTGCTGCGGGATATCATCAGGCAGCTTTCCGATGGAAGCCAGTATCAGGAGGGAATGAGTGTAGGAGTTGTGGATGAACGTTCCGAGATAGGTGCCTGCTACATGGGGACTCCGCAGAATGAACTTGGAATCCGGACAGATATCCTGGACTGCTGTCCCAAAGCAAAAGGGATGATGATGCTGATCCGCTCCATGTCCCCACAGATTATCGCTGTAGATGAGATCGGTTCCAAAGAGGATCTTGATGCCATCGATTATGTCATTGGCTGTGGATGTAAACTGATAGCTACAGTACATGGAAATTCTCTTGAGGACATCAGAAATAAACCTACCTTAAGTGAACTGGTAAAGAAGAGGCTTTTTGAACGTTATGTTATTCTCAGTAATGTCAAGGGAATCGGACATTTGGAGGAAATCTATGATACGGATGGAAAGCGGCTTTATACGACTTTGAAATAGGTCGTAGTTGAAAGGAGGACAAACTGCCATGAATATTATGAAAATCATCGGATGCATTCTGGTAATTATATCTTCTGCCGGTATGGGCTTTTATTTCAGCAGTGAGATGAAATGCAGAATTGAGGATTTAAAGGAACTAAAGAAACTGATCGGCTTACTGCGTGGGGATATCCGTTATGCGAATACACCTTTACCGGAGGCCATCAATTCAATCCACAGAAGGCACAGTGGGAACTTTCAGCCATTTTTTAATCAGGTCAGCATGAAGCTGAATGAGCTCTCCGGTGTAACCTTTTCTGAGATTTGGAAGACCGCTGTCCAGACCCAGCTGGTTAATACCTCATTAACAAAGAAGGACAAGTTGCATCTGGCTGGGTTCGGCGAAAATCTTGGTTATCTGGACAAGGATATGCAGATGAATACCATTGATTTATATATCGCACAGCTTGAGGATGAAATAAAGGATTTATCAAAGACGGTGAAGGAAAAGGCATATTTACTCAATACCTTAGGAATTATGACAGGTATCTTCATTACAATTATCATGATTTAAGAAGCACGGTGATGAATAATGATTTCATAAATGCTACGGAAGAAAGTCAGAAACCGCTGCCTTAGCGGTATGGAGGTTAACATGGATATCGTTTTTATATTAAGAATTGCATTGGTTGGAATCATGGTTTCCATATTAAATCAAATATTAAAACAATCGGGTAGGGAGGATCTAGCGTTTATGACCAGTCTGGCTGGTTTGGTTCTGGTTCTGTTATGGCTGCTTCCTCATATATCCAACTTGTTTAAGACAATACAGGATTTATTTAACATCGTATAGTCGCCGGATTACCGGTTATATAAATAAAAGCATAATTCACTGCGGAAATGCCACTTTTGTGTCTTTTTCCTAGTTTATGCCGCCGCAGAGCGGCCAAATGGAGAGATGATATGATAAAAATCGCTGTTCTGGGAATTGCAGCTATTGTTCTGGCCATTCTGTTTCGCAAAGGGAAAGAGGAATACTCCCTTTATATCAGTCTGGCAGCATGTTTTTTGATACTACTCTGGGGAATAGGAAAATTGGAGGTCATACTGGATGCCATAGACCGGCTTCAGGGCTATATCAAGCTGAATAAGGCTTATGTCGGTATACTGATTAAAATTATTGGTATTACCTATGTAACGGAAATCGCATCCTCACTCTGTAAAGATTCAGGTTATCAGGCTATTGGTGATCAAATTGAGCTGGTAGGAAAGCTTACCATTCTAGCAATCAGTATGCCGATTTTGCTTTCGATACTGGATACCATTAATAGCTTCCTGGAGGTTTAGTCATATGAAACTATGCGTAATGAAAAGTAAAACTAAGAAATACTTAACTAAAATCATAATGTTTCTTTTCCTTTTTCTATCTACCTTATTTCACACAGAAACGGTACAAGCATCTTCTGACCTTCCGGAAGATATCAATTACAGTGAAATACAGGATGTGATTAATAATGTTATGGGTAATGGTAATAAATTTAATTTCAATGATTATGTACAGAAATTAATCAGCGGGGAGGAGACATTTTCCCTGTCGGGGATTGCTAAACAGCTGCTGAATTCTGTTAAGGGAGAAATCACAGCGAATCTGGGAACCTTCGGCAGCCTGATTACCATATCCCTGATTGCAGCCCTGTTCACTAATTTTTCTATGGCTTTCAAGAATAACCATGTTTCAGAAACGGGTTTTTACGTTACTTATTTGCTACTTTTCAGCTTACTGATCAGTTCCTTTGTAATTGCTTCTCAGATAGCCGCAGCTACGATCAGTTCCGTTCTTGACTTTATGAAGGCGCTTGTTCCGGCCTATCTTATGTCAGTTGCCTTCTGCACCGGCGCTGCAACCTCTCTGGCTTATTATGAAGCAGCCCTGGGATTGATTACGCTGGTTGACTTTGTCATTATTAAAGTCGTTATACCGATGATTAATTTCTATCTGATTATCATGCTGGCAAATAACCTGTCAAAAGAGGACATGTTATCGAAGCTGGCTGATTTGTTCTCAACGGCAATCACCTGGACGTTAAAAAGCCTGCTTGCGATTGTGGTCGGTTTCAGTGCAATCAAAGG
>Ga0207800_1000263_pt1 | contig 16684 bp, 6 predicted proteins | sample LuqExpMetageno11_FD_187769 | JGI IMG/M metagenome (GOLD analysis project Ga0207800, IMG submission 187769) | Tropical forest soil microbial communities from Luquillo Experimental Forest, Puerto Rico - Sample 11 (SPAdes) | ecosystem: Environmental > Terrestrial > Soil > Tropical forest ...
GCTGCCCATATGCCAGGAATAATGAATCCAAGGGGCTTCCTTTCTGTGGAGAGTTCTTCTCGTAATGATTAAGAAAATCCTGAAATTTCTTAAGAGCGAATCCACCCTTTAATAAAATGATATCCATAGCTGAAATCTTAATATATTCAAAGGTAGAATTACCTTTGTTGGTGATCTTTAATAAATCTGCAAAGTTATAAGCAAGGTCAGCGATTTTGCGGTTGAAATTCTCATAAATAACTACCTGATACATCTCTGCATCCAGGTTCAACTGCTTGATATCGCTCTGTGACAAATTCGCAGAGCCTTCACTGGTATTGGCCAGAAGATCCTGAAGGATAGCGTTTTTGGCACGAAGCTTATAATGGTTTACATATTTATCATTCAGATTTTCTTTATCTAAGGTGTCTTTTACAGTTTTTAAGGCTGGGAGCAATTCATCTTCATCAATAGGCTTGGTTAAATAAAAATCGACGCCATAACGAATGGCAGTCTGGGCATATCCAAAATCAGAATATCCGCTGAGTAAGATGCATTTACCGGTAAAGCCTTGTTCTCTGGCGGCTATAATAACATCGATACCGTGCATTTTCGGCATACGTATATCCATCAAAACAAGGTTGGGCTGTTTCGCTAATATCTCCAGAAGGGCATCGCTGCCATTACTTGCTTCACCGCATATGGTAAAGCCAAGGCTCTCCCAGTCCATAATACATTTTAAGCCTTCTCTGATTGAAGCTTCATCGTCTGATATAAAAACTGTATACATGTAACACCTCTCATCCTGACGTAATACCCGAAACGGGCAATTGCTCGTGCTTTATGTTGGATTTTTCCAATTTTATCTTAATCTGTTTCAATTTTAATTACAACAGGAAATTCACTAGACACTGTTCCTGTCTGGAATTTAAGGCCGGTATGATCCTTCGTCCAATGAAGCTCTTCATCGGAGCCTAAGATGGATACCTTTCTAATAATACCATGGAATTTAGGAGCATTAGAGTCGCTGTTTTCTGCAAGTGACTTTATACAGATCTTGCCATCGGCAGGGTATTTTAATGCGATTGCATATAAATGACCGTTGGCTGCCGTAAAACGGAAATCTTCGCTGGTATAGCCCTGTTGGTTTCCTTCTGAGAATTTACCTTCAACGTCCTTTGTCGGACCCTCGCCGTAAGATCTCCATACCTTACTGTTATAAATTGCTTCTCCGTTCACAGAAAGCCATTTACCCATATCCTTTAATATCTTCCGATCTTCTTCGGGCATAGAACCATCTGCCTTGGGGCATACATTCAGAAGCAGGTTTCCGTTCTTGCTCACAACATCAATCAGGTAGGTAATGATATCATAACTGGACTTATAATCCAAAGTAGTCGTATAGCACCAGGAATTATGCGCTACAGAGGTATCCGTCTGCCAGTAAAATGGCTGCACATTGGCAAACTTACCACGTTCCATATCCACGATACCGGTTCCGAAGGCCATTGCCTCGTGTTTATAGCAGATAGCCGTAGGGAAGCCCCATTGAACACCGCGGTTATAATAGTACGCAGCAATCTTTAGAAGGTGCTTCTTATATCCTTCATGTTGGATCCACCAATCAAAATATAGAAGACTTGGCTGGTATTTATCAATGATTTCAACGGTTCTGATCAACCAGTCATCCAGGAATTCTTCAAAGGGATATGGGGTTGCGTAGATATCCTCCTGATTGGGCTGTTCCTGAAGGGATGGCCAGTAAAAGTCACCACGCTTAAGAGGCTCCTTAATATCACTGTCAAAATCCTTGCCGTTGCCCATAAACCATAAATGCTCTGCCCGGTGGGAAGAGGTACAGAAGGTGAGGTCATCCTCTTCAAAGGCTGCCTTTAATTCCCCTAATACATCCCGCTTCGGACCCATTTTTACACTAGTGAATTCGGAAATATCACTGCCATACATCTGGAAGCCTTCGTGATGCTCCGCAACCGGAAATACATACTTAGCCCCGGACTCCTTGAACAATCTTGACCATTCCCTGGGATCCCATTTCTCTGCAGTGAACATAGGAATGAAATCCTTATAGCCGAAGTCCTTATGCGGACCATAGGTTGCAATGTGATGCTCATATTCCGGTGTTCCCTGAATGTACATATTTCTGGAATACCATTCATTATTGAAAGCAGGAACGCTGTAAAGCCCCCAGTGAACAAAGATACCGAATTTGGCTTCTTGAAACCACTTCGGAACCTCAAATTGTGAAAGGGATTCCCAGTTATCTTCATAAGGTCCCTGCACGATTACCTCATCAATTCTTTTTAATTCGTCTTGCATTGATTGCCTCCTAAATCTAGTCATAAAAATGTCTTATTGTGTACTTAATACAACAGCAGCTTTTCTTGCCGTATCCTGATCTTTTGCACATTGCAGATCAAAAGAATATACTTCATCATAACCCAGTGCTTTTGCTTCAGACTGCATTTTCTGCTTTAGTTGATTAAAGGTTGCCTCATCCGAGGCAAATACCATCTGCCAGGAATAATCAATAATGACATCCCTGCAAAGGCTTCTTATGGTAGTAACCTCGGAGGATTCCTTCGGTGCTACATATCCGCAGCCGGGAGCTACAATGATCTGGTTATTTTTCGTTAAGTAATCATGAGCTGAATCCGCTCCCATAAATGCCTTCCAATCGAGGGACAGAGCGCTGTCTTCCATATCCAGTACCGATTTCCACTGAGTATAGTAATATGGGTAGCCATCGGAATCAAGATCGCTTTGTGATACCGGCTTAAAGTTCAGCTGGGACACACCATCTTTCCACGTGCTTCCTCCCCAGTTCTCAGGAACATCCGCACCGCCTCCAAGTAATGCCTGAATGCCAAAGTCAGTAAGGTAGGGACCGTCGATACCCATTTCCCAGGTCAGACCCTTAGGACCTGCTGTTCCGCCGGAAGGAGTTGCCCCAGCAATCTGGATACCCTCCGGGGAGTACAGCCAATCAATGAAGTCAGCTAATCTCTGAGGATCTTCCGCATGGGAGCCAATAGCAATGACGGTTTTCTGATTGCCCTCAGGATTGCAGCCATAGGAGAATATCTGCATATCATCAATCGGAGCAAGCATATAACCTTTTCCCTCTGATTTATGCTCCGTTGTATTATATGCGGACTGACTTTGCCACCACCAAGGGGAATATAAAATGGCACCATCTTCAAATTTTTGGAAGACATCATCATAAGTTTGAACAATAGAATCAGGGTCAACGAGACCCAGCTGATTTGCATCGTGATAAAGCTTTAAAATCCTCATATATAAGGAATTACTATCGAGAATGTTCTGATAATCGGACCCATCTGCCTTCGCAAGGACAAACCCGAGCTCGTCATACCCATAAAAACATGCAGGCTGTTTGGCGGCATTCATCATATTGCCATCCCAATCCTTAAAGAAGGAAAAAGCATAAGTCGGATTACCGGATTCGGAATAGGGCATGGCTTTATGCATTTCCTCAAGTACCGGCAGCAAATCTTCCAAAGTACACATCTGCGGATATCCAATGGAAGAATAAACATCCCAGCGAAGATAGGGACCAAAGGTAAGCTCAGGACCTTCACTGGAGGTGGTTGCGGGTAAGGTTGATATCTCGGTAGGAATGCCATAGATACCATCCTGTGTAAGCTTGTCATTCAGAGTACCGATAGCATTAGAGTAATTCATAATATCCTTGCCTTCTAAGTACTTGCTCATATCAATGACTAAGCCTTCATCAACCAACGACTGCAGATAACCATTTTCTGTGGAGCAGATGATCAGGTCGCCTACATTACCGGAGGCAGCACGCATATCAAACAGAGTATCTCCTCCACTGGAAACGTTAGGAGCAATGATGTTGAGTTCCATATTAAATTTATCCTTTACAATTTTAGCGAACCATCCGGACTGAATTCCTTGAAAATTGGCGACGTAATCAAATACATCAACCACGATGGCGTCTTTATAAGGACTTGTGTTCGAATCCTTCATGGTAAATTTGACGTTACAGCCACTTAATGGCAGGACTGAAATAGAAACGGCCATCACAATACAAAGGAATTTTTTCTTCATATTTCTACCAGTTATATGGATATAAATAGAATAAGTATTCCTATTATACCCAATATAATTTCCTTTCTATGAATTATTAAAATCTATAAATCATTAGAGATCTTTCGGTTTGCTTCTTTGTATTGCTTTGGGGTAATTCCTTTTGCTTTATGAAATGCTTTAATAAAATAGCTGATATCGTTAAATCCGCAGTTAAGGGCAACATCGGTTATACTGGACCGGTTCTCTGCAAGCTGTTCGCAGGCACATTCAATCCGGTAGTAATTCAGATATTCCGTTGGAGTATACTGCGTCATTTTCCGGAAGAACCGGCAGAAATAACGAGGGCTTAGCCCGGCTATCTTTGCCATTGCTTCCAGAGAGATTGCTTCCGTATAATGCTCTTCGATATAATACAATACATCCTTAAAACGCTTAATCTGCTGGGCAGAGGCGGAGGGTGCGGCATCATTAACGCGGTAGGCTTGAGTCTCGAATATCAACCCCATGATTTTAAAAAGTGCACCTTGTGTCATGAATTCATAGCCGGGTTTCTTATTTGTCATGGAGGTAAATAAATCTTCAATAGCATACTGCATGGAATCCGCATTTTGGGAAATCATTATGCTGACGGAAAGTTCATGATGAATGAGCTGCTGCAGCTGCTTGTTACAGAGCTTGTTATTGCCGATCAATAAGCGCATGTCAAAGACGATGCATTCATAGATACAGTCTTCAGGGACACCTCCATGAAGGGTGCCGCCCTGTATACAGAGTACATCGTTCCTAACCGCCAGGACGGACTGACCATCGATTGTTAAATGAAATTTTCCGTCTAAAATACGAATAATTTCATATTCCGGATGCCAATGATATGACATCTGATAGTGAGGGTGACTTGACTCTACATGATAGAAATCGATAGGAAAATCAAATGTTCCCTGCTTTTTATCTTCTCTGTAATCCAAATACTTCAAAGATTATGCCCCCGATCAAAAAAAGTGAATATTGTTATACTTTATGTTATTATAGCACAAGCATTATCGGGAACGCAAATATATAATAATAATTAGAATACTAAAATTTAATGAATAAATTAATTATAACGTATGTTGGTGTGAATGAAAAGCATTTTCACCATATTAATTGTGAAAAGTTTGATTCACATTAGTAAAAACTCATAAAAACAGGTTAAGCCGCTGAAACGGCAGAAGGAGGAAATATGGCAATTAACAGATTAATTGGAGAGTATCCGGTAATCGGTATCCGTCCTACCATCGATGGACGAAGAGGAGCAGTAAAAGTACGTGAATCACTGGAAGACCAGACCATTGACATGGCAAAGGCTGCCGCTAAATTACTGCAGGAGAATTTAAAATACTCGAATGGCGAGTCTGTAAAAGTAATTATCGCAGATACCACAATCGGACGTGTAGCTGAGAGTGCCGCATGTGCGGAGAAGTTCAGAAAAGCGGGTGTAGATATTACATTAACAGTTACACCCTGCTGGTGCTACGGTGCGGAGACCATGGACATGGACCCGATGACCATCAAGGGTGTATGGGGGTTTAACGGAACCGAGCGTCCGGGTGCCGTATATCTTGCTTCTGTTCTGGCTACACATGCCCAGAAGGGACTCCCTGCTTTCGGAATCTATGGTCATGACGTACAGAATGCGGATGATACCTCGATTCCTGAGGATGTAAAGGAAAAGCTGCTTCGTTTTGGACGCGCTGCTGTCGCAGTTGCATCCATGAGAGGGAAATCTTATCTTCAGATCGGTTCTATCTGCATGGGTATCGGCGGCTCCATCATCGATCCTGCATTTATCGAAGAATATCTCGGCATGAGAGTGGAATCCGTGGATGAAGTTGAAATCATCCGTAGAATGACCGAAGGAATATATGATAAGAAAGAATACGAGAAAGCCCTGGCATGGACAAAGAAATACTGCACCGAAGGCTTTGACAAGAATAGTGCAAAATTCCAGAAGAGCAGAGAACAAAAGGCTGCTGATTGGGAATTCGTTGTTAAGATGATGGTAATCATGAAGGACTTAATGAACGGTAATAAAAATCTTCCGAAGGGATGTGAGGAGGAAGCAGCCGGACATAATGCCATCGCGGCAGGCTTCCAGGGACAGAGACAGTGGACGGACTTCTATCCGAACGCAGACTTTGCAGAAGCACTCATGAATACCTCCTTTGACTGGGAAGGTGTAAGAGAACCTTATGTTCTGGCAACAGAGAACGATGTCCTCAACGGTATCGGAATGCTGTTCATGAAGCTTTTAACCAACCGTGCTCAGATTTTTGCTGATGTTCGTACTTATTGGAGTCCGGAAGCAGTGAAGAAGGCAACAGGTTATGACTTAGAAGGTGTAGCGAAGGAATCCGGCGGTTTCATCCATCTGATCAATTCCGGTGCTGCGTGTCTTGACGGCAGCGGCGAGGCAAAGGATGCGAAGGGTAACGGAGTGATTAAGCCGTGGTATGAAGTAACCGAAAAGGATCAGGAAGCAATTCTTGCAGCAACCACCTGGAATCCGGCAGATACGGGCTATTTCAGAGGCGGTGGCTTCTCCTCCAGATTCCTGACCAAAGCAGAAATGCCGGTAACCATGATTCGTCTGAACCTGATCAAAGGCCTTGGTCCTGCACTTCAGATTGCAGAAGGCTGGACCGTTAATTTACCGGATGAGGTATCCGATACACTGTGGAAGCGTACCGATTATACCTGGCCTTGTACCTGGTTCGCACCCAGAACTACAGGAACCGGCGCGTTCAAGACCGCATATGAGGTAATGAACAACTGGGGAGCTAATCATGGTGCTATCTCCTATGGACACATCGGAGCAGATCTGATCACCCTTTGCTCCATGCTTCGTATTCCGGTATCCATGCATAATGTGCAGGAGGAAAGCATTTTCCGTCCCGCAGCTTGGAATGCTTTCGGAATGGATAAAGAAGGACAGGATTACAGAGCATGTCAAGCTTATGGTCCGCTGTATAAATAAATCATAGATTACTAGAACAACGTTTGCTAAATACCTGTGCATAGTTCTGAGGATGATTTTTCTTAGTCAGTATCGGACAAACACAGGTGTAGTGGGGCTTCACCGAGGCTTGGCCGATGTTGAATAAGGGAAATCAGACCAGAATATATGCATAGGTATTTACAGAGCATTGTACTAGTTATAGAGAGGCTGTTGCAAAACTCATAAGCATCCTGTTTTGTAACGGCCTCCTGTATGTTAGGGAAATTCAATAAGGTAATTGCAAATACCATTCATTAATTCTTTTGCAATTACCTATGTCAGGTGATTCAATGATAAGGAGGTTGTATAAATGCCGAACTATTATTTAGCAATTGATATCGGTGCTTCCGGCGGAAGGCATATCTTAGGCAGCTTCACTGAGGGTAAGATTAGTCTGGAAGAGGTATACCGCTTTGAGAATGGCATGGAGAAAATCAATGGTTCTCTCTGCTGGAATACACAGAAGATCTTCCAGGAAATTATAGCAGGAATGAAGAAATGTAAGGAAATCGGAAAGATTCCGATCAGTGTTGGTATAGATACCTGGGGTGTTGACTTTGTTCTCCTAGATAACGAGGATAAGATGATTGGGAATGCGGTTGGATACCGTGATCACCGGACTCAGGAGATGCCCGGCGAACTGGAGAAGATAATCGAGCCGCAGAAGCTTTATGAGCGAACGGGCATCCAGAGCCAGGTGTATAATACCATTTATCAGCTGATGGCAATTAAGAAGGACCACCCGGAACAGCTTGAGCAGGCTAAGAAGCTGCTGTTTACACCGGATTATTATCATTTCCTCTTAAGCGGGGAGAAAAAACAGGAATATACCATAGCTTCCACCAGTATGTTAGTCAATGTCCATACGAATGCCTGGGACTATGAACTGATAGAACAATTAGGCTTCCCGGCGAAGCTCTTCAAAGAACTTCAGCTTCCCGGAACACCGGTAGGCAGCTTAAGACCTGAGATCAGGGATGAGCTCGGTTATGACTGTATGGTTGTAGCTCCGGCTTCCCATGACACAGCGTCTGCTGTGGCAGCGGTACCCAGCACGGAGAAGGATACTCTGTACATCAGCTCCGGTACCTGGTCCCTGATGGGTATTGAAACGAATACACCAAATTGTTCTGAGGAATGCAGACTGGCAGGCTTTACGAACGAAGGAGGTTATAATTATCAATACCGCATGCTTAAGAATATCATGGGACTTTGGATGATCCAGTCGGTTCGTAAGGAAATCGGTGGCGGAATCTCCTACGGTGAGCTCTGTGAGAAGGCTTCCAGAGAGACCATAGCCTCGATTGTGAACTGCAATGATTCCAGCTTCCTTGCACCGGAAAGCATGGTGGAAGCAGTCCAGGAATACTGCAGGAAGACCGGGCAGCAGGTTCCACAGACTTTGCCACAAATCGCTTCGGTTATCTATAATAGCTTGGCAAGCTGTTATGCTACCGCCCTTGAGGAGATTGAGCGGCTGACCGGTAAGTATTATAAGAGCATCCATATCATTGGCGGAGGCTCCAATGCAGCCTATCTGAATGAACTGACCGCCAGATACACCGGCCGCACGGTTGTGGCCGGACCTTCTGAAGCTACTGCCATCGGTAATCTGGTATGCCAGATGCTGCATAATAAAGAATTTAGCTCCCTTGAGGAAGCAAGAAAAGTAATATCGCTGTTTTTATAGGTAAATTAATCAGGCATATCATTCCCAGACATATGTGTCCATTTGAATTCATAAAATGGAGTAAAGCTGATTAAAGGATAAACTTAATGAAATTTCTTATCTATGTATCTGACTATATAATTCCATTTATCTTTTTCTATATTGTAGGAATGGGTTTGCTGAATAAGCAGAATGTATTTGATGATTTTATCACCGGGGCGAAGGATGGCTTCAAGGTAGTTTTAGATATCCTGCCAACACTGATCGGCCTGATGGTCGCAATCGGAATCTTACGTGCCTCGGGAGCTTTGAATATAATTGCTGATATATTGCAGCCCTTGACGGATCGGCTGCATTTTCCATCGGAAGCGGTGCCGTTAGTCATAATTAAGATGTTCTCCTCGTCGGCGGCAACCAGCCTTTTGCTGGATATTTTTAAAGAGCACGGGCCGGATTCCTATCTGGGACGGCTGACAAGCATTATCATGAGCAGTACGGAGACGATTTTCTATACTCTGGCAGTTTATTTTATGGCAGCAGGTGTAAAGAAGACCAGATATACGCTGGCGGGGTGCCTGTTAGCTACACTTACGGGGATTGTGGCAAGTACGGTAATTACTAATCTTGTGTTCTAGTGGAAGATATATTTTATGGATATTCACTGGAGTTGAACCCAAAAATAAACAAATTACCATAATTTAAATAAATATTGACAAATTACGACATTACTATATAATTAGTCCTAAATAGCTAATTGTATTAAAAATTAATACAATTAGCTCATCGATAAAGGCAAACGTTGTGAAAGCATCGGACGCAAAGCCACGGGTCTAAACCTGAAAAGGTATGACAGCCGGGTTGCCGAATGATATTTAGGATATCCTTATGCCTGCTTCGAGTATTTCATCGGTGCAGGCTTATTTTGTCCTTAAGGCAGATACTAGTACATCGTTCTGTAAATATCTATACAAATTATCTGGCCTGATTTTCCTTAGACAGCAATGGTCAAGCCTCGACGTAGCCCCACTACGCCTGTGTTTGCCCATCGCTATCTAAGAAAAATCATTTTCAGAAATTTGCATAGGTATTTACAGAACGATATACTAACATATCTTCATATCAGGAATCAGGTGATAATGATATTAGAATGATTTTCATTCATGATCATTCATTATCTTTTGAATCGTTATGTCCGACGGCTTTTTTCATATTTGTTTGAACCTTATTGATAGGGAAAGGGGATACTAATGAGAAAAGTACTGAGTTTTATTCTATGTCTGGCAATGGTTGTTTCAACCTTGACAGATAGCATCGCATTTGCGAGCAATATCAATAACAGCGTAATGAATTATGATCCGGAATCCTTGATGGACCTGCTGTCCGGGAGCGATACAGGTACCAGCATACCGGATGCATATGGGACACTGACACCGCAGCTTCCGAGCGTGCCGGATGTAAGTAATGCGCAGGCTTTGGCAGAACCGGCTAACAATGAAGCAACGCTACCAACGGTACAAAGCGATGTGGAATGTCCGGTAGATACCGCGACAGGTAATCTTGTACAGGAGAATACGGATCTTAACCTGAATGGAATAGGATTGAACCTATCCATAGAACGGAATTATTCCAGCGATAACACCAACGACGGACCTTTCGGCATGGGCTGGACCTATAACCAGGATAGCATCCTGAGGATGTATTCTGCCTTCAATATGGGTGAAGTTAGAATCAACGGATCAACCAGAGAGTATAATTTCATAAAGGACGATCCGAATGCATATATAACAAGTTATGATGGTGACGATATGACCAATTATCAGCTGGATAAGGGTCATTATGAAAATGAAAAGGGAGATTCCCTCGTCAGACTTAGCCGCTATGAGTATGTCGTAACTACCGCCAAGGGCGAAAAATTCACCTATTACGGTTATCAGGCACCCTGGCGTGAGGGACAGGACAAACGGGAAGGCAAGCTGATAAAGCAGGAAGACATCTATGGTAACAGCATACAATATGGCTATAACAGTAGCGGACAGCTGACCGAAATTACAGATACCACGGGAAGAAAGGTTAATATAACCTGGAGCGGCAATCATATTACCTCTATTCAGGATCCTTCAGGACAATATACTTATTATGGGTATGACAATTCCGGAAGGCTGAATAAGGTGACTTTGCCTGACAATAGTACAACCCGATATGAATATGACACCAGCAATAGGATTATCAAAGAGGTGAACGGAACAGGGGAAGAAGAAACCTTCTCATATAACTCAGATAATCAGGTTACTGCTGTTTATAACAACGTGAATAGTAAGATATATGAGTTCACCTACGGGGAGAACAGCGTAACAAAAACGGATGCCCTGGGGTATACCTGGCAGTATTCCGTGAATGGTCTGTATATTACCAAAGAAATTGACCCACTTAAGAATGTAACTACCTACGAGTATGATGATAACAGCAATCTTATTAAAGTAACCTCACTAACCGGAGTAACCAAATATGCGTATGATGCCAACAACAATAAGATATCCGAGACGGATGAAAAAGGTATTACGACGGATTACAAATACAACAGCATATGGAACGAACCGCTTGAAATAAAGTACGAAGATGCCGTAACCAGCTTTGAATATGATGACAAAGGGAAAGTGGTTAAAAGAACCAATGCAGACGGAGGCGTGCTTACCTTCGGATATGATTCGAAAGGGCTGCTGGTATCTGTACAGGATACAGCCGGAGGCACTACCACCTTTGAGTACGATGATTACGGTAATGCCATTAAAACAATCAAACCGGACGGGAGTATCACGCAGTACCAGTATAACATCCTTGGCAGGTTAATCAAAGAGACTGACCAGGACGGACTGGTGACCGAGCTGGAATATGATCTTTCCGGCAGGGTTGTAAGGACAGTAACAGGAACAGATAAAATATATGAATATGATTACGATGAAGCCGGTCGCCTATCTAAAGTAACGGATCCGTTAGGGAATATCTCAAGCTATGAATATGACGCTGCGGGCTACATCCATGCCTTCACGGATATTCTGGGAAGAACCTATGTGTATGGCTACGACCTCGATGGAAGAATTATAACAGTAGAAGCATCTAATGGAGAAGCTGTCTCGTATGAATATGATGAACTGGGAAGATTACTTAAGACAACGGATGAAGCGGGTGTTACGGAATATAGCTATGGCAAATATGGGATAACCCAGGTAAAGAACAAATACGGAACATTTACCTACAACTATGATACATCCGGCAATCTGGTATCTATCACCGATATCGAAGATAGAAGCATATCCTATCAATATGATGCTATGGGCAGATTGATGAAAATCACCGATCCGATTGGCAGGACAATGAAGTACGAATATGACATCCTGGGAAGAACCACCAAGGAGACCGGTTTTGACGGTGTATGGTACAGCTATCATTATAATACTGCCGGGCAGCTGGAAAGTATGGTATCCTCTGATGGAACAACGACTACCTATGGCTACGACATTTCCGACAGACTGATATGGAAGAAGCTGCAGGACGGCTCCACGGAAAGTTATACATATAATAGTGCCGGATCTATGGATACCGTAACTAATGCCTTGGGTGAAACGGTAAAATACCGCTATGATAGCTTCGGACGAGTGAATGAAGCGGAGGATGCAGGCGGAAATATCTATTCCTACACTTACGATTTGCTGGACAGGGTGACGGCAGTAAAGGATCCAAAGGGTAATATCACACGTTATGCCTATGACGCTGCCGGAAAGGTAATCTCAGAGACAGACTCCCTGGGTAATAAAACCTCAATTAAATATGACAAAAGGGATAGACTCGAAAGTATTACTGATGCTTTGGGAAATAAGCATAGCTGGAGCTATGATGAGCTTAACAACAAGACGACATATACCGACCCTGCAGGTAACCGTCAGGTATCCCAATACGATGCCAAAGGCCTTCTGACCGAACAGACAGATCCAACCGGAGATGTCACAAAGTATGGATATGACGACCTTGAGAGACTGGTATCCGTCACAGATCCTCTTGGACAGGTAACCCGCTATGAGTATAACGCTGCTGATCAAGTTACAAAGATAACAAATCCTGAAGGAAGTACGCAATTAAGTATCTATGATGCACTTGGCAGGCTTACGAAAATACAGAACGCCCTGGGACAGACATATGCAATGAAGTACGATGCTGCGGGAAGAATTGTAAAGACTGTGGATTACGCGGGTGCAGCCACAGAATATCAATATAATTCCCTCGGACAGGTAGAAGCAGTAACTGCTGCGGATGGCGGTAGAACAACTTATGAATATGATAAGCTGGGAAGAGCGATAGCAACAACCGATGCACTGGGTAACAAGACAGAGGTAAGCTACAATGAGCTCGGCAAAGCAGCTGAGATAAAATATCCGAACGGAGGAACCATTTCCTATCAGTACGACGAATTAGGTCAGGTGATAGAGCAGACCGATCCTCTCGTACATTCAAGCCAATACGAATATGACGCACTGATGAGGCCCGTTTCGGCTACGGATGCACTGGGGCAGGTAACCTCCGTACAATACGATGCATTGGGCAGAATGACAGAGCTTACAAGCCCGGACGGCTATAAGACCTCCCTTAGCTACGATAAGCTTGGCAATCTGACCTCGATGACCGATGCGATGGGTAATAAAACCACGTACGGTTATGATGCAGCGGGAATGCTAACCAAGACAGTAGACCCTAACGGGGGTGCTACCCGTAATGAATATGATGCAATCGGAAGAACAATTAAAACCACCGATCCTATGGGAAATATTACGGAAACCGGATATGATGCTAACGGCAATGTAACCTCCGTAACAGATCCGGCAGGTAATAAAGCTGCCTATACATATGACCTTGCAGGAAGGATCATTTCTGCAACCGACAGGAACGGGAATAGTACGTCCTACAGCTATGATGATAAGAAGAACACAGTAAGTATGACAGACGCTCTGGGCGATGTTACAAAATATAACTATGACATCCTGGGAAGGGTTATCAGTATCACCGATCCCAACGGCGGAGTAACAGGTTATCAATACGATCTGCTGGGCAGGGCCATCAGCAGTACCGACCCGGAAAGGAATACCGAATCAGTATCCTATGACAGTATGGGTAACATCACCGGTCAGTTGGATAAGAACGCCGGAAAATACAGCTATGAATACGACCTGTCAGGAAATCTCATAAGTACCACTGATCCCATGGGTAGTACTACGAGTTATGAATACGATGTCACAAACCGTATCCTTAAGACCACCGACCCCAGAGGAGGCGTGATCACAAACAGTTATGACGCACAGGGCAATATTGTATCGCAGACCGGCAAGGAAGGCGGTATCTGGAGATACACCTATGACCCGCTCGGAAGGCTTGTAGGTGACACGGATCCAACAGGACGTCAGGAAACGATCCGATATGACGCAGTTGGTAATGTAACGTCTGATATCGCACCGGACGGAGCGGTGACCAGCTATCAATACGATGCAAACAGCAATCTTATCGGACAAACAGATCCAAACGGAGCGGTATGGAGCTTCGAATATGACGCATTATCCAATATGACCGCACAGACGAATCCCTACGGCAATACTTATCATTATGAATATGACAAAGAAGGTAATCTTCTGAAGCAGACTGATCCAAGAGGTTATAAAGTAACCTATGAATACGATGCTTTAGGCAGAGTAACACAGACAACGGATGAGGAAGGATACATTTCCAAGCAGGAATATGATGGGAACGGAAATGTAACAAAAGTATCAGATCAGCTTGGGAATGATTATACCTACAGCTATGACCTGCTGAACAGAATAACGAAAGCAGTAACTCCTTCCGGCCGGACTACGCAGTACAATTACGATAATGCTGGTAACCTTACTGCGGTTAAGGATCCCTTAGGCCATGTCACAAGCTACAGCTATGATCTGGCAAACAGACTCGTATCTTTAACAGATGCCCTGGGAGGAGTAACCAGCTATCAGTATGATGCGACTGGGAACATGACTTCCATGACCGATGCCAACAATCATACGAAAAGCTGGGAGTATAATCTTAACGGACAGGTAACAAAGGAAATCAATCCGCTGGGAGATGCTTCATCTTATACCTATGATTCGGCAGGCAATCTTACAACAGAAACCTCACCTGACGGACTCAGCACAAGCTATACCTATAATCTGGCAGGACTTATCAGTACCATAGATTACAGCAGAGAACAAGTCAGCTACCAGTACGATAGCATGGGTAACATCACCCAGATGAGCTCACCCGATTCCTCTGATCAGTATACCTATGATCTTATAGGAAGGCTTACAACCCAGACGAACGACCAGTTGGGTAAGAGCCTTAGCTTTGAATACGATCAAACCGGTAACCTGACAACAATCACAAATAGTGAAGACAGAACCACAACCTACACCTATGACGGCAGAAATCTTACAACAAGCCTGACCGATCCGGACGGTAACAAAACCAAATTCACGTATGATGCTACCGGCAAGGAGACCAAGAGAACCCTAGGTAATGGTAATGAGATACTGAATGAATATAATGCTGACGGACAGCTTACATCAAAGACTAATAAAAATGGCAGCACAATTATTTCCTCCTTCCAGTACCAGTATAATGCTGACGGGAATATCACCAGCCAGACAGAGGCGGATGGGGCACAGACCATTTACCAGTATGATGCACTGAACAGACTGGTGCAGGTCAATTATCCGAAGGACAAGCTGCTGGGGATGATGCAGGAATCTGAATATGATAAGCAGAAAAATACATCACAGGTAGAGAGTAATAATAGCGGAAGTAGTAATATTGGAAATAGTAACAGCGGAAGTAGTGATAGCGGAAGTAGTGATAGTGGAAGTAGTAATAGCGGAAGTACTAATAGCGGAAATAGTAATAGCGGAAGTAGTGATAACGGAAGTAGTAATAGCGGAAATAGAAATAACGGAAATAATAATAACGGAAATAATAATAACGGAAATAATAATAACGGAAATAATAATAACGGAAATAATAACGGAAAGGATAATAAAGAAAGCAACAAGAACAAAGAGAATAACGGAAATAGTGGAAGTAATGGAAGTAATGGAAACAGCGGTAATAACGGAAATAGCGGAAAAGGTATAACGTCCTTCAGCCTGAATACCTCAGAATATAAACTTTCTGTAGGCTCAGGTAATGTGGTCTTATTTGGTAATGTCTATACCCTTGCGAAGAATGAAGATAAGAGTAATAACGGTAATGGAAACAGCGGAAGCACTGATACTGGTAACGGGAATAGCGGAAGCAGTAATAACGGCAACGGTAATAGTGGAAGTAGCGGTTCAGGCAGTGGAAACAGTGTAACCAGTGATACTGGTAACGGAAACAGCGGAAGCAACGATACCGGCAACGGAAATAGCGGAAGCAACGGTACAGGTAACGGAAACAGTGGAAGCACTGATAACGGAAATGGGAATAGTGGAAGTAACGGAAATAATGGTAATGGAAACAGCGGAAACAATGGTAACGGCAACAACGAAAGCAACGGCAATGGCAACAGCGGAAACAACGGCAATGGCAACAGCGGAAACAATGGTAACGGCAACAACGGAAACAACGGCAATGGCAACAGCGGAAACAATGGCAATGGTAACAGCGGAAACAACGGCAACGGAAAGAACGGAAATAATGGCAACGGTCAAGAAAAGAATGGAAATAACGGCAACCATGGCAACGGAAATAATGGAAATCATGGTAATAATGAAGACAATAGTAATAACAATGGCGATGTTTCAAACCAAGAATCCAATACCGGAATGTCTATCGACCTGTCCGCATATTACGCTGAAGCTCCGGATTACCTCCAGAAGCCA
>Ga0207800_1000265_pt1 | contig 16627 bp, 17 predicted proteins | sample LuqExpMetageno11_FD_187769 | JGI IMG/M metagenome (GOLD analysis project Ga0207800, IMG submission 187769) | Tropical forest soil microbial communities from Luquillo Experimental Forest, Puerto Rico - Sample 11 (SPAdes) | ecosystem: Environmental > Terrestrial > Soil > Tropical forest ...
GTTCCAGAGACTATGGAATACAAAAAACAATACATATGTGAAAATTAAATATCAACAGACTCATTCCATTTTTGGGTAGAATTTTTTCCCCTTTGATAACCCATACTTTAACAGCTAAAAATAGGGAGAAACACATAGGCATTATAAAATAAGGATACACTCAGGATACAAAAGGATACAACTATATCCTAAAGTTGAGTAACCTGAATGTATGCCCGAAGATAAGAGAAAATTAAATGCCTGGATACCTATAAGCCTCTACAGTCAGCTAGAAACTGCAGGGTATGACAACATTACCCAAGCACTCATAAAAGCCCTGGAGAAGTTCTTTGGGGATACGCAGGATGATATAACAGGATACACTCAGGAGATAAAAGGATACAAACAGGACATCAAAATCCTTACAGCTGAAAACAACAAATTGAAAGAGGATATAATAGGATACCAGAAGGATATAAAAGGATCTAATAAGGATCTGGAAAGGACACAGGCAGAATATAAACAGGATATCGCAGGATACAAAGAAAAGATCAAAATACTAAATAGCGAAAATGAGAGACTCAAAAGCGTAATACAAGAAGCCCCAGATCCTATAGAACTTGCAAAGCTGCGTACAAGATCTGAAGAGAAAGATATGCAAATCGAGGAAAAAGATCGGCATATTGATACGTTGAAAAGAGATCTTGAGCAGGCAGCGAAAGATAAAGATGATATCAAAAATTTATATGACAATTATATGCGACAAATGCAAACTTTAATTCAGCAGAAAGCAATTGAGGCGCCTGGAGAAAAGAAGAAGCCGTTTTGGAAATTTTGGTAACATCATTTTTCCAAATTTGCTAATTAATAAACTTCCACTCCCTGACTTGACCTTTTCTATTATTTTTCAATTTAAGAGTTTATTTGCTTTTAGAGAGTATAGACCTGGTCTTGTATTTGTTGTCATTTTTATGTAATTTGTTTTTGTTGTAGTACTGCCGCCTGCAGCATTAGTCACTGTAAGTGTAACCTTATACTTTCCTTCTTGTGAATACTGATGTATTGAGTTCTGGACTGATGAGTTTGCTCCGTCTCCAAAAGTCCATTTCCATGAAGTGGGTATTCCTTTACTTTTGTCCGTAAAAGCGACTGTTAATGATGCTTTTCCTGATGTTACATTACTGGTGAATTTTGCAACGGAACCGAAAATCGTCATCTTGTGACACAAATGACAAATCAAGTGTCGGATTAATAACCTTAATCACTTAATTTTAGATGTGTAGATTTCTTCAGGTTTTGCAATTCATGGAATGCATTTTGACTTGCTTCTATATTTTAACTTTCACATCATAGCATTCACATCGAGAAAATACATCAAACAAGATTATTGAAAAGTACCTCGTTTTCAGCATTCATCCGTTCAAAAATTGAAAGTAGCAAAGTATCCTGCCCATCCAGCATTTCTTCTATCATCTGCGATGCCTTTTCAAGTGCAAATAAAAGTGTTTTTTTGCAGTTGAAATATCACATATACGCCGCAAATAAATGAGAAAAGGAAGGTTCACTTCCATCCTCGGGAACTGAGTTTTTCAGCGTTGTCTAAAACCGCCTGTAATCCATACGTTTGTTTGTAACCAGGAAATTCTTTGTTGAACTCCTCCACAAACAGGGGGATGTTATCAACTATCAGATGATACTTTGATCTAGCCAAGTTTTTTAAGTCAGTCCTCATTAAATCGCAGCCTGACAGAATTTTCATACTGTTTTCTTCTTCGTTTTGCTCAAAAACTAGTGTTTTTTGCTCTCGGCCAGGATCTAAGACAGGATGTTTTGATACATCTTGTCCGTACTCCCTGCTATCGAAAAAACGCACACTAGGACAGGATCTTTTCATCATATTAGCTGATATTTCATTTTCTCCATTTTTTCCCATTTTTACTGTCTCTATATTATCACAATCAAAATGATTATTTTTTGTTGTGACATCTACAGCAGGGAACCGATCTTGTCCAAATGCGTTTTTTTGTGAAAATTCCGTTATCAATTGACTTGATTTTTTCGGACAGGATCTATTGTCTTGATCTTGTCCGAGATCCTGTCCGAAATTGTCTTTTTTCTCTGTGTTCGTGTTTTGTTTGTTATTATTTTCAGACTGTTTGAGCTGGAGATTGTCCCAAACTGTAACTTTTTTACTGCCGTCTGATTTTACATTTTCCCTGTGATTCGTGTACCCCATCTTGTTTAATCTTCTTGAGAATTCGATATTAGAAACACGAGATTTGTTATGCTTGGTACTCCAGTCAGCATATGATAAGTACAGAAATGTACCGTCAATATCTCGATCAGATATCTTAGTACACTCTTCCATAAAAAACGCTACCGGATTGCTATTCAAAATATATTCTCTTTCGGTTTCCTCAAAGGTCTTGTTATAGCTGAATTTGTCATTTTCGTACAGCCTTTTAAGCCCTTCAAGCACCACATTCAAGAATCCGGATAATTCTGTATCGGTTGTAAGTTTTTGAATTAATCTTTTATCATCTTTGTCCGTACCTCTGAACTTATTACTGAACTCAATAAGACAGAACCTTTCATAGAAAGCAGGATCTTTAGGACCTTCAGGTATCTTGTTTGCAGAAAAGGTTAATTTCGCTTTATTTTTAAATTTGAAAGGATCTTGGTATTTGTTTTCAGCGTCTATAGTGTCTAACCCGCTTACTAATTTTTTGAAAACTTCTGTTTTGTGCATCTTTGTACTTGGAATGTCACTGCAGATGTTTACCCGCTTTCCGTAGAGCTTCGCAGCTCTATATTTGTCCTCTTCAATCTTCTGCAGGCTTTCAGATGAAGCATTTTCTCCACCTATAAACGTTTCAAGCATGGTTGCAAAAACACTTTTTCCGGTCCCTGGAATCCCGTAAAGCATGAGCGCCTTTTGATAGCTCACATCTGTTGTTAGGCAGTAGCCAGCCCATTCTTCAAGGAAAGCGATATCTTCAGGCTTTGCTACATCCTTCAAGAAATTAGTTATATGTGGACATTTCGCTTTCTTGTCATAGTTTACCGGGATCTGGCATATTGTTTTAATTCCCGGTGTGTGTTTTTCGAACTCCCATTTATCAAGGTTGAAAAAGCAGTTTTTGAAGTTGATGTATTTTTCCTGGAATATGTCAATAGTTTCTCTGGTAATATGCGTATAAGCCCGGATGTATGCAATAACTTCATTGACATAACGGACCGTAGCTTTTGGTATATGTTCGGGTAAATCGAAATCAGGGTTTACTTCTTTCCACTTCTCTTTATACATCCTTTGATGAGCATCTCTAATCTGAGTGCCTAATATTGCCTCTGTGCCTTCGCTTCTGTAAACTCCATCTTTGTAAAGGTATATCTGGCCGTTGTCCCTCATTGAAAATATATGATTCTCTTTTAAGATCCGGTCTCCTACTTCATCCCAGTGTACTAAAATTTTCTCTGGCTTTCCTTTACCTGACTTCCTTTTCTTATCAGGGTTGTATGTTTCCGTTACCCCTTGCAGAGCCTTGCTTATTGTCCTGTCCCGATAGTTTGCAACCTCCCATTTATCAGCCCTGTATAGTCCAGATCCCCGAAAAATACTATCAATTTGTCCTGTATCCTGTGTGTAAAAAGCAATCAGAGAACACAGTGCCAGATCTGCCTCGCTCTGTGATGTGTACCCGGTTATGATCCCACTATAAAGGCTTTTGAACTTGTCTGAATTGCTCGCCCTGCTTGCAATATCAATTATTTCAGAATCCGATAAGATTATTTTCTTTTCAGGTTGCTTCTTACTTCCGGCAACTGACTTTTTGTCTCGGTGATTAAACCAATTGCAGTAAAGAGTGTTTACCGCTCCCTGTGCCTCGTTTACTGTGCGAGATGCCTCTTGAATATAATCACCTGTTACTGTGAAGAACCTCCCTGATTCGTACATTTCCCGAGGACCTTCTCTCCTATGAGGACCTGGTATTTTTGCAATACATATAACATGCGCTCCCGTTCCGCTTGGTGACATTTCAGCATACGAATTCAGACTTAATATTTCCTTTAAGGCTTCTTTGTCAAATTCTCCGGTTTCAGGGTCTTTCACATGATCGAAATCTAGTCCCATTATCCCTGAGTCTTCCGAGAAAACAAAGCCTATACCATCGAATTTATCAGGGAGTCTGTTAAGAGTTTTGATAGCATTCTCGAAGCTTCCCCATGTATCCGAGTTTGTGCTTTCGGCTTTTTTGCCGTTTACTTGGTAAGGTACTTTTGTTTTCTTTATCTCTCCTTTGCTGTTTTTCCGGTCTTCGTATTTCCAAAGAACCCAATTTTTTAAGATCTTCATTTCTTCCGGGATTGAATCAACATTCACAGGAAGAGGCATATTACCTCCTCCTGTGTGTTTGAACATGCTGGTATTGTCGGGCATGTTTTACACTCTGAATCTCCGGCAGAATACCCGCAGTAAACATCTAATAGGCAATGAACAGCGTTTCCCCGCTTCCCCGCGTAAAACGAATCTAAAAATGACAGAGAAGGAGACATCAATACACCTTTTCTAACCTGCAAGCCTTTGCTATGTCCCCACGGCTGCAGTTATCTGGCTCTTCTGGCCTGTACCATTCATCAAAAATAGCTATTCCATTCTTGCCTCGTATCATTTCGGATTCGGTGAGGCAGAACTGATGCGCTCTAAAATTATTTTTATCCATGGATTAACTTCCTTAATTTTCCAATTTGAAAAATCGAAGTAAAACCCACCGTGGCCTAACCACCTTTAGAAAGCAAAACCGAAAACATGTAACTGTTTATGGAAACCATAATACGGTTTCCATAAACTAGTTTTCCACAAACTATTTAAGGTCCCAATGTCTTTAATTAATTGACTGCAATACTCAATTAATTAAAGACATTAAATGTTTTTAGGAACTATTAAATAGTTCAACGACGTACTAACAATTGGTAGTTGTTAGCCCGCGTGTTCTCGATTATGCCCTCGGGTCCTACCCCGTGGGTAAATAAATCGATCTTCTGTTTTATTTTTATAATATTAACTCAAATTATTTCTATTTTTATAGGGTCGATTCGCCCTTCCATCACGTCATCTAGAACATCTCTCATATATCTTGCCGTCTATGCCACGGAACGCAGCTTTCACCATGTGTTGTCTGAAGCTCGTACTAGTTGACTTTTCATCGTGACCCTCTTATAGTATTTGGTCAATGTTAATTTGTATACAGTTAGTGATATACGTTTTGGTTTAGAAACTTCGTTTTCACCACTCTCTTCAAAAAAGTCGTTTTTACCAGTCTCAAACTCGGAGGTGATTATAAAATAGAACTCTTTTAATATAATTCAATTTTTAACTATTTAACTGTATTTGTTTGTTTTTATACGAACGTCGTTTTTTCACTCGTGTCATTATCCGCGTCAAATGATAAGAACTTACATACTGTAAGTATCGGCAGAAAAAGAGGAATTATAAGACTGCGTTTGCCTTGTATTCACTATATTCATCTCGTTTTTTTGGATTTGTGACTTTCCTGTCAGTGTTTCTATAAATTCACCAACAGCCACCCCTCTCCTGAAGGTATATTCGTCACCCACTATCTTTGATATGATCTCTGCGTCGGCAGCATTACAAACGAAATTTACTATATCATAATTTTCAAGTGCAGCAGCCTTTGTCTTCATCCAGATTCCAGGGGGTCTTATGGTCATATTTTTCATAGTCAAAAACTACTCTCAAACCTCTAATTTTGCGGAAAACACATCAAAAATGACCCATTAACTTACAAACAAAAAGTATTATATATGGGGCTAACCATATGGTTATCCATGGCAGAAATGACAATATTCAAAGATAAAAGGAATAGAGCATTCGTATATCTGCCTGCGTTTCTCCGTGACAAGTTCGACTTGCAGAAAGGAGAAAAGGTAGAAATTGACACGGATGGAACAAGAATAATTATCACAAAAAAGAACAAATAAAGATTATTAGTTGAGGTTACAGCTTCCACCTTGTAACCCCAAGTCCCCTGTACATAGAGGAGCTAAATAACATGAACAATATTAACAAGAGCAGCTTTGCATATAATCCTTTCGCATCGTTTTATAAAATTATTCGTATGTTTGGGGGTATCATATGAGCCTCTTAGACTACATCCCTGCTCGTTTTATACCGTTGTTTGCAGATCCAGAATTCAAGCAGATCTTTCGCATGCATGCTTATGAATTCATGTCACCTGCTACTTTTGAGATGTTAAAGAGGATGAGAGCATGAGCCTAGAAACCGAATTAAGCCCGAAATATCGGGACATGTTCCTTGATCCTATTTTTCAACACGATTTTAAAGTGCTCTCAAAGCGTCTGATCAAAAAAGATCCAGAATATAGGGAAGAAATCAAAGACATTATCAAAGAAGTTGAAGAGTCGTTTGATGCAAGCCTCGTTACCTCCGAGTTGAGACCAATTCAGAGGATTGCAATTATCGAGAGTACGCTGGGAGTTAATGGGACTATAGACTATGAGGATGATGAGAGAGAGTTGTCTGTTTTAGAGAAAATTGATTCCATTGAGGATAAACTTGATAACTTCAAAACTCTACCTTCTGAGAGCCCCCGTATTGAAATAAAACCCAAGACCAAGACGGGAACTAGGGCGCTCCACTTAATAACCAAGCTGAAAGCATCTGGTAAGGACCATCTTACTCATAAGGAAATTAAGTCAATTTTAACTGAAGAACTCCCCGAAGACTGCAGGATTGATGCAAGATCGAGTAATCCGAGAAAACTCATTATAGATGTACTCAATGAAGCTGCTACAATTTGTTCGGATGTATTTTTGGACAAGAAAACTAGAGGACATAAGGAATGGAGAATGGGATTGAAGTCGTAACTGAGTTACTTACGGATTAAAAAAGGTCTTTATAGGATAATATGAGAAATCATGAATTCTTGTTAATAAAAAGAAGAGTTTTGATCTTAAGAAGAAATCTATTGTGTAAATGGATAGTACTTCTTTAAGAATTATTAAATATTAAATACGATTATTGGAGAATATATAAAATAAATAAATTAAAAATAGAATTTAAAAGGGATACTAGAGATATCTTGGATAATGTAAGTAACTTGGTTACAAAAACATGAGGAGAAGTTACAAAAAGTTGTTTTTCACGCAAACTTTACAGACTTACTGTTATACCCTATCCGTGTATTTCCTTTTGTACTTCTGCTATTTACCTGCGTCCTTTCCTCCACGGGAAATCTGGCAGCCTGCCTTGTAGCACTTGCAATTCTTGTAGTTTTTCTTTATCAACATAAAATTACATTTGTACCTCGAAAAAAAGTATCTGTGACACAAACACTAGCTGAGATTGACCACATGAATGGACCACAATTTGAAATATTTATGCAGGGAGTTTATCGGAAGTTAGGATATGGCGTGGTACATACTCCAATTTCTGGAGACCAAGAGGCTGATCTTATTTTAACAGATGGGAATGGTCAAAGAACCGCTGTTCAAATCAAACGGTACTTGAGTAAGGTATCAAATAGTGCAGTAAAAGAAGTTGTAGCTTCAAAAGGTTTTTACAAATGCACTGAAGGGATTGTTGTGACTAATGATTATTTTACACCGTCCGCTATCCAGTTGGCTATAGCTAATAAGATCCAATTGGTAGATAGAAATGGACTTGAGATATTGTTGACGAAAGAGGGTAATAATTAATGACTCAAACACTAGAAGATGCAATATTACTTGCTGTAAATGCTCACACTGGACAAAAAGACAAAATCGGTAAAGATTATGTTTTACATCCGTTGTGGGTTATGAATCATATTGAGGGGGAAAAGTTAAAAATTGTTGCTGTGCTCCATGATGTGGTTGAGGATACGAACGTAACATTAGAAAATCTTTTAAACATGGGTTATTCTACTGAGATTGTTAATGCTATCGATGCCATCACAAAACGGCCTGGAGAAAGTAGGTATTCTTATTTAGATCGTGTTATGAGTAATGATTTAGCTTTTAAAGTTAAAAATGTTGATATTTTACATAACACTTCTACTGATAGAATGAGGCTACTTCCAGAGTCCGAGCGAGAGCGGTTGGTTAAAAAATACAAAATGGATGCTGAATATATTGCCAAGATGGGAAGGAAAGAAAAAGAGAATGATAATTAAATGAGAATGAAACTTGGTTCTGTAACTTCTTCGTCTGTTACAGTAAATATGTTGTTTTCAAGATGGCAAGCACTATTGAAAATTTTGGTAGAATATTCTTAGCAGACGAAGACGTTATAGAACCACTTCATGTGTTTGTTAGTGATTTATGGAAGATTCGATAATTCGCTTGCAAATATCGTCCATCAGCTTCCAGTAATCTTTAATCTGCTGGTAGATTTCTTCTACAGCTTCTTCATCATAAGTGTGAGTACTAAGATTTCTATCATCGGTCATTTCAAGAATTTTTATAGTTTCTTCTTCAGAAAGTATGCCTACTTTAAATGCTTCTCTGAAACAGGATTTTGGTGAAGCACACTCGACACCTTCCTGGACTCTAAGATAATCTTTTATAAGTTTCCAGAAAATATCAAATGAGTACTCAAATCTTTTAATTGCAGCATCTCGTACTATTGTCGAATATGGTTCTTCAACAATTTCTTTTAAAGTTTTCAAGGCTTTTATTGTGGTCTCAGACCTAAGCTTTAATTTTTCCATATAATACCATCTCTAAGTGCCTTTTCTCTAAACGCTTCCGAAACTTTGGAGAGATCTACTACATCAACAGTGTAGGGAAAATTAAGATCATCAATCTTTTCTTTCAATAAAACCAGTTTTTTCCTATCCAGACTTTTATCAGGAAGAATTCCGATATCTATGTCCGAAACTCTGCTATTATCCCCTCTTGCCCGTGAACCAAAAAGTATCACGATAACATTTTCTTCCTTGAAAAACTCAATAATAAGGGATTTTAAGTCTCTTATGCTTTTTTGGTAAATAGGAGTAGGACTGCTCATCTGTTATTCATTTATGGTTTTCAATACTTGAACTTAATGTTTGAGGCTACATTAAAATTCAAAGTAATTTTAAAAATGAATAACAAGTAACGTTAAAATTTAAAGTTGAGATTATATAATCCCCAAGAACAGGCTCTGTTAAGTCTTCGTCTGCTAATATTATTGAAGCCATTTTATTAGTATTAGTTGCCTCATAGAAAATGACCATTATACCGTAGCAGACGAAGACTTAACAGGACCTTGCAGCACAAATCACGAACTAAATATTAAAAGATCCTTATTTGAGGAAAAATATTCGAGATTTTGATAGAAAAAAGTGGGTTTTTGCTTAATATCCGAACTTTGTAGATCAAAAGGTTCGTATCTCTAAACACCTTGCAAAGTTAGGTTTTTAGATTATTTGCTTCATAACAGAGTTTGCTTCGTTATTAGGATTTTTTGCAACAAAACCTCATAATTAGGTATAGATTATCATAGCAAAATAAAGCTTTAAAAATTAATATTATAAACGTCTGATAATCAAAAAGATTAGAATTCCTAAAATGCTTATTATTGAAGTAAAGCCGGGCATTTTGTTAGTTTTCTCATTATTAGCAATCTTTTCTTTATTATCTGATAAATTTGCATCTAGCCTATCAGCTGGTGCTGAATCATTTGTTATTGGTACAAAAGCAAAAACGACTGGTACATCACTTACGCCTTTCTGTTCAAAATGTTTGTCTATTACTTTATATATTTTATCAATTATTGATTCATTTACTTTTTCTGGAGCGGATGGATCAAAACTTACGAATATATATCCATTAATGTCTGCTCCAAAACCGTTAACAGGACCACCGGATACAGTTAAATATGGTTTAATTCCAGTAGGAAGAGAACGTGACTGACTATACTCAGTAAGTAAATTTATCCATTCCTTTTTTTCATTAGCGTCTTTAATAACAGGCATGTTTCCTCGAGTAGTTATAAATCCTGGAAACAGCTTTTTAGCTTCTTCAAAAGCCTTAGGACCATAATCAGGCAATGAGAGAGGTTTATCAGTATTGAGATTAGAAGTATTTAATTGTTTATTGTCTTCATTTGCAGAACTAGATGGTAAAAGATAAAAAAATAATATAGGGACCAACAATAAAGATATCAAAATTTTGGCGACTATTCTTTTCTTAAGCATAATATCAACTCCCAAGAATAGTTTTATCCAACACACACTACTTAAATTAGGGTTCTGTTGCAAAAAATCTTTTCTAAGGATACAATAGAATAAAAAGAAAACCAAAGATAGTAATATGCTATATAATTCCTTTAAATGGAAGCACTTTGTAGGTGAAATGGTTGTGTTGCAAAAATTTTCGTCTCGCATATTCTTTGGCTGATATAATTGGTTAATTTCCCTAATTGTGAAGTTTTTCACTTGTTTTGTAAAATAACCAGATTTTTTGCAACGGAACCACTTATAGTCTATCCGAGAAGTACACCACAATTGCAATTCCTATGCCAACACCAAGTCCAATTCGTACACCGTTCATAAAATCATGTGATAGAAAGCCCAACACTGAGCATATGATGAATGCTATAACGAAATTTAAAAATGATTTTTTACCTGAGACTTCTTCATGTTCATCACACAAAAAACCATAATGTTATCTGCTGACATTTAATTAAATCTTTCTCTAAGTTACCTGTTGCAAACTCGATTTGAAAAAAAACTATTCATAGAACTTTTCGGATAGACTCTTAGTAACACTTATTTAAATCGGTATCTGCAGACCCCTAGAGAAGTGCCTATGTGTTTATCTCATATAATTTTTTCATTTTATGTTCCGATTGTCGGTCAAATACCATGCATTCCTATATAATATTAAATAACCGAGTTTAGAAAAGTATACCCTCAAGAGAAACAGAAAAATGATAGAGTCAAAATGTCGTGGACAGACTAAAAAATCAATTTATTTTACTTTATATTCAGAATATTAGTTTGCATATGTTTTTCATATTTCCGAAAGTATATATGTGACGCTCTTTACTATGACAGAGACCATGATAAAAAAGAAGAGAAACAAATGCAACCTCATAAACAATGGGGTTCTGTGTAGTTGGCGGGGTTTACCTCTTTAGAAACGTCACACTATGCTGGAAATTTAGCTCAGACCCTGTAGACTACACAGTACCCTTTGCTATCGTAAATTTACATGCTTATTCTGAGATTTTTTGCAACGGAACCATAGATTACTATTAATTGTTGATTGGGTGAGATCTAGTTTTGGATTGATTTTTTACAGAGATACAATGTAATCATTACAAGAATCATAAAGTTAAATCCATCAGGAGTCGTATGGGGAGCACTTTGCACATTTATCACGCTTGTCTTTGTATCCATTCCATCTGCATTGCTTACTGTTAGGTGAACGGTATAGTTTCCTTCTTTTGAGTAAGTATGTTCTGGATTTTGCTTAGATGAATTAGCTCCGTCTCCAAAGTTCCAATTCCATGAGGTGGGTGATCCTATACTCTTGTCAGTAAAACTAACTTTCATAGGTGCATTTCCAGAGATTGGGAATGCTGAAAATGCGGCAGATGGGAGATAACTAAGAGTAGCCATGTAGATATTGGTAGTTCCGTCATTATTGCGCGCATCCTGCCATACTATCCTGTCACCGTATATAGCAGGTGCATTTATTATATCCGCTGAAGGATTGGCAGTTACTTGATATTCCTTAAAGGTAGAGAGATCATACATATAAATATCGTCTAACGCATGAAAGGTAGGAGGCATCGCATCAACAGTACCATTAAATTCAGTAGGGTTGCGAGAATCTCTCCATACTATCCTATCGCCATAGATAGAAGGATTAGACGCTTTTCCGCTGGTAGTTATTCGAGTCTCTTTTAAGGTAGATAAATTATACATGTATATATCGGAATTTCCATCACTATTGCGATTATCTTGCCACACTATTCTGTCGCCGTAGATAGCAGGACTAACTGCTGAACCATTTTTTGTGATCTGTGTTTTATTTCTAGTAAGGAGATTATACATGTATATATCGAATTTTCCATTGCTACCATCTGACCACACAATCCTATCGCCGTAGATAGCAGGTCTATAAATATATGATTTAATGGTAGCTATCTGAGTTTCCTTGGCGGTGGAAAGATTGTACATGTAAATAGCTTGGTTTCCATTATCAATGTCAAGCCATATTATCCGGTCCTCGTAAACAGCAGGATAAATTTTCCCGTAGTTGATACCAGGGGACTCATTGTCTGTGATTTGAGTTTTTGTGATTTGAGTTTCATTGAAAGTTGAGAGATTATACATATAGATCTCTTCACCATTTCGTTCACCTGTCCATACTATCCTATCACCATAGATAGCAGGGCTCCATTGGATTGACTCATTGGTAGTGATCTGAGTTTCCTTGGAATTGGAAAGATTATACATGTAAATATATGCCCCCTGATACACTATTCTGTCACCGTAGATAGCAGGACTAACTGCTGACCCACTGGTTGTTATCCTAGTTTCAGTTATTTTAGGTGAAACATTTTGTGCAGTAGCTACCTCTACCGTAGACGAAACGATTATTAAAAGTAAAAGTAAAGTTGTTAAAGTTAAAATAACTGAATACAACTTTTTGTTAGTCTTCATAATAATCTTATTCTTTAATTTTTTATATTGTGATTAAGAAAATAAACAGTATAACATTTAAAAGTTTATAAATGTTTATGCAGTTTACTAAAAGTTCTGTAAATTCTAATTTTTGATGCACATGTTTTATTGTAAAACCTATGCATCGTTCAAAAAACTTGGAAACAATATGCCTAGATTCTTGAATATACGAAATAATTTCAGGATAAAACATATTGTAAATATGTCTAAAAATCACAATTTTTGATAATTATTATTACCATCAAACTCTTTTTAAAAAGATTATTTTTTATTATTCGTACTTTTTAATTTTTACTTAATAATTTGTAATCAAAACAAAAGTTTCCTTGAAGATAAACAGACAATTTCATATATAAAAAGTAAATAAGTTTGAAAAAGAGGGTAAAATTATGAAATTCAAAAAAAGAAAACAAACAAGTGGAGAATATTATATTGGCGGCATTGGTTTTATTATATTAGGATTCGTTTGCATTTTTACTATAATAGGTGCTATATTTGGGATTTTTTATATAATGATTGGATTTTTATGTTTGTATAAGGCAAACAAGTTGCAAATAAAGGAAAAAGCTGAGCAACAAGCTCTGGAAGCTGAAAATATTGAAAAGACAAGGAAAGCGATTGCTGATGGGATTGCAGAAGGTTTAAGAAAAGCAAGAGAATCAGAGTTAACAAATGTTGCCATTTCAACAGAAGAAACAAATATAAAAAACGATCTATAGATCCTAATTACAGGAAAATTACAAATTGTCCTCAGTGTGTTGAACAAACATACTTGTATTGAAATTCGTAACACTAAAAGTACAACTCTTATTTATCTTCTAATTTTTATAAGAAAATTATCCTTTGAAGGACCAAAAATCCTACAATTGCCTATGTGTTTGTTTTCTCAATTGTTACATAGTCTAGAGGAATATACTTGTTTCCTTCGATTAGTAGATTATAAAATACAATAATCCTATGAAAAACACATAGGCACTTCTCTAGGGGTCTGCAGATACCGATTTAAATAAGTGCTACTAAACACACATGATATTCTTCGAATAACAGGCACAAACAAATGAAATTACTTTTCACCCGTCCTTTAAGAAAGTGATAAAATGAAATGTGACTTTTGTAATGAAGAAATCCCACATAAATCTTATGTCGTTCATAGAAATATTTGTGGAATAAAAGCTATTGATTTTAATTTTTGTGATCGTACTTGTATGATTGCAGAAAAGATACACACATGGCTACTAAACATGTCTGATGGCATAAATTTTATTCACGAGGGAAAAGATTTGTCTCCTTTAATCAAAAACCGTGTGATACAAATAAGTGAATGCACTGAAGAAGAATATAACGAAGGATTAAACAAATTTAATGAATGTTGTAATAAATGTTGTAAAGCCATAGATAAAAGCGATATATAAAAAAGTTCCGTTGCAAAAAAATTCAAAAATACTGGCATAAAATATATTCTTACATTTCTACTATTTCAGTAAATCCCTGGCAGATATTTTTTGCAACGGAACCGTATAATATTAGCAGCCGTAGACTCCATAGTACCAATCCTTAACCGATAACCAATGGAAATATATCACTTTCTGAAAAACATCTTCGTGAAATAGAAGAAAAAAAATCTTTTAGATCTTTTTCTTAACTACCAAGTATCCTATGAAGATCAGGAACATAGGCAGGGAAATTGCCATTAATATTTTAGCTGCTCCCATTAATGCTTGACTATTTGCACTTCCATTTACAGTTTTTTTTCCTGCAGTCTCTAAGTTTTTCAAGGTATTCTTAAGTTTTGCTCCAAACTGAGCTCCATTTTCGTTTATTTTTTCTCTATTTTCAGTTATTGCAAAGGAAGAATAGCCAGGTGTCTTGGATTTAAAATATATAGATTTGTTATCTTCTCCCGTCTTTTCGGTGTAGAGAGGCTCCCAACTACTATTGTTATACCATTGAAGAGTTATCAGGGATTCATTGATATCATTATCATTAATCCATGATTTATCAACTCTAAATCCCAATAATCCATTTTTAAAAGACACAGGAAGTCCTCCTCCCTGATCTCCGACCCAAATATTAACATACTTATATATTCTTCCTGAAACATTTTTTGAGACAAATATGGATCTATTTTTTAGTTCTTCTACCGTTGTTGTTGTCTTTAGAAATGTTCTTTTTGGATCATATTCGATATAAAGAATGCATGTACTGTTTTCAAGGAATTCATATCTTATATGATTACCATTTGCGACATTTCTAGTAACAAGCTCCTTGGCAGCTACATTGTTCGCTGGTTCTCTGGATAAGAGTCCCTCTTTACTGGAACTAGAGCTGGAACTAGAACTGGAGCTAGAGCTGGAACTAGAACCTGTTTCATTTTCTCCATTGATTAAAGTGTTATCTTTGGTGACTGTTACATTTTTTGTAAGTGTATTGTTTGATTTGGTACTTTCAAGTACAATAGAATCCGGATCTACTACTGTTTTTATTTCAATATTTTCTTCTTTTTCAGGAATCCATGAAAAATTACATTGTGTGATTCCACCTGCAGAAAGAGCAGGTACCAATACCTCTGCAGTATCATTGGTTCCATTAATGCTATACCTGAGCTTATTGCTTAGGGAAGCTCCAGGTCCATTATTTTTTATTGTTGCTGTGAAAACAACATTTTCTCCTATCTTTGGAGTTTCTGGGGTCCAAGAAAGTGATGCTATAGTCAAATCAGGAAGTAAGGATATCACAGAAACGGGTATCGTTAATTCATTATTAGTTTCATTACTCTCACTTACATTATTTCCAGAATCAGCAACGACTTTTACTTGCATTGTTCCTACCTTGACTTGATCCGAGGTCAAAGAAAATGTAAGGTTCGTGCTTTCTCCAATCGCGAGAGATGAAATATTAATATCCTGTCCAGGAGTATCATTAATGTAGTACTTTGCCAAAGCCGCTCCAGAGGGAGCTATACCTTGGTTCTTTACTTTAACGGTGAAGTCTAAAGGGTTTCCTTCCTGAGGCAAGGATGTATTTGGTATAATGTTTTCAATTATCAGGTCCGGAAGCTGATTTTCCGCTACTATCACAGAAAGTTGCTTCTGAACATCTGGTATATTTTCTAAATGAGCTGTTATTATTTTAGTCCCTTCTGCGCCAGGAACCCAAGGAGGTAGAGGAATTAATTTTTCGTCTCCAGGGTCTATGGAATCTATTGTCTCACTACTTTCTATTCCATCTATTGAATAGATTAGAGATGTTGGAGATGATGATTCATTTCCCATATTCTTTACTAATGCCATAATTGTAACAGCGCTAGTAGGCCCCGGATATTGAGGATTAGTAGAGATTCCTTCTAATACTAGATTAGAGTTATTTGCCGAATCATTTGCAGCGTATGCCAAGAAAGGAAATACTATAGAAATTATTAATGCTATTGATGATACATAAATTATGGAATTAAAAAAATTTGCCTTCATTTTCTTTAGCTTCACCGCCATATCTGTAGCCATTTCTGTAAGCTGAAACATCTAATATAATACCATATAGAACTTAATGCAATTTAAGATCAAACTAAAGCATATATTTAAGATAATATTTATTCTGAATATATTTATACTAATAGTCTATTGTTCCAAATATGCGGGATTTCTGATTAGTTTCCTGCAATCCTCGCAGGTTCTTGCATACATACTAGCTAGTTCCTGCTTTCATGACTTTATACGGCGATTTTTTATTACCTATGAATTTTCCTAAAGATCTAGTTTTTCAGGATTCTTTGATATACGAACATTTTGTCAAAAAAGTTCGTATATCAAATCATCTTGCAAAATTAGATTTATAGGAAAACGCACAGGTTTCATTTTTACATTAAACTCCATGCATCAGTAAAAAATTAAAACTCTATTATTACGGGAAAAATACAGAATAATTGGAATGTACAAAACTTTCAGCACATTGCT
>Ga0207800_1000267_pt1 | contig 16571 bp, 10 predicted proteins | sample LuqExpMetageno11_FD_187769 | JGI IMG/M metagenome (GOLD analysis project Ga0207800, IMG submission 187769) | Tropical forest soil microbial communities from Luquillo Experimental Forest, Puerto Rico - Sample 11 (SPAdes) | ecosystem: Environmental > Terrestrial > Soil > Tropical forest ...
GGTATAAACCGGTGGAGAATCTTCACAAACTGCTAATTCATAAAATCCAAAAATCAAGACAGGTAAGTATCTCCATGCGGCTGCGGCTGTTTTTCTTTCTGCTGGTACTCGTTTTTACCATGATAGCAGGCATCATAGTAATCTTGCTGGTTACCGGAACCTTTTCTGCCGGAATCTCAGCGAGCAGGCAGCTGTTACGGGATGAATTAACCCATTCCTCCAAGGATATCTCCGCACAATACGGTGAATTGTCCGTCCAGGCAATCGAGTTTTCCAAAGAGCTTACCCAGAAAATTGATGATAATCTGAAGCAGCAGGATATACTATTTTCGGGCCTTTCCGATCATCCGGAAAAGATCGAAGAGTTAGTAACCGATTTATTTGAAAATACCTATTATTCCTTGCAGAAGTCCAACTGCAGCGGTGCCTTTTTCATTCTGGACACGACGGTAAATACTTCCCTACCCAACTCTGAATACTCCAAGGCCGGCTTATACATAAAGAATATGGAGCCCAATATAATCAGTGCCACCTCACCCACCTTTACGATATTACGCGGATTTTCTGACATCGGAAGATCCAATTCCATTGATCTTCACACCCAATGGAGTATGGAATTTGACGTAAAGGATGCTGATTATTATAAGCTTCCCATTGAAGCATATGGCAAGCATAAGGAAATTCCCATTTCCAAGCTGTATTACTGGAGTGAACCGATGCAGCTTCCGGGTACCAGCGAGGAGGTCATGGTTTGCACTGTACCAATGATAGGTCCCAGAAATAATGTGTATGGGGTCTGTGGATTTGAGATTAGCTCCATGTTATTCAAGCTCTCCCATATGCCTTCCAACAGCACCTATTCCAGAATGTTCTGCATGCTTTCACCGTTCGGGGGCAATAGGGTGGAAATAAACCGTTCCATGTTTGCCGGAGGCTATTCCGTCAAGGAAATATCAAAGGATAATACCGAGCTTTCGGTGAAAGAAGGAAAGAAATCATTTATTACCTATATCAGTAATAACAGTAATGTATATCTGGGTATTCAGTCAGCGATTCAGTTATATCCGGGCGGCTCCCCTTTTGCAGATAAGAAATGGATTACTGCTGTCCTGGTTCCCAAGGAGGATATCGTAGATTCGATTACACGATTAAATATCGTACTCGTATGTCTGTTAAGCTTACTTATTACCATTGGAATTACAATTTCCATCGTTTTCAGTAATAAATATTTAAAACCGATATCCAAGGGAATTGAAATTATTAAATCAGAGAACAAGGAGGAAGCTCCAAAAACGAATGTACAGGAAATCGACGATCTGATAAATTACCTTGTCTTATATCAGAAGGAGCTTACGAAGAAGGTGGAGCAGGATAAGATTCAGATATCGATGCTTGAACAGTTTGTCACAAAAACCAAAACCCTTACTCCTGCGGAGCATTCGGTATTTAATCTGTATGTGAAAGGCCTGACTGCCAAGGAAATCGCAGATGAGCTGTTCCTAAGCATTAACACCATCAAAACACACAGCAAGCGTATCTTCGCCAAGCTTGAAATAGCCTCCCGAGAAGAACTTTTATTATATATCAATATGCTAAAGGAGATTGGACTTGAGCTGAAATAACCTATAGTCAGAATCATATCGAGGAGTATTATCCCTTATGAGCTATTCATAAGGAAATAATACTCCTCGATTATTATTTTATATTCTAATTCCAGATATCAGATGCCTGCTAGAGCATTTATGCCTCCACTCGATTCCGACCATTGTTCTTGGCTTCATACAGCTTAGTATCAGCCTTTTCCATCAACTGCTCCATGGTAATATTCATTCCGGGAGTAACCGTACTTACTCCAAAGCTTGATGTAAGCTTGAATTGATACGGCCCGCAGTCAAACTGGCTGTTTTCAATTTTCTTACGCATACGCTCAGCTACTTCCGCTGTTCTTTTCAGATCAGCTCCCGGCAGACAGATCAAGAATTCCTCTCCTCCAAATCTGGCCAGCCAGTCTTCTTCTCTTGACAAACACTGGGAAATCAGCTTTGCAAACTTCTTCAAGACACGGTCTCCGCAAAGATGTCCGTAGGTATCATTTACTTTTTTGAAATAATCTATGTCAGCAATAATAATTGATAAATTTTTCCCCGAGAACTTAGTACTTGTTATTTCCGCCGGCAATTTCTCATTGATAAAGCGCCTGTTGAAGATGCCTGTTAAGGAATCCTTTAACGCCAGGTTATTCATTTTATCAATCAATTCCTGTACTTCAGAATAAATGTTGCTTTGATTGGATTCCATAATCAGGCTGCTGGTAGCATTTTTCAAAATCTCCATGATTACTCTTCGATCGGGTAAATCCAGAGGTATTGCTATGACAGCATAGATTTCTTTCATCGAATATTCCAATTTCACATAGGGCCTGTTATCGTGATATGCCCGCATCGATATACAATTATCGCAGACCTTATTTTTACCCAAGGATTCAAAGCATTTGAGCTCTGTATCTTCTGTTGTCGTACCGGATAAATCCAGTACTCTGTTTTTTGCAGGATCTACTAGTCTAATATTGTCAAAGGCTTTCTCGAGTATATCGTATTTCAGAATTAATTCTTCAAATTCTTTGTTGACCATAGTGCTCCACCTTCTCTTTTGCAATAGAGTAAATAATAACATTTTCTATTTATTATCTTAGCAGAAACATAAAATTACGTCAAAATAATATTCCCAGTGCAACGTTTGCTAAATACCTTTACATAGTTCTGAGGATGATTTTTCTTAGTCAGTATCGGACAAACGCAGGTGTAATGGGGCTACACTGAGCTTGGCCGATGCTTAATAAGGGAAATCAGACCAGAAAATATGCAAAGGTATTTACAGAACGCTGTACTAGGATAGCGTATCATCGTGACGTAATTATCGTAATTCATATTAGGCTGATTTAACTGCTTGTAAGGGTGGCTTAACTGATATTAAGGCCGACTTAATTGATTTTAGGGCTGACTTAATTGATTTTATGGCTGACTTAACTGATTTTAAAGCTGACTTAACTGATTTTAAAGCTGACTCAACTGATTTTAAGGCTGACTTAACTGATTTTAAACTGATTCACCGTACTTCCGAGCTCCTCCATAAGCCTCTTTACATTGCAAAGATCATTACGGATGCCTTCCATAATAGCATACTGTTCTTCCGTTTCTGCTACTGTCTGCTGGGTACCTGCACTTAACCCCCGGGCAATCTCAGCAAGTGTGACCGTATTATCCAATACATTCTTGCTGTCCTCTTCAATTCGTAGGATCGCCGCTGCGATATCTTTAATACTGGTATTGATCTTAACATTGGAACTAGACAGCTTCACAAGCTGAACTTCAACCTGGGACATGACATCGACACCGTTTCTTGCCTGTGTGACACCATTTCCGATTGCATCGCTGGAGTTATTGATTTCCGTCTGAACCTCTGCAATTAATTCATTAATTCTTTTACTTGCATCGCTGGACTGTTTCGCCAGATTCTTAATCTCCCCTGCAACAACCGCAAAGCCTTTGCCATGCTCTCCGGCAGACGCAGCCTCGATGGATGCATTCAGTGCCAGCAGGTTGGTTTTGGAGGCAATCGATTCAACACTGCTGCTGAAGGATAATACCTCCTGGAATTTATCCTCAAGCTTCTTCATCATTACAGCTGTTTTCTCAACCGTATCATTGACAAGATTGATCTGCTCTACAGAATTATTTATCTTTTCGGAAGCCTCCTGCATGTCCTTCATACTAAGGTCGGAGTCCTGGTTCACGCTGTTTATATTATCGGTAATCGTTTCGATTGCATTAAATACACGTTCCATGGACTGTTCTACCATATCAACGTTTTCTACCTGCTTCATTGCTCCTGATGCGATTTCACTTACAATCTTTGTGATTTCTTCTGTTGCATTATTGGACACATCTACGCTGTTATTCACGGAATCAACATCCCGCAGCGCATCCTCCGAATGTCTTCTTATATTAATTATCAAGAGCAGCATATGGTCAACCATTTTCTGGAAGGACCTTGCCAGACTTCCTACCTCATCGTTACGGTCCAGGTTAATATCAACTGTGAGATCTCCTGTCTGAATTAATTTAACCTTCGAGTTTAGATGTTTTAACGAACGAATCATCCAGTAGGAAAATCCTACGGTAACCAACACACTGAGTGCCAGTATAATGCCCATCGTAAGGAACATCTTCTTGTTAGCCTGCGCCAGACTGTCAACCATAAATTGTGCATCAAAATCTGCACCAAGCATTGCTATAATTTCACCTTTGCTGTTTTTAATCGGAATATAGCCGGAGACTAAAGCTCCCCATTCATTACTTTTTCCGAACTCATAATCCTCCACACCTTGAAAGGTATTAGCCATAACATCGGATATTTCCTCATCCACATCACCAAGTAGAGAGGCATCCTTACTATTCAGATCCTCACCATCTACAACGTAATAATATTTTCCGTCTTCCGTTCTAGCCATGGTATAAAGATATTTTAAACCGGTTTCCTGCCTGATATTATTCAACTCTTTGCGAAGCTCTATGTAATAATCCGTTTTCATATCTTCAGGCTTCTTCAGCTCCTGAAGCTTATCTCCGTCAATGGTTCCGGCAACGGATCTTGTAATGTTCAAAGCCATGCTGCCCAATGTGCCTTCCGTAGTATCCTTCGCTGTCTGATATGCAAAATAACGTATTGACAAAGATGACAACAATACCAGTCCGACGCATAACAGCATAATTTTAAACAGTAATGAAATTCTTAATTTTTTCATATTTTACAATCCTTTCCCACCTTTAACCTTTGTGCCTTTCTCAATTAGCATTACATCCATGATAATTATACGCTTTTACCTATATTATACTATTTATTATAGCTTTCCATATTACATATTTCTGCATTATTCTACATTGATTTTAGCTCATAATTCCCATGGTAAACAAGCTTTTTAATTATAACTTTTTAATTATTTTCGGTCAATACGCTATAACGACTTTATTCGACGGATATTTTCAAGTATTTTTGAAAATAATAATCGCGGAGGTGTTATCATGATTACTAACGTACAATTAACAACAAAAGAAAGATTCTTATTAGAAGATGCACGCAGCCATGAGGAACAATGTATATTAAAATACGATAATTATGCAAACTTAGCAACAGATGCAGAGCTTAAGGCAGTATTTCGCAGCAACGGTAAAAAAGAAGAGGAACATCTTCAGACGATCAACCAGCTGTTAAGCGGTAAGGTACCCCCGATGGGTGGACAAAACAGTGGTCAAAGCGGCGGACAAAGCAGTATACAGTCCGGACAGCAGTCTCAACAGTCCTCTGTTGAAAAATCCAGTACCGGATCGAATACATTTAAAGCCTCAGATAAAGATTTATGCATTGATATGCTGAACACGGAAAAGTATGTTGCAGGTTCGTATAATACTGCAATCTTTGAATTTAAAGATGCGCAGGTAAGAGATGTGTTAAATCACATTCAGACAGAAGAACAAAAGCATGGCGAAGCGATTTTCGCCTATATGCAGAGCAAGGGTATGTACAAGCCCCAGTAAACAGCTCTGGTAAACCATATATTGATATGAAATTATCTTTATAAAGCAGGGAAGTGCTATAATCGGATGCAGCAAACCATAATACAGCTGCTGTTCCTATTACGATCACTTCCCTGTGGTTGTTGTAGTGTAATCTCTGTAAAAGCAACTTCTTTCATGTAATCTCTATAAAGTATCTTCTTTCGTAATCTCTATAAAGTATCTTCTTTCGCAATCTCTATAAAGTATCTTCTTTCATAATCTCTATAAAGTATCTTCTTTCGTGTAAATTCTATAATAGTATCTTCTGATAATATCTATCGTATTCTGATATACTGTGCTGCCAGGAGAAATCCTGTTTCATTCCATTCATCATATACTGCTTCCAGCCTGGTGTATGATATGCATCAATTGCCCGTTTGATCGCACGGCTGAGAGCTTCACCGCTCCAGTCCTCCATATAAAAGCCGGTGGAATTCGCCGTTGTACTTTCATCGATCACAGTATCCCTTAGCCCACCAATCGGATTGACCACCGGTACTGCTCCATAACGCATCGCATATAGCTGGCTCAGTCCGCAGGGTTCATATAAGGAAGGCATGAGATAAATATCGGCAGCAGCATAGATTTTCCTGGCCTTGTCAGCCGAGTAATCAAAATCTGCCACCACCTTATCCGCATAAGCAGTTTTGATACACCCCAGCATACCCTGATAATAAGGATTACCGGATCCAAGGATAATCAATTGGAAGGTACTAAGCTCCAGATAGCTGATTGCCTTCATCAGGATATCCAATCCTTTTGCATAATCCAGTCTGGTAACCATTGCAAGCAAAGGCTTATCCTCGTCCGGCAATCCATACTGGGTCCGCAGCAGGGTCCGGTTCTTCTTCTTAAGCTCCGTACTTCTTTGGTCATAGGGGTATTCTAAATCCCCGGAACGACTGGGATCATAGCTTTCCATATCAATGCCGTTCAAAATTCCAACAAAATGATCCGCCTTTTCCACCAGCAGATTATTCATACCACAGCTATTCACAGGCTGAAGGATTTCCATCGCATATCCGAGGCTCACTGTCGTTATGAGATCTGCATACTTAATTCCTGCTTTCATAAAGTTCAGCCATTCGGGATAGCCAAGCCAAACCAGCTCTTCTTCTGTTAATAAACCATTTAAATAGGATGCCGGTATAAATCCGTGATAAGAAATATTATGGATGGTGTATACCGTCTTAATCTTAGGAAATTCTTGTTTGAGCAGTAAGGCAAGAAATCCGGTATGCCAGTCGTTCATGTGAACAATATCCGGCTGAAAAGGAATTGCCTTTAACATCTCAACCACTGCCTTGCAGAAAAGGAAGAAACGGAAGCCGTCATCCTCATAAGCATAAATATTGTCTCTGTAAAAATACCTGTCGCTCTGAACAAAATAAGTAGGAAGCTCCTTGCTGTCCGGGTCCTTCTTGATGACGCAGGTTTCATACCCCAGATCCATCCGGACCTTCATATCCGTAACATACTCTAGTTTCTTATCTATTCTTTTATAGAGAGGCATGACCCTCTGCACTTCATATCTGCCGGTTTCCTGCAAGGCCCGGGGAAAGCTTCTTCCCACTTCTCCGAGTCCGCCTGCGTTGGCATAGGGGGCTATCTCAGCGGTTACATATAAAATCTTTATTTTACGTTTCATATTAGTTTATCCTCTGCTTTAGCGGCATTTATTAATAGAAAACCTGCTTAGGCAATGGTAAAGCAGGTTCCAATGATAGTTATGGATATGTTATCAACTACATTCTATCATATTGTTTTATATAAAGTAAGAAAATTTGTATAATTGAATCGCATCTCGCCCATACAATCGAACGATCTTGGGCGGCTTGGCATATTCGATACTTATCTGATCTGGATCTTCGATTAAATGCATTCCATTCATTTTCATAACATTTACCAAACCGGCTTTTTGTTTCCTTGGAAAGATGATATAAGCAATGCTGCTTTTATCATGCTTTAGAAGCTCCGTAATATCATTTGACAGAACATCTAATTTTATATTAAATGGCGGATCGCAAATCACATGGTCAAACTTATTCAAATATTTATTATGCATGAGCTTCGTAAGTCCTTTATATAAATCATATTTAACGAATTTCATACCGCCATTCTCTCTAAAACGATTATCCCGCTCAAAAAGTACAATATTTTTACCCTCTTGATAAGCATATCGTGCCACGGAGGGTGTAACCAAGCAAGCTGTATAACGCTCGCATAGCTTTGCCAGATTCATCGTTGTCCGGACAGTGAAAAAATACTGCATATATTCCACGTCCTGCTCTAAATCAATGTATGCCTCTGAATGATAATCCGGTAATTCTATATAAGGAAAAATCAGATTATTTCTATGCGCAAATAATCGATCAATGCTGTTATCTCTCATCAAATTCATGATATTGTTTTTATGAAGCGGTATATTGATATGGTTCATTCGTTTCATAAATCTTAGCCAGACAAAGGTATTGGGGTCTCTATTACCATCCACATATAGCTTATAATTATTATATTCTAATTGAAGGTTCAGATCCTCAAGTACGTTCCAGGCTTTCAGTATCCACCCGGGCTTAGTAAGGATAACCAATATTCCATTATCTTTTAATTTCTCACTCGCTCCTGCAAGGCATCTTTCAAATTGTTCATATTCATCACCTGTTTCAAGAAAAAATCTGCTCATTGGTCTTTCTGATATCAGGTTATCAGGATAAAGAAGCCCTACAATTGCAACATCAAACTGCTCATTATAGCTTTCATTACAGTTTTCATTACAGTTTTCATTACAGTTTTCATTACAACTTTCATTACAGCTTTCATTACAGTTTATTTCCATGCTAGAAAAGACCGGGTCAGTGTAGTGATATCCTGATAACAAAAGGTGTAAATCGTTCCGCTTGCATACGTCGATATTATTATAAGAATACGTTGTATTTACAACTATTTCATCTGGAGTATAGATATATGCTATCATCCAGGTAATGAGCTCATAGTAATAAGTCATTACAAGTACATGATCCGTATTTTCAATACATCCAAAATTGATTAAGGTTAAAGCGTTATCTAAGCCGAATATATCTGAACACATAGCATCCATTTTATCATGCCCATAAATTATCTCAACTGCACAAATTACATCCTCGAAAGGTGCATATTTTAATATTGAATCCATACGAGTATCTCCTTTAAAATTTTTCAAAGACTACTCCATGGTTTTTTTACAGAACGAAAGGCTGCAAAGAAATAGCTTCTCTGCAGCCTTAAAATTACAATAATCATTTTCATACAAATCAATAGATTACAACGATCTACTTAAGTCCGTTATCCTCTTTTTATGAAAACTTATTAAATTTTAGTTCTATAAGCATTATGCCTTCTAATTGCTTTTAAAAAGAAGTACACAAAAAAACCTAATGGAATAGGCATATCATACTTCTTTTATCAATTTTCAGTTATGAAAATTAATAAGCAATTATCTGCGCAAAATAAGTACCTCCGGGATTAACTGAATTTATAATATTTACTTTATCATATAGTTATATTATACCAAATTTGGCTCTATTTGTCATTACTGAAAATAAATTTTACAATACTTATTTGGCTCAGTAAATTTCAAATTACTTTAGTAATATTTTTAATGACTATTTGTACTTAAATAAATACTTCTTCAGTATATCACAATCGAATGAATATATAAATCCAGATTTTGGTTCTGCCAAATTTTTGAATTCCAATTTACTTTGATAATACTTGTTAATTAAAAATGCATTTTTTATAATTGGTTCTGATAGCTATTGTCTTGAGCAGGTATATTATGTATAATATTACCATGTTTTTGGTATGCAATTGGTCTAAATAGCGAATTATTAAAGAGATGGATAGGATTTTCAAGTTCGGATTATATTTTATGAGATGAATTGGAGGGTTGTCAATGAAACATGATAGTTCAACAATATCGTGGAATCGACTTGGTCAAGAATGGTTTGAATTAGCACAAACAGGTGAAAGTAGAATGTACTTTATTATGCCTTATATGTTAAATTTATTGGGAGAAGTTCAGGGAAAGAAAATATTAGACCTCGGTTGCGGAGAAGGTGGGTATTCACGTGAGTTAGCAAAAAGAAATGCTGTTGTTGTAGCAATTGACTGTTCTGAAAATAGTATTGCTTATTCTACAAAACAAGCTGAAGTTAATGGATTGCTAATTCAACATTATATACGTAATAGTAATGATTTATATGGCATAAATGACAATACCTTTGATATTGTTCTTTGTTCTATGATGCTAATGGACTGCGAAGATTTTGAAGGAACTATAAGAGAAGTAGTAAGAGTTCTAAAACCATCAGGAAAATTATTTGCAAGTGTTCTTCACCCATGTTTCGACGGAAATCACGACCACGGAATTGGACGACAAGGTGAAGGAATTAATCGTGAAGTAGTTGTAAAAAATTATTTTCAGCCAACACAATGGGAGGCTCCTTTGCCAAATGGTGCAACTTCGGTTGTATGGAGGCATAGGACATTTGAAGATTATGTAAAAACATTTATAAAAAGCGGATTGACTATAGTAGATTTAGATGAACCCCGCCCAACTAAGGAACAAGCACAAATTTCAACAGCAATAGCTTGGTTACAAAAAATACCGTTGTTTCTATTTTGGGAATTAAAAAAGTAAAAAAGCAAGGATAATGAGTATTATATGAAGGCAAAATTTAATTGTTACGATAACTTAATTCGCCATCGGTGGCAATTTCGAATAAATTCATTAATAAAACAATAAACAAGAATTGAACAATTTCGCTGCACGATAGCCTGCTAAGTTATGTGCTGTGATTTTATTCAATCAGAATTTGTATGGGAGAAGATATTATGCAAACAGAAATAACGCTTAACAAAAAATATAGTATGGCAGCCAATGCTGCTTTGCTTGTATGGTTTTTTCTTGATATGGTTGGAATATATTTTGATAATGAATATCTTGTTACTCGTTCGTGGAGAGATGATGGAATTTACTTCGTAATTTTTCTGATAGCATTCCTGACTTATATATTTAAAGAACAGATTGGAAAATATATTTTGTCTGTATGGTTGTCTATATGGCTAATTACGCAGTTTCTTAGTCATGAATGGTTTACGATTGTTGGAAACGGACAAAGAAAGATAGAATATTTTAAGAATGCCTTGAAATGGACAGAATGTGAAACAAGATATATTCCAGATGTATATCATACTATCTTACATATCTTAATTCTTTTAGCATTAATTACTTCATTAATTTATGTTATAAAACAAAGGATGAAAAAATCATAATTACAATTCTAATTTTCTGGTCTTTTACATTAGCGATACATCCGTCGCCGATTACACACACCGATTATGAAACATATAATAATGCACTATGGTATCGCCACAACACGATAAAATAGTGCATTATTGATGCCAGATAGAGAAAGAGAAACAGAAACACTACATTTGCCTTTCCGTTAAAAACCAGGTAGTCAAGACGTAGTTGTTACGCCATCATCCTCTATCAACTCCACGCTATAACAAATATTAAGGTTTTGTATATACATTTTTTTATCTTTTCAGCTATAGCTGCAGGATATAAATATTTATTATTCCTGTCCTAAATTCTTATACAGCTCCATATATTTCGCAGCCGAATTCTGCCAGCTGTAATCGCAGGACATTGCTGCTTTCCTCAGCTTATTACGCAGAGTCTTTTTCCTGCAGATTGCCGCAGCACGACGAATCGTGTGAAGCATATCATGGGCATTGTAATTACTAAAGCTAAAGCCATTGCCTTCCTCGGTTACTTCATTATAGGATAATACGGTATCCTTTAAACCGCCGGTTTCCCTGACAATCGGCAGGGTTCCGTACCGAAGGCTGATTAACTGGCCAAGACCGCAGGGTTCAAATAGCGAAGGCATCAGGAACAGATCTGCTGCAGCATAAATCTTATGGGCAAGAGTATTGTCAAAACGGATGTTGGCAGATACTTTACCCGGATACCGATTCATTGCCTCCTTAAATAAGTATTCATACTTGGCATCACCGGTTCCAAGAATGACAAGCTGGATATCCTCAACAATGATTTCATCAAAGACACAGGCAATCAGGTCAAGCCCCTTCTGATCCACCAATCTTGATATTAATCCTATCATCGGAACCTTCTCATCCTCAGTAAGTCCCAGCTCCTTCTGCAGCGCCAGCTTGTTGGCATCCTTATCATTGATCTTAGACTTTGTATAGGTCTGATAAATTAAGCTATCCTTCTGGGGATTAAATTCCTCGTAATCAATGCCGTTGATGATACCGAAAAGTTCTTCGCTTCTCGCATTTAAAAGGCCATCCATGCGCTCACCATAGAAAGGATACTTTATTTCCTCCGCGTAGGTATTGCTGACTGTCGTCAGTACCTTGGAATAGGTCAGTCCTCCCTTCATGAAGCTGGCACAGTTAAAAAACTCCAGTTTATCCGCAGTGAAATAATCATCACTGAGGGAGAACCATTCCTTCATCTCATCGATATGATAGATTCCCTGATATCTTAAGTTATGAATGGTAAAGACGGTTGAAATTCCCTGATACTGCTCAATATTACGGTATTCTGCCTCCAGAAGGACCGGAACCATACCGGCCTGCCAATCATGGCAATGCAGGATATCCGGTGTAAAGTCAAGGTACGGAATTACTTCCAGTACTGCACGGTTAAAGAAAGCAAATCTTTCTCCATCATCACCATAGCTATATAAGCTGTCTCTGTTAAAGTAGAATTCATTGTCGATAAAATAATAGGTCACTCCGTTATATTCTATCTGTTCAATACCACAGTACAGGTTCCTCCAGCCCATCTTCACATAGATAGAGCAGCTATGTACGATGCTTTCACGAAGTTTTAAGGGTATGGTCCCGTATTTCGGCAGAATTACCCTTACATCTGCACCCTGTTTTAACAGAGCCGAAGGAAGCGACCCAACTACATCAGCCAGCCCTCCAGTCTTTGCAAAGGGAGCCGCCTCCGAAGCAACCATTAAGATTTTAAGCATAATTATCTCCTTTCCCTAAATGACGGCCTTCTTTCTGATTACGACAGGATAGCATTCCTGGCCGATTAAATGACGGCCTTTACGGATAATTACTTCCTTGTCCAAGATTACATTTTCCAGAACGGCCTTTTCCTGAATCTCTGAATCCTGCATGATGATACTGTTTTTCACAACAGCACCTTCACCAATCTTCACCCCTCTGAAGAGAACGCAGTTCTCAACATGTCCCTCTATGACACAGCCGTCTGCCACTAAGGAGTTGGCAGCAACCGCATGATCCCCGTATTTTGCGGGAACCTCATCTTTAACCTTGGTGTATACTGGACCAGCATGATGGAACAGCTCCTGGAAGTTCTCGGAACTAAACAACTCAAGATTATGCGTAAAGTAGGACTGGACACTGTCAATCTTAGCCAGGTAGCCATCGTAGGGATAACCCAATATTCTGATTTTATTCAGATTCTTTATTAAAATATCCTTATTAAAATCATACTGGCCTCTTGCAGCACATTCTTCAATCAGATATTCAAACAATCTCTTATCAATGATATACATTTCCATGGATACCTTATCTGACATCGGTACAGCCGGCTTCACTTCAATATCCCATACACGGTTGCTCTCATCGGTCCGGATCAGAGTGTGTCTCGATAATTCCTCATTGGTAGCCTTTTTATCCTCTTTATAAATAACAGTGATATCCGCCATGTTATCTCTATGAAATTCCATTGCATCCTCAAAGGTAAGGTTACATACCATTGAGCTGCCGGAGATAACTACTGTTTTCTGCGGACTCCTGCGGATATAGGACATATTGTTATGTAATGCATCTATCTCACCGCGGTACCACCCCGTATTATCGTGACTGACATACGGGGGAAGGATGAATAAACCACCACTCTTGCGGTCCAGATCCCACTGCTTACCGGAATCCAGATGGTCCATCAGGGAATGGTAATTATTCTGGGTGATTAATCCGACATTCGTAATTCCTGAATTAATCATGTTGGATAACGTAAAATCGATGACGCGGTATCTGCCGCCGAACGGAAGGGCGGCTACTGACCGGCGCAGCGTAAGCTCCTGAAGACTGATATTACTCTCTCCAGTAAAAATAATTCCCATGGTATCTCTCATAAACCACTCCTCCTATTTATACGACCGCCTGATAGGCCAGAAAGTTGTCTGAGTCAATCATTATGCCTTTCCCCAGCTTATAACCGGAGGGTAGAACCAAGTTCTCTCCAATGACCGTAATCTCATTTCCTTTGGCATCCATCATGTCATCTTCGTCTGTATGTGCTCTATAGCCTATGTAGCAATTATCGCCAATCACTGTATTCTCTGCTACGATTGCATTCTCAATAATTGTGTTCTCTCCCACCTTGACATTCGGCATAAGGATGGAATTATGGATTTTGCTGCCCCTTCCTACGGTAACACCGGAAAATAATATGGAATGGTATACATCACCGTAGATAATTCCGCCTTCGGTAATGATGCAGCGCCTTACATTAGCCCCAAGTGCAATAAAATGCGGCGGCTCTACTGGATTTCTGGAATAGATTCTCCAGCCGGGATCATATAGGTCAAGCTCCGGAGCTTCTTCCAGAAGATCCATATTGGCCTCCCATAAGCTCTGAATCGTACCAACATCTCTCCAATAACCCTTGAAGGGAAAAGCATACATACTCTCATTGTCTTTTAACATCTTCGGGATAATGTCCTTTCCGAAATCATTGCTGGAGCCGGGTGTGCTCTGATCCTCCATCAGATACTGCCTTAACTTCTTCCAGTTGAAGATATAAATACCCATAGAAGCTTTATTACTAATCGGATTCTTCGGTTTTTCCACAAACTCATAAATCCTGTTATCTTCGTCCGTATTCATGATTCCGAAGCGGCCTGCATCTTCCCACGGTACTTCAAGGATTGCAATTGTCACATCCGCATTCTTCTCTTCATGAAATTCCAGCATTGCGCTGTAATCCATTTTATAAATCTGATCCCCGGATAAGATTAATACATATTCCGGATGGTAAGCCTCAATGAATTCAATATTCTGGCAGATTGCATTGGCAGTACCGGAATACCACTCGCCCGCCGTCTGTTTCATATAGGGCGGGAGGATCGTAACACCTCCGTTCAGACGGTCCAGATCCCAAGGCTGGCCGATTCCGATATAGGAATTCAATTTCAGGGGTTTATACTGAGTAAGGACACCGATCGTATCAATCCCAGAATTAGTACAGTTACTTAGTGGGAAATCAATGATTCGATATTTCCCTCCAAAGGGCACTGCCGGCTTCGCGGTGTTCTTCGTCAATACCCCCAGTCTGCTGCCCTGCCCGCCGGCAAGCAGCATAGCTACACATTTCTTTGTAACCATTATTACACTACCTCCTTTTCATTATGTCATATCCTAGTGACCCATAAAACGGGACTATTATGCTGGTTTATAAAATACCGCAGACAAGGGCGGTACGGATAATAATACGGACTGCTCAAAGCCATGGCAGGGTACGCTCTCCGAAGGAATGATATCTGTGCATACCCTTCCTGCTCCTCCGAATTCCTTACGGTCTGAATTGAATATTTCGGTAAAGCCTTGTTCCATGGGTACTCCCATCCGGTACTGTGGTCTGTGTACCGGAGTAAAATTAATCACAACCATGACATAATCACCGGGTTTGGTGCCTTTGCGCATAAAGGAAAGAATACTCTGGTCTGAATCATTCGGACTGATCCACTGATAACCGTTCCAGCCTCCGTCATCCTCCCAAAGGCAGTTAGTGTCCCGATAAAAATGATTCAATGCCTTCACATAATCCTTCATCTTACGATGCATCTCATAATCCAGCAGGAACCAGTCCAGCTGGTCGTCATATTTCCATTCAATGAAATGTCCAAACTCATCCCCCATAAAGGTAAGCTTATTGCCCGGATGGGCTGCCATATATCCGAACAAGCTACGCAGACCGGCAAATTTCTGCTGATAATCACCCGGCATCTTATCTAATAAGGAATGCTTTCCATGAACCACTTCATCATGGGACAGGGGCAGGACATATTTTTCAGAAAATGCATAAGTAAGGGAAAAGGTAAGGAGGTTGTGGTGCCATTTGCGGTAAATCGGATCCAGGGAACAATATTTTAATGTGTCATTCATCCATCCCATGTTCCATTTATGTGTAAAACCCAGGCCTCCCTGTTCGACTGCTCCGGTGACCAGCGGCCACTGGCTGGAATCCTCGGCGATCACCAACGTATTAGGATATAAGGAAGCAACTGTTTCATTCATTTTCTTTAAGAATTCTGCTGCATCAAGATTCTCCCTGCCGCCGTATTTATTCGGAAGCCAGTCTTCCCTTGCATAATCGTAATACAGCATACTCGCTACTGCATCAACACGGAAACCGTCTACATGATAATATTCCAACCAGAAAAGCAGGTTGGATATCAGGAAGCTTCGAACTTCATTTCTTTCATAATTAAAAATCAGGGTGCCCCACTGCGGGTGCTCTCCCCTTCTCGGATCTGGGTGTTCGTAAAGAGCACTGCCATCGAATCTGATTAAGCCATGGGCATCCTTTGGAAAATGCCCGGGTACCCAATCAAGTATCACTCCGATGTCCTTCTGGTGGCAAAGATCTACTAAGTACATGAAATCCTTCGGGGTACCATACCGGCTTGTAGCCGCATAATACCCAACGATCTGATAACCCCAGGAGCCATCAAAGGGATGCTCCATCACAGGCATCAGTTCTATATGTGTATATCCCATATCCACAACATAATCCACCAATTCATCAGCGATTTCACGATAATTCATGAGGCTTCCATCATCGTGTCGTCTCCAGGAGCCAAGATGCACTTCATAAATCAGCATCGGCTTCCCCTG
>Ga0207800_1000271_pt1 | contig 16419 bp, 14 predicted proteins | sample LuqExpMetageno11_FD_187769 | JGI IMG/M metagenome (GOLD analysis project Ga0207800, IMG submission 187769) | Tropical forest soil microbial communities from Luquillo Experimental Forest, Puerto Rico - Sample 11 (SPAdes) | ecosystem: Environmental > Terrestrial > Soil > Tropical forest ...
AGAAGGGCGAAGTGGTCTATATGCCGGCTTCATCCGTGGTACTGGACGGAGGAGTGACGGTCAGTGAGAATAAATTCAAACCGAACAGGGATTATCTCGTTTATTACCCTGTATTGAGCGGTTTGGCCGATTCGAAGGCCGAAGAGGCGCTTAATGAATTACTGGGCAGTGAAGCTAAGAATACTTCTGCAGCATCGATAAAACTGGAAGACAGCCTTGACTATCAATATAACAGTAATTTTACTGTCGGACTTCATCAGAAGGATATGCTGGCACTTGAGAAAACGGGCTACTATTATCCCAAGGGAGCCGCTCATGGGATGCCCAGCAAGGAGTATCTGCATATCGATCTGAAAAACGGTACGGTATACCAGCTGAAGGATCTGTTCAAAAGCGGCAGCAATTATACGAAGGTTTTGAGCGGCATCGTCGGCAAACAAATGAAGGACCTGATGGCATTGGATCCTGAGCACAATTTATATTGGACCGAGGAGTATAAAGGTATACAAAAGGAGCAGCCGTTCTATGTCACAGGTGATTCAGTGGTACTGTATTTCACCCCTTATGAAATAGCGCCGTATGCCGCAGGCTTCCCGGAGTTTTCAATCAAGTTCAAGGAGATATCAGGTATGCTGAATAAGGACGGAGCTTTCTGGCGCTCGTTCAATTATTAAGGCGGATAAGTCAAAAAAGGAGGAGATTATTTTGAACAGGTTCATTAAGAAAACAGGTATTGGTACGCTTTCTTTATTGTTGTGTATTGCCGGTGGTTTGTTACTGTTTGGTTGTACATCCTCGGAAAATGTATCAGCAGAAGAAATATCTACAGCAGTAGAAATATCTACAGCAGACGAAATATCTACAGCAGAAGAAAAAGTCAACCAGGAAATTGATTATTTGAACAGCCCGGATAGCCTGAAGCTGCAAATTGCCGCCCAATCTTTTGCAAAATCATATTTCAGCAGTGACATGGATGGGGTAAAATTGTATTTAGCTGATGCTAATTCTGCTGAAGTATCTGAAAAGAATATCTACAACAATTTGGAATACCTTATTTTAAAATGGTCTCCGAAGGATATCGCAGCAAAAGCTACAATAGATGTGCAGTATCAATTTTTGGTAAAGGGAGCAGATAGTGCAGAGTATCTTGGATTATCCATGAAGAAAATTATGGATGATTGGAAGGTAACAGATTTTTATTTTGAAAAGTAATTGCTGTCACGCAAAACTATAGAAAAAGAAGAGCAGAAGCATGCTGAATAAGGATGGAGCTTTCTGGCGCTCGTTCAATTAATTTATAATAGAAATGATTATAAAAGATTATAAAAGATTTTACGTAGGAGTGAATTGCATATGAGCGCCAACATTGAAAAAATGGCTGAACTTATCGGCCTGGAGCCTGTGAGTGACAAAATCGGCTATGAGGTATTGGAAACAGTTCAGTGTAAAGGATACAGAAGGGAACTTATTCAATATTTGGTACATGGACGCAGAAACATTGCTTTTTTGCTTTTGCCGGATGGGGAAGGAAAGCACCCGGCAGTTTTGATAAATCATCAGCACAATGGAGAAAGAAACCTTGGCAAGAGCGAGGTTTGCGGCATTGCGGAAAATCCTCTCCAGGCATTCGGGCCTGCGCTTGCAGAAAAAGGGTTTGTTATAATTGCACCGGACTCGTTGTGTTTTGAGGATAGGAGAGTAAATGCTTCGGGAATCGATAAAAACGATGAGGATGACGATTGGCAGCATTTTCTGACGATGTGCTATGGTATACTTACAGGACAGACTTTGGCGAAAACAGTAATTGAAGATGCAATGGGAGCGATCAGCGTTTTGAATAGGTTGGATTGTGTCGACCACAATAAAACGGGTTGCCTGGGACACTCCTATGGTGGTAATACAACGACTTGGCTTACCGCATTTGACAAAAGAATAAATTATACCTGACAAATCTCGAAAGATAGAGATTCGATTTTATTGTTGACTGGATCGTTAACACTGTGAAATAAGCTGTTTGATAGAACGATATAAAGATATTAAACTATAGAAAAAGAAGAGCAAAAGCATGAAAATATATATCGTTGGCGCAGTTTCAAGCGGCAAATCCACACTTGCAAAAAAGCTGTCCGAAGCCTTGGAAATTCCTTATCATTCACTTGACGGGGTCGTACATGTTCCTGATAATTCGTCCCCCTGGGGCAACATTAAAAGACCAGCGGAAGAGCGTGATAAGCTGTTCTATTCGATAATACAGCAGCCGGAGTGGATCATCGAGGATGTGGGCAGGCCCTGTTTTGAAGCCGGTCTGAAGGAAGCGGATATGATCATCCTGCTTGAAGTTCCCTCATATATAAGGAATTACAGGATTATCAAGCGCTGGTTCAGACAGCGTTTGGGATTGGAAGAATGTATCTATAGTCCTCGGCTTGAGATGCTGAGAAGCATGCTCCAATGGTCAAGAAATTACGACCTGCAGAAGGATGGCTTGAAGAGCCGGATCGGTCAATATTCGGAAAAAGTCATCACGCTAAGAAATAAAAAAGATATCGATGCTTTTTTAGAACAATTCTAATTTCACTATATTACATGCATTTCATGTAATGCCTATTTTACGCATGGACATAATTCAAAAGTGTACATAACAATCGTTTGACTATATGGGAAATTATTGATACTATGTTGCATATCAGTATGAAAGTGGGAACTGGAGATTATTTGTATTTGTGGGGGATATAAAAATGCCGACTTTGAAAAAAATTAGAGATACAATGAAAAAACAAAAAATCAACGATGGAAATATGGCACAGATAGACTTTGAAGCCGACTGCAACAATCCGATTAATATTATTTCTTTGATTGACAAAATGGATGAGTTGCTGACAAAGGAGCAATGTCTTTCGATTATGGAAAAACAGGGTTGCTGTAAGGGAGGTAAACGTGACAAAGACTGTAAGGCATTTGCCAAAGAACACTCAGATAAAACTCTTGCTGAAAAACTTGCGTTAATCTCAAGTATCCAATATATGATGTCACCCTGTCTAAATGCTGACGGTACGTTTACTATTGCATTTGGCGGCCACCAAAACGGCGTTCACGCAGGTAAGTACACCTGTTCCTGTGGTTCGATTAAAAAGCTGAAACAGCCGTTTTCCGTTTCGCCTACATACTGCGGTTGTTGTGCAGGGCACTTATTATATCATTATCAAAATGCTTTGGGAGTAAAACTGAAATTGAAAGAAATCAATTCATCTCCACTCAATACAAATGGTGAGAAGCCTTGTAAGTTTACTTTTGAAGTTCTTAATTGATACAGTAGTATAAGCAATAATGTAAAGTTGAATTACTTCTCTAACAAAGAAAATGTGAACTGTCCAAAATCCATATTGCATACTTGTTAAACATGGCGATACAGTGTTTATAGATAGCTTTTAGCAACAGGAGGAAGTATATGAAAGTAAACTTTCTATGGCGTAATCCTATAGCTTTAATTCTCGTTACAGTAATATTTTCAATTATCTCTATTGTAATACTTTTAATATCTTTCTTTAGCAAGAGCAATTTGCCTTTTCAGATGAATATTTTCATAGTATTCGTTATACTATACAGTTCTGCTATAGCTACTTCTTTTTACTGGGCATATCGCAGTAGTAAGTATGCATTTATGTCACCAAAGAAATATAGGAAAGCAATACTCATTAACCAAAAAAATTTGGAACTAAAGGATGTGCTTGTACAAGTTGATAGGGAAAATGCTAATATTAATCCTGATAAAGCAATTGATAAAGCTATAGAAATCTTAAAAACCTTAAAATAAGCTATATTACAGTGTGTAATCTATATAAAATGTAACTGAGTAAAATCCAAAAATTCCTTTATTTGGATAAAGATTAACATGGTACTGTCGAAGTAGTGTACTGGTCATATATTATGAACAAATTAAAAAAGGGAATAAATTATTAAGCAGACTTGCCGACTCGACGGCGTGAACAATGTAAAAGCAGCTAGAGCGAGTGATCCGGATCACCTCAGGAACTGGCCTATAAACGGCATGATATATGGAGCATAAAGCAGGTGCTCGAACAGGTAGATGATAATGCCAGCTGCCGCGCCCACTATGGAACCGTTGATCCTGATCCACTGCAGGTCGTTTCCGACCTTGTCGTCGAAGAACTTGTTCAGCTTTTCATTTGAGAACGCTCCCAGAGTATCCTTTGCGATCTCGCCTATTAGATGGTGTTCGTTTATGATCACGCGCTGCATTATGGTTCCAAGCATATCCTCCGTTGCACTGCGGATCGTTTCATCGTTTTTGAGGCGGCTCCGGTAATTGTCTATGCTGCCGGTAAGCCAATGCGCCGCTTCCTGCTTGCGGAAGCCGGACTCGATCGCGGATGTGAGAAGCTGCTGCAGGGCTTCAAGAAGGCCAAGGTGCTCGAGTACCCCATTTTTCCAGGTCTGGAGCAGTTCCAGCAGGGTCTGGTCGCCGTCGAGGCGCTTCAACAGATCTTCGGCACATTCCGTAAGTTTTATGAATACAGGGTTGGAAGGTTCCCTGATGGACTCGAGCATCTTCACGAGCTCACGCTGAAGCAGGTCCGAGATGCTGAACAGGTTACTATATTTACTGTTTCTGGACATATTAAGGAGCATTTTCACAAAGAACGACCCTGCCCGCGTGCTGGATTCATTGTACCGCTCCTGTTCGCGAAGCAGCCTGTATATCTTCTCGCGTGTACTGTCCTTTTTGGCTATTTCCACTGCCTTCCCGACAAGTCCCGAGATCCATTCCTTATACCTGCCATCTTCAAATGCCTTGACCAGCAGGGCACGGATATCGTCGGACAGCTCCTCTTTTTTCAGCCCTTCCTTTATAAAATTATCGAGGTAGGCTGCGATTTTGGACTTATCCAGATTTTCCGCCTTGTCGCCAATCATTTCCTGAAAATTTTCTTCAGAAAGTAGTTTGTCCAATTTGGCGAGGAGTCCGTCAACTAAGGTATCGACAAGATTCAGCGATTCCAGCTTGCCTTTTAAAGCATCGACGCTGAGAAGTTCGCTGCTTACAAGACTCGAGACACTGGATACGATACGTTCACGGTTGTTCGGGATTATAGCCGTATGCCATGAAATCCCCAAAGGCCTACTGAAAAGAGCGGTGACGGCAAACCAATCGGCTATACCGCCGACAAGTGCGGCCTCGGCTGTGAACGCAAGAAACCCGGCAGCAAAACTGCCGCTGTACAGGTGTCTGATTATCGTTGCCGCAACGAACAGTATGAAGAATATGATTAACAAAATGTTGGCCCTGGTTTTGTTAGGCTGTCTGACCTGCTCCATGGTTAACCTCCCACAATGATCCCGGCAAGACAGGAGATCAGGTACAGGACCACGCCTGCCAGGCCTCCCACGAGGGAACCGTTGATTCTGATTATTTGCAGGTCATTTCCCGCCTTGTTTTCGATAAGGTCGACGAGCATTTCATCCGAGAAGCTGTTCAGCTTTTCGCGGACAAGCTGCCCCAGGACGGCATGATTATCTTCTATAAGCTGCGTCAGCGCGGTCTTTATATAACGGTCAACTTCGGCCTGCTTCTGTTTGTCGTTTTTAAAATCTTCAACAAGCTTGTCTATAAGGTTATCTGTATAATTTGCGATTCCATCCGCCGGTCCGCCGTCCCTGAGGATAGGATATACATAGTCGACTATCGCAGCGCCGCTGCCTTTGCGTTCGAACAAACCGCGGCCTTTGTCCTCGATCCTGCCCTGCAGTTCATTATTATGCAAGAGGTCGTCGGAAGTCCTGACAAGCCATGCCTCAAGGCCTTTCCTTTGTTCGCTTTCCGGCTCCTTCAAGGTGTTCAGATATTCGAGGCCCTCGGTCAGAAGCCTCGAAGAAAGCTTCATCGGGGAGACCTGCGATACTTCGGCCAAAGCCATTGCAAGCCTGAAGAACATTTTCTTTCCGGCAGTTTCTTTTTCCGCATTCCTCGAGATTCCTGCATATATGTCCGATACAAAATCATTGACAAGTTTTCCAAACTGCGGGAATAACATGAATTCCTTGAATTCCTCCACTGTCCGTTTTATGAGCCTTTCATCGGTCAGATTCGTGGACAGCCATTCTACTGCTTCTGAAATTAGGGGCGCCAGCTTGATGTTTTCAGTGTTATCCTTAAGGAGTTTTCGCAGATATTCCCCGGTTTCTTCCATGTCGATGCCCGACAGCATATCGCCGACGATCTTGTTGGCAAGCTTTTTTATTTCTTCCTTGCCGGCGTTGTCGTCAAGATAACGTATTATGCTTGCTGAAAAGCTGAAGTTTTCAAATTTCTCCAATATGGCGTCTTTCGTAAGCAGTTCGTCCTCGACCATGAATACCAGGGAATTGAACAGCTTTTCCCTGCTGTGCTGGACTATTTCGGTCTTAAACGGGATGCCCAGAGGTTTTCTTGTCAGCGCCGTTACTCCGAACCAATCCGCAAACCCGCCGATCATGGACGCGCTGAACAGCGCGGTGAGAAGCCCGCCGGCAAAGCTGCCGCTGAAGGGAAGCACCAGAAGGAAGCCTATTGTCACGATTATTAGTATGACTGTTGCTATATACCTGTTGTTCTTTTTCAAAAGCTTATCCTTTCGTATTTTATATACCATATAGTATTTACGATAAAAAAACGGTTTAGTTTGCAATAATTCAATAAAAACACACCAGCATTATACTATATACTATGATAAAATTGGTATGAGCAATTTTGCAAGGAGGTCACTCAATATGATCAGGGAGAGTTTTCTGAGATTCATATATCAGGCGGCCAGCATGCAGCGCTGGAACGACCATAACAGGCCGAACAAGGGTTTTACGGAGTTGGACAAGCAGGCCCAGAAGCTGTTTTTCGCATATGTTATCGGGCGCTTTGAAGAAGAGACGCAAGCCGTGGACTGGACCGCGCTGATAGAAGGCGCCTTGTTCGAGTTTTTCCAGCGTACATTGCTGACTGACATCAAACCACCGATTTTTCACATGCTGATGGAAAAGCACGGCGAAAAGCTGAACGACCTTGTCATGGAGAAGCTTCTCGAGCTAGGGCTGTATGACATACAAAAAGGCTTCGGTGAAAGGATGCGCAGCTATCTTTACGATCCCGGATACAGCAGACATGAGAAGAGGATATTGAGCGCATCGCATTATATGGCGACCAAATGGGAGTTTGACATCGTATATCGCATGAGTACGGGCTTTTTCGGCATAGAGGAAACAAAGCGGAGCATCGAAAGGCAGCTCGAGGAGCATCAGAATATAGACGGCGTTAGGAAACTGGTATTCAACCGCGAAGCCGTCGACTTCCTCAACCTTGTGGGGCAGCTGAGGTTCCAGCAGAGATGGGCGCAGACACAGAGGATACCGGAGACCTCCGTAGCGGGACACATGCTGATTGTTGCGCTGCTGACCTACATACTGACACTGCAGCTCGATGCGTGCGAAAAACGCAAGTATAACAACTTTTTTGCAGGGTTATTCCATGACATGCCCGAAGTACTTACGAGGGATATCATCTCGCCTGTGAAGAATTCCATAGAAGGCCTCGGCGATCTGATAAAGACGATAGAAGACATGCAGATGGAGGAAGTCCTGCTGCCGCTGCTTCCGCAAGGCTGGAGGCCTGAGATAAGGTACTTTACCGGGAATGAATTTGCCGACAAGATCATAGTAGACGGAAAAACAATTGAGGTAAATACCGAAAAGATTGGTGAATATTACAACGAAGATAGATTTTCGCCGGTCGACGGCAGCCTGATAGAATTCAGCGACAAGTTCGCGGCATACATGGAGGCCTATCTGTCCATCAAGCACGGCATATCTTCGCAGAACCTTCTCGATGGGCACCGGGATCTGTACGAGAGATTCGGTAAGAAGAGGATAGCTGGAATGGATCTGGGAGTGCTGTTCGACTATTTCAGGCTCTCGACAGACATGCGGGGAACGGGGAACTTGTGAATGCCTGCGTATCGCGGACAAATACTTTGAGGATGGACCTAATGAATAAATACATGGGCTTTTATGAACTAAAAAATATAAACATACCGACCGTGCCCTGGCAGCAGTTCGAACCAGGAACGAAGCCGGATCCGGGACTTTTATGGACTGTGAGGACCGCCGTGGAAAGCGGCGGCGATACAAGCCTGCCCAGGGCTGTGGGCGTAACTGCGGCTGAGGCCGAGAAATCGGGCGGGCAGTTCCTGAAGCATTATGACGGCAAAGGTATCGTGATCTATTATCCATATTTTATTGCTGAAAAAAGCGGCGTGATCGACATCACCGGCGACAGGACTGTCATTGAGGCGGTGGACAGGGATTTGTGGAATCTTGTGACCGACGGCAGACGAGATGTTACTGTAATAGTACCTAAAGATGAATCCTGCGGCATACGCTTTATTGGCAACAGGTCATTCCTAAGTGACGCCGAACTGTCCGAGCTCCTTAAGTATTCCTCGGTAATAAGGGGAAGGTTCAGGGAGGAGATCAGCGAGGGCAGATCCATCATCGCGGAATGGAGCTACGCCTATAATACGGATGTGGATAATAAGCCTGTCGGCGACAGGTATCTGGTCTTTTACGAATTGAGGAGCGTTTAGGCTAGGCCGCTCACGCCGAAATGCCGGCGCCTGTTCCTGTTCCGACCCCTGTTTTGCGTTTTTTCCTGCCGCCCGGTATGAATGGAAGGTACAGCAGTGTAAAAAGCAGCAGTGCCACAGCTTCCAGCGATAGTATATACCAGGGCCACGGTCCCAGCAGATCCAGCAGCGAACCGCCTTCAGGCTTGCGGCTCAGGAAAAGGTAATTCCCTTTGGTGAGTATATTTATGGGATAAATAATAAGAGCATAGAGGTTCGTTATCAGAAATGTCTTAAGTACCGATCTTTTAGACGGCCTGAAGCCTTCGACCGATATCATATAGATGCATGCCAGCAGTATGACGGCATGTGATATGAAAAACTGGTAGAATACAAAATGAGGAAATGTATAGGGGCCTATATCCGAGGTCAGTATGGCTTGAGTAGCGCCTCCGACCCCCCAGAAATAAAGCAGCTCGGCAAGAAGCTGGCGCTTTGTCAGCAACACCGCGATCGCAAGGAACAGCGAAAGATCGCATAGCTGCAGAGGCAGCGTAACTTCGGGCGACCACTCTCCCGAGACTGTATACCATATATAGATCGATGCCTGCTGCAGCGTAATAAAAGCGGCAAAAACATACCTGAAATACTTTTTTGACCTGTCCGTTGCGAAACATTTCCTGCTAAGCAGCAGCGCGGTACAGGCAATGAATATTACCGCTATGGATATAAGATGCGGCGCAGTATACGACACCATATATCCGTTGCTTGGACCGAAAGATATCCAACCTTCCATTTGAACACACCCTCAGTTATATATATGCTCCTGCAGATCAGGATACGATGGCCTGGGACCAACTAAATTATATCACGCCTTCATCGATATAAAAATCAGATCGTACAGGTTTCCCATGCTATTGTAGCTGAATATATTGATAATGATAAACAGCAGCGTCAAAAAGCAGTTCGGGAGATTAACTATGGGCAGGAAAAGAACCTGGAAGAAAAAAAGCATGACGGAATTCGCCTCATCTCGGATACCGGCCGGAGCAGTAATACAGTTTATTTTTTATGAGGATTTCGATAATGACGGCGTAAAGGAAGCAATTATAGGATTCTCACGGTTTTCGCCTTTTCCGCCTGATTCGGCCATACTTCTCATCAAGCGTCAGGAAGAAGAATTCAGCCATATTTGGCTTCCGCTGACGGATAATACGTCCCTGCCCGATCAGACCGGGATAATTGATAATGCGGCTGCAGCCGACACCGACAATGACGGCATACCTGAACTTATCGTATCCAGGACCCTGAATAACGAGTATGAGATAGAAGTCACAGTCTATGACTGGAATGGAGACAGCTTTTCACCTGCCTGGCGCAGCAGCGAGATCTTTTATCATGGCAGTATGGAAGTTGATGATACGGATAACGACGGTATTCCCGAAATCATTATTGAATATGGTGTTGAAACTGAAAATGAATTGATCGAGGTCAGCGATTCCTGTTACCATGTCAGGTCGGGCTGTTCCTATAAATGGGACGGCGCTTCCTATATCCGTTCCGAATATAAAGTCCGGATGCCTTATATAAGCTTCAATGCTGCTGCTGATTTCCTGCTGGCTGTCTGGGCCAGGGATTTTGAAAAAGCATATGAAAAAGTTGTCCTTCCGGGGTTTTTGGGGTTGGATGGGTTGGACGACAGCAGCCTTGCAGCATTTAAATACCATCTTGAAAAAAAGGTGCTCCCTGTAATGGTCAGAAATCTTGAAAAAGGCAAGCTCGTTCCTGCAGAACCGGGCGACACTTGCTGCCAGTTTTACGGGGCAGCGGATACTTTCAGCGTAGACCTTGAGCGAGTAAAAGGCCGGATGATGGTATGCGGTCTCAATATAATCAAAATAGTATAAAATCCCTGATCGTTTTATAATATTTTCATAATATGGAACCTGCGAATGCTAAAATTCGTCAAAATCAATGTGGGCATCGGGTGCATTTTATTGAATACATAGCCTAACTATGGTATCATACTGTTAGGCAATTATTTACTTATTTGATTTGTTTCGGTTTTACAGAAGATGAGGGGGTATACATATGGAAAATAACATGAAAATATCATTTTCCGCAGCAACCCACATAGGCTTGGCGTGCACTGTAAATAACGACAGGATATTCGCTAATGGCAGATATATTTATCAAAGCCCGGCCGATTTTGCACAGGTCTCGCTGGATGTAAGCGATGGCAAGTGCTTTTTTGCGCTTTCAGAAAGTATGGAGGACGAGGAGTCCGGCATATCGCTCACGAATGACCTCAGGAGATTTCACCAGAAGGCGATGGGCAGCACAAAGGATATACATGTAATACTCGACGATCTGGTGCAGTGCGTGGAACAGTCGAGCAATCTGCTGCACAGCATCTCACTTGGCGAAAACTATTTCAAGGAAAGGAAGCCTTCTTTTGCAGGGGTGATCATCGACGACGGCAGCATAGCGGCCGTGAACCTCGGCAATTGCAGAATATATAAACTTGAGGGCGAAACCTTCAAGCTTCTGGTGAATGACTTTAAAAAGGCCGAGCGTCTTTTAAAGATGGGCATAATAAGCAACGAGCAGGCCGAAATGCTCTCAGGGCAGCAAAAAGCATCATTGGAGGAAGGCGCATCGACGGTCAAGAAATCGGATATAAATCCTCTCAGGGAAGGCGTTGTATATCTTATATGCAGCAGAGGCCTGACCGATGCTGTCAGCGAAGATGCGATATACGAGATAATGCAGTCCGGGGACAAACCCGACGAAATGGCAGGCAAGCTCGTGGATGCGGCTTTCAATAATGAATCTGAAAATAATATTACAGCGATGGTCATCAAGGTCGAAAGAACAGGAGAAGAGCAGGATGAACTTGCGCTGCCGAGAGGGAATCAGTACAGGCCTTCAAGGTCGGTTCCAAGCTCTATTCCGCCCAGGAATGCAAGAGTTGTTGCCGGTAGGCGCAAAAAGTCGCCTGATTTCGGAAGGATAGCATCTATGGCGATTCTGTTCGTTTTGATTGCGGCGGTTCTATTCGGAGGGTTCAAACTCTGGATGATGCTCAGCGGCAGGGATGTCCAAGGCACCACGGCACCGCAGGGCACAACGCTGTTGGCTGGAGACACGACTCTGGGAGAGAATACAGCAGCTGATGTCACCGGAACAGCCGGTGACATAACCACTCCGGACGAAAACGGCGTCACTTCCGGAAGCGCAATAGAGGCCGGGAGCGCCGGGAACAACGGCATCGATAAGAATACCGGCGGCAATGGCAATAATGCTGCAGGTTCCGGCAAGTCGGGCAGCAGCCAGGCAAATACCGGGGGAACTACATATATAGTGAAATCGGGCGATATGCTGATGAACATCGCAAAAAAATTCTACGGGAATGAAAACAAGTACAAGCTGATCATGGACGCCAATGGATTAACGAATCCGGACAAGATAACGGAAGGTCAGAAGCTTATCATACCGGCGGATAATTAAAGCAAACAGCGGCGGGCAATATATAGGGATTACTGGCACATTAAAGGCTTCTGTCTGTTTATGGACAGGAGTCTTTTCTTTGTAAAATAATTCTTGATTTTTTGTAAAGGCAGAGTATAATTGTATGTAGGTCAAAGATAGTCAAAGTCAGCGGAGACCAGATGACTTCATCAGGGCTTGTTGAAGTGGCAGAGGCAGGTCAGGCTCCGGCATTGCAGGCCGGATCCTTTATCCGGCGTTAACGGGACAAGTTTATGAAGAAGACAATTGAACATAATATAGAAATATATTCTCTGTGAAACGAGGTGGTTGTATGAAATACAGGGATTACTACGAAATTCTGGGAGTTGATAATAAGGCGTCCCAGGATGAGATAAAGAAGGCGTACAGAAAGCTCGCAAAAAAATATCATCCTGACGCGCATCCGGGAGATAAGGCGGCTGAAGAAAAATTCAAGGAAGCCAACGAGGCTTATGAAGTCCTTGGAAACGAGGAGAAAAGAAAAAAATACGACCAGTTCGGCAGCGAAGGACAGTTCCGGAACGGTGTCGATTTCGATCCCTCGCAATACGGCTTCGGCAATAATGTGAAATATGAGTTCAGACAGGGTAATGCCGGGGATTTCAGTGATTTTTTCAATATGTTTTTCGGTGGCGGGAGCCCGTTCGGCGCGTTTGACGGTGGCGGGATCTTTGGCCGCAGCCAGGGAAGACACGGCAGAGTTTCACGTAACATGCAGACGCCGGGACAGGACAATGAAGCGTTAATGGAAATAACCCCGGCCGAAGGCTTTACTGGTGCGGAAAAGAGGATAAGCCTGAGGACACAGAATGGAGAACGGACGATCTCGCTCAGGATACCGGCAGGGATCAGGCCCGGTGAAAAAATAAAACTTGCAGGTCAGGGAGGACCGGGAGTCAATGGCGGCAGAAATGGCGACCTTTATCTGAACGTAGAGTTTACGCGGTTTTCGGGTTTCGAACTCAACGGTCTCGACCTCGAATCACAGATAGCCCTATACCCATGGGAGGCTGCCCTGGGCTCGGAGATACCCTTCAATACATTGGACGGAAAGATCTCCGTAAAAATCCCCCAAGGCATACAATCGGGAAGTAAAATAAGGGTAGCGGGCCGCGGTTACAGGGACAGGTCAGGCATGCGGGGCGACCTGTATCTTAAAGTGACTCTTGTCAATCCTGAAAAGTTGAGCAGTTCACAGCTCGATCTATATGAGAAGCTGGGCAGGATATCGCAGACACACAGGTGAAATGGCTGCTAATCGAGGAACGATCCTCGATTAGCTTGGGGGAAAAATAGGAGGTACATTGGCTTGAAAGACTTGTTCTTGAAAGCTATAGCCATGTGCCATCTCTGGAGCAAAAGGTACTAAACGAAGAGATACTGGCATGGCGAATAAAATGAAATTTACCCCATAAAAAAGCAAATCCAAGTATTTCGAGGCTTTTTGTGTGCCCGATGTGACGATTCACTCGGCACATTGGGGACATGGAGGTTGATATGATGGATTTGGATAAATTTACAGAGAAGGCCCAGGAGGCGCTCGGAAGCGCGCAGGAAACCGCACTGCGTATGAATCATCAGCAGGTGGACGGTGAACATCTGCACTTGGCACTGTTGACGCAGGAAGAAGGCCTCATTCCGCGTCTTATGAATTTCATGGGTGTCAATACCCGGCTGCTTATAAACGATGTTGAGAAGGAACTGGAAAAACAACCCTCGGTATACGGAAGTACTGCGTCGAACATATATGCAACAAGGCGCTTGAACGAAATATTTCTGCATGCGGGAGACGAGGCTGCAAAATTCAAGGACGAATACGTCGGGGTAGAACATCTTTATCTGGCATTGATCAGGGAGAGAAGCACGCCTTCTGAAAGAATATTCAGGCAGCACGGCATTAACAGGGAAAATTTCCTTGCGGCGTTGGGAAAGGTAAGAAGTAACCAGCGCATAACCTCGAAGAACCCTGAAGAAACCTATGAGGCTCTTGCCAGGTTCGGCTCAGATCTCGTAGATATGGCGCGGAAGGGGAAGCTTGACCCTGTCATCGGCAGAGATTCTGAAATCCGGCGTGTTATCAGGATACTCTCCAGAAGGACCAAAAACAATCCTGTATTGATCGGCGAGCCAGGAGTCGGTAAAACAGCCGTAGTTGAAGGGCTTGCCCAGAGGATATTAAAGGGCGACGTTCCAGAAGGGCTTAAGGACAGGACCATATTTGCGCTGGATATGGGTTCGCTTATCGCAGGAGCAAAGTACCGCGGTGAATTTGAAGAAAGACTCAAGGCAGTGCTTAAGGAAGTGGAAAAATCAGAGGGCAGGATCATACTGTTCATCGACGAGCTGCATAACATCGTCGGCGCCGGTAAAGCCGAAGGTTCGATGGATGCCGGTAATATACTGAAACCGATGCTTGCAAGGGGAGAGATACACTGTATCGGCGCGACAACGCTTGACGAATACAGAAAGTATATTGAAAAGGATGCAGCGCTTGAAAGAAGGTTCCAGCCTATCATGGTGGATCAGCCCGATGTGGAGGACGCTATATCCATCCTTCGCGGGTTGAAGGAAAAATTTGAAATACACCACGGCGTAAGAATAACGGATAATGCCATCATTGCGTGCGCTGTGCTTTCGAACCGGTATATCAGCGACCGTTTCCTTCCAGACAAGGCAATCGACCTGATGGACGAGGCAGCGGCGATGATACGTACCGAGATAGACAGCATGCCTGCTGAATTGGATGAAGCAAGCAGGAAGATAATGCAGCTCGAAATCGAAAGACAGGCGCTGCTGAAGGAGACGGACCCGAATTCGAAAGAACGGCTCGCCGATCTCGAGAAAGAGATATCCTCCTATAAGGAAAAGGCGGACCTTATGAAGGCTCAATGGGAAAGCGAGAAAAGCGACCTCGCGAGGGAAAAGGAACTGAAACAGCAAATTGAGCAGACAAACAGGAAGATAGAGGAGGCTGAACGCCGTTACGATCTTAACGAACTGGCCGTTTTGAAACACGGCACCCTGCCTGAGCTTGAAAGACAGCTGCAGCAGGAAAGGGAGCGTTTGAAGGGCACTGGGGGGAAGAGGCTTCTCAAGGAAGAAGTTACAGAGGAAGAGATCGCAGAGATCGTTTCGAGGTGGACCGGTATTCCAGTGACAAGGCTTGTCGAAAATGAAAGGGATAAACTGCTCCATCTCGAGGAACTGCTGCATAAACGCGTAATAGGGCAGGACGAAGCGGTCGAGGCCGTTGCAGGGGCTGTGCTCAGAGCGCGTTCGGGACTCAAGGATCCGCGCAAGCCGATAGGATCATTCATATTTCTCGGTCCCACCGGCGTAGGCAAGACCGAATTGGCGAAAGCGCTTTCTTCTGCATTGTTTGACAGCGAAGAGAACATGGTAAGGATCGATATGTCCGAATATCAGGAAAAGCATACGGTCGCAAGGCTGATCGGCGCACCTCCCGGCTATGTAGGCTATGAAGAGGGAGGACAGCTCACTGAGGCGGTGAGGAGAAAGCCTTACTGTGTCATCCTGTTCGATGAAATAGAAAAGGCGCATCCCGAAGTATTCAACGTGCTGTTGCAGCTGCTTGACGACGGCAGGCTGACGGACAGTCAGGGAAGGACGGTCAATTTCAAGGATACGGTAGTGATAATGACATCGAACCTCGGCAGCAATTTCCTGCTCGAAGGCATACGCTCCGGCGCTGGCAATGAGGAAAAGCTCAGGGAGACCGTAATGGCTGAACTGAGGCACAGCTTCAAACCGGAGTTCCTTAACAGGATAGATGAGATCGTGATGTTCAAGCCTCTGCAAAAGAAGGAGATCGTTAAGATAATTGACCTGTCCATTGACGATATCAGACACAGGCTTGAGGACAGGCACATAACGCTCGATGTGACCGATGCAGCCAGGAACTATATAGCAGATACTGCTTACACGCCCGAATACGGTGCAAGGCCGGTGAAACGCTTCCTCCAGAAGGAGCTTGAAACTGAGCTCGGGAAGCTCATGATAAAAGGCGAAGTAACAGACGGTGATCAGGTTAAAGTGGATATCAGGGACAACACGCTCATAATACAAAAAGCCGATATTATGTAACCTCTTATTAGGGCTCTGCATAGACTATACCAGACCTTTAAAGGAGTGGTATAGTATGGACGAATATTATATAGTACGTGATCCGCAGCCCTTCGGCGGTATGCCCGGGCCTTACCAGGGGCAGGACTACATGCCGGGGCAATGGCAGGGATTTCCTATGGTACAGGGACCGGGG
>Ga0207800_1000272_pt1 | contig 16379 bp, 16 predicted proteins | sample LuqExpMetageno11_FD_187769 | JGI IMG/M metagenome (GOLD analysis project Ga0207800, IMG submission 187769) | Tropical forest soil microbial communities from Luquillo Experimental Forest, Puerto Rico - Sample 11 (SPAdes) | ecosystem: Environmental > Terrestrial > Soil > Tropical forest ...
GAGAGCATCTGTCCGGGCCTACGACAAGGAGACTCTATGCGGAAGTCCATCTGTACCCTTGCACCCATTGCCGGCCTGGTTCTCTCCTCTTTCCTTCCCCTCGCGGGCTGGGCTCAAAAATCTCCGAGCAGCCAGCCGCCCAAATGGTGGATCGGGCCGTTCACACGGCCCGCCAACGCCAATCCCGTCATCACGCCCAATCCCGCCTCCACCTTCAACGACCCGTTGGCCAAGGGCCCGGTGCACTGGGAAGCGCTGAACACCTTCAACCCCGCCGCCATTGTCAAGGACGGCAAGGTCGTGGTGCTCTACCGCGCGGAAGACGATTCGGGCGCCATGATCATCGGTGGCCACACCTCCCGGCTCGGACTGGCGGAGAGTGAGGATGGCATCCACTTTACTCGCCGTCCGCAGCCCGTCTTCTTTCCTGCCGACGATGACGAAAAAGACCGCGAATGGCCGGGCGGCGTGGAAGATCCGCGTCTAGTGGAGGCCGAGGACGGCACCTATGTGCTCACCTACACGCAGTGGAACCGCCAGCGCTACGCCGCCGCCATCGCCACCAGCAAGGATCTAATCCACTGGACCAAGTACGGCCCTGCCTTTCAGGGTGCGGCCGAGGGCAAGTACGACCAGATGAAGTACAAATCGGCCGGCATCGTCACCCGCCTGGACCCGGCCAAAGGCCGACTGGTGGCCGCCCGCATTGATGATCGCTACTGGATGTTCTGGGGCGAAGGCGCTTTGCATCTGGCCAGTTCCAGCGACCTGATCCACTGGACCCCGCTGGTGGACCGTGCCGGAGCACCGGCCGAAATCATGACCCCGCGCCAGGGACGTTTCGACAGCGGCTTTCCCGAGGTGGGGCCGCCCCCCGTACTCACCCGCTACGGCATCGTGGTCCTTTACAACGGCAAAAATGCGCAGGGCAAGCAGGGCGACAAATCGATGGGCGCTGGGGCCTACGCCGCCGGCGAAGCGCTGTTTGACGGCAACGATCCGGTCCGCCTTCTAGCCCGGCTCCAGGATCCCGTGCTCCGCCCCGAAGCGCCGTACGAAAAAACTGGCCAGTACACCTCTGGCACCACCTTCGCCGAAGGACTGGTCTACTTCCACGATCAATGGCTGCTCTACTACGGCTGCGCGGATTCGCGCGTAGCAGTGGTTACCGCCAACCGGGAATAGGACAAAAAGCAAAAGGAGCGGACATCTCGTCCGCTCCCGCACTGCATGCTTGGCCAGCCTGTCCATGGGACGGCTGGCCTTTTGTTTTCCTGCCTCTCAGGCCAGCCCTTTCAGTTCCAGCATCAGGTCAGCCAGCTTCCCACCTGTGCGCTCTGAAACATCCAGAAAACGGATGCCGACCTCATTCGATCCGTGAATGGCCTGCAGAACGCCCGCCACCCGGAACGGCATGCCCATGTGATAAAACCCCGCTTCCACACGGGTATAAATGCCTGCATGCACCACCTGATCGGTATGGATCCGGCATCCGCCCAGGCTGAGATCCCGCACCCAGCCGTTCAGCTTGATGTTGCTGGTCACGAGATAAATGGCTGCCGGCATCTCCGTTTTTACGCGGGGATGTGCACGGCGCTCCCGCCAGCCCTCGCCCCGGGACGCAACCTCAGGCTGCTCCAGCACAGGAGTCGGATCAACCTCCGGGACCGGGCTCTCGGTCCAAGTGGACTCGTCCGGCTCCCCTTCCTGCACCGCGCCCTTGCGGATGGACTCCAGCACCAGCGCCTCGTTCAATTCCTGGCGGCGGCGTTCGGGCAAAGGCTCAAAGTGCAACCCCAACCGCGAACCGTCGTTCCATTGCACCACGGAAGTCAGGCGGAAGGCGCATCCATCCAGGTTGAACCGGATCTCCACCAGGTGGCCGGCCCCACGCGGGCAGGGCACGGCGGCGGTAAAACGCGCGCCATTTACGCTCAGGTTCTCCAGTTGTCCCTCGATCTCAAGGTCCCGCACCAGAAAACTAACCGTGGCTGCTACCGCGGTATCCAAACGGTGAGCAATCCGCCGCTCCCGCCCTTCATTCTGCAGGTCTGTATGTTGCCGATCCTCTTGCATTGCCGCTCCCGTGCCCGTGTCGTCTCAGCACTCCCCCGCGGCCGTCACCGGCTAGTGACTTCCGGCTGTTCCCCAGGGAGGCACCCCGGCTGCTACCGCCCCTGCTCTGCCCTGTACGCGGTCGTACACATACCGGTCGCTGGTGGTACCCAACGACTGGTTGAACAGGCTGGCGGCTCCGGCCAGTTGCATCAGCTCTTCACTGAATAAATGGATTGCATGCAAGTCATGGGCCGTAGCGGGCAGCTCAAACTGAGAAGTTCTCAAGAACTTCTGATAACCGCGGTCTTCCAGGCGTGCCAACTCCCCGCCCACCAGCTTACCGGCTCCCACGGCAACATGCACGCCCTCTTCGCCCGGCATGAGCACGGCCGCGATTCCGCCCCGTGTCACCAGCACGCCGCCCTCCAGGCCTGCGTACCGCGAGGTCTCATAGCCGCTCGCCTGGAGCGCCGCCATTGCCTGGTCGAAATCCGCCTGCCGCATCTGTTTGCCCATCGTCACCCTCTCCGGTTGCAGAGCGCGTGCCAGTCAAACCAACCCTGCTGACTCCAATCTCGCATACCGCTGGCTCGCCGGGCAATGCTCGCACCCGTTCGTAACCTAGCGATCGTAACTTGCGGAGACAGGAGTACCCCATGCTAAACCCTCGCACGCCCCGCCTTCCGCTCCGGATGTGACTGCGGGAGTCCACGCACCCCGCACAGCGCTCTCCGCCCGCCTGCTCCTCCTCACCCGCCTCGCTCATCCCGCCTTGCGACCCGCCGGCCCAATACACGGGGCTATCCTGAAAGCAGAGTGATGAGTACGAATCCCCAGCACACCTCCCCGCATATTGAAGAAGAGTTCCTCCACTCCAACGGCACCAGGATCGGTTTCCGCCGCCTGGGCCATGGACCGGCCATTGTCTTTGTCCATGGCAGCGTCTCCACACACACTGACTGGATGCCCTCCGCAAAAATCCTGAGCGATCGCTTTACCTGCTACGTGATGGACCGGCGCGGACGCCGTGGCTCCGGCTTCGGCCATGGCCCCTACGCTCTCCAACAGGAATACGCCGACATCTGCGCGGTGCTCGACGTTGCCGGTCCGGACGCCATGCTGGCCGGACACTCTTTTGGCGCCATCTGCGCCATGGGCGCGGCCCTCCAGCGGCCGGTGCCTAAACTCGTTCTCTACGAACCGCCGTTCGCAGTGGGCGGCCCCGTAGCCGCAGCCGAGCATCTGGATAGCTATGCCCAGGCCGTGGCGGCCGGTGAAAACGAACGCGCCATGCAGATCGGCCTGACCCACTTCACCAAGCTTCGCCCGCAGGTGCTGGAAGCCATCCGCACCTCCAAGGGCTGGCCCCGGCTGTGCAACCTTGCGCCCACCTGGACCCGCGAACTGATCGCGATGAACGCGTGCACCTCGGTTGAGCCCTATCGTGCGCTCCGCTGCCCGATCCTGCTGCTGGTGGGCTCCATCAGCCCGGAACATCCCTACCAGGATTCGGCCCGCTCGCTCACCGCGGCTCTCGATACCATCGTGGAAAAGCCGCTCGTGGGCCAGGATCATCTTGGCTTGCGCGGCGCGCCGGAAGACGTAGCCCGGCTGGTGGGAGAATTTCTGGCCAGCTAGCGTCTACTCCGCCCGGAACGGCAAACAAAACCCGCATGGGGCACCTAATTAAGAGGCCAAAGAAAAAGGGCGCGAGCCTCAGCCCGCGCCCTCGCTTTCAGTTAAAAACTACTTAGCTGCAAATGCGTCCGCTTCCTTGTTCAGCGCTGCAGGGTCGGCCGCATGCTGCGCAATCTCCACCTTGTAGTGGAAGGTTGCCGTCTGGCCTTTCTCAACAGTGAGCTTGAACGGTTCCTGCTTGGCATCGAAGATGTGCCGTCCCAGCGGATTGGCCGCGAACAGCCCATAGCCGCGCGCATGCCAGTAGGTGGGGTAGCCCGGGTTCTTGGGATGATCGAAGATGGCGATGGAAACCACATGATCACCCGTGTGGCCCGTCAGCGCGCACCAGCGTCCGCGCGTTGCCCACACCTTGCCGCCCTTCACACCTTCACTGGTCAGGTACTCACCCGTGGGAGGTGCAACGCCCGGCAGATCGGCCACCGCGGCCACATTGGTCGCCACGCCGTTGGCATCGGTAAAGGTGCCGCCCTTCTCTTCCGGCGATTCCAGCCAGCGGGCCACACGCATTCCCAGCACGCCTTCCTTGTCGTCGTTGAAGGTCACCTTGTCGAGAGCCTTCAAGGCAACCGTCATCTCGATGTACCGGGTCCCATGCACCTCGCTGAAGATGTAGGTGGTGGTCTGCTTCAGGATGCTCTCGCCCTTGCCCGTCACCCAGGTGGACTCGGTTTCCAGAACACCCTGCTGCGCGCCGCTCTGAGCCTTCACGATCTTGTCCATCGTGAGCGAGCCCATCTTTCCGGCATTCTCCGGCTTGATGGCGTCGGAGTTGTTCCAGAAATCGAACCCGTTGGCGTTGCCATAGTTGAACCAGATGCCGTCATGATGCGGGTGATCGGTGCGCTCGCCGGCGCGCGGCTCCAGCGGCCAACCACGCGAAACGGTCACACCGCCCGCATCCACCAGCGGATACAGAACCGGCTTCTTCAAGGTGGTGGGCCAGATGAACGACGTGAACGGCTTGCCGGCAATCGTGATGTCCACCCGGCGCGCCTTCTCGTCCATCTTCAGAACCACGCCCTGCTTGGCTTTGCCTGCGGGCGCAGGTTTGTTTGAACCTGCGCCCTGGGCCACACCGGCAACCGTGCCCAGCACCAGTGCGAATCCCGCAGACCATGCCAGCAACGTGCTAGGCATTCTCATACACCTTGCCTCCTGCCATCACCTGCTGGGTCTTGTCGTCGAAGGTGATCTTCATGCCGGTCTGAATGGCAGCCACGTTCATGCACAGCGCGATGGAGTGGCTATAGCCGGCCTCCGCGTTCGCATTCGGCTCCTTGCGCGAGCGCACGCACTCCATCCAGTTGCGCATGTTGGCGCTGGTCATGGGATCGCGGCCCGTGTTGGCTTCATGCGACTGCTCTTGCGCCTTCTCCACCAGCGAGAGCGAAGGCAGCTTGTTCTCCTTCAGCCCCATGGCAGCCGCTTCACGCGCGCTGAGTCCGCCGGTGGGCGAAACCACCTGCTTATCCATGTCGATCATGCCGCCGTTGGAGTAATAGAGTTCGCGCACGCCGCTGGCTGAATTGGTGAAGCGCGAGGTGTACTGCACCTGGAAGCCCTTGGTTAGATCGTCCTGCGGACCGTAATCGAAGACCGCAGTCATGGTGTCCCAGTTCTGACGACCATCCTTCCACAGATAGATGCCGCCATTCGCCACGCACGAGCGCGGATGCTTCAAGCCGGTAAACCAGTGCACGGTATCGATCTGGTGCACCAGCCACTGGTCGGGAATGCCGGAGGAGTACGGCCAGAAGAGGCGGAACTCGAGATACTTGCGGGCATCAAAGGGAACCTTCGGCGTGTCCTGCAGGTAGCGACCCCAGTCGGTATCCTGCTCCTTGAGCAACGGCACCACATCGGGGCGGCGCCAGCGGCCGGGCTGGTTCACGTTCCAACTCATCTCTACCATCACGATGTCGCCAAATGCGCCCGACTTGATGTACTCGGCGGCCTTCATATAGGCCGGCGTCGAGCGGCGCTGGGTGCCCACCTGCACAATTTTGCCTGTCTTCTTCACCGCATCGCGGAAGCGCCGCGCATGCTTCATGGTGTTGGCAATCGGCTTCTCCACATAGGCATCGCGGCCGGCCTCAACCGCCTCCACGCCGTGCAGAGCATGCTGGAAGTCAGCGGTGGCAATCAGCACCGCGTCCACATCCTTGCGGGCATACAACTCGTCGTTGTTGCGCACGGCTTCCACCTTGCCGCCGCCCAGCTTGTCAATGTAGGCAATGCCCTGCTCGCGGCGCAGGCTCCACAGATCGCTGATGGCCACAAACTCAAAATTCAATTCCTTGTTGTGCTCCAGAAAGGCGGGAATCAACGACTGCTTCATGCGGTCGCCGCATCCCACCACACCCACGCGTACCCGCTCGTTGGCGCCTCGAATGGCAGCATAGCTCTTCGCGCTCGCGGCCAGGGCTGTGGCGGCCAAGGCGGCTCCGCCGGTCTTCAGAAAATCTCTGCGATTGGTCTCGTGTACCATTCTTCGACCCTCCATGGGTTCGTCTTCTCGTTGTTGATCGGGCTGTGTCTGCCGCACGCATCCACGCCATGAAGGGCCGTATCGCATTAGAGACCCCACACCAGGGGCCTGCAGCAAACACCTCATGGTCAGACCACAACCAAGCAACAGTCAAGTGTTCCGGTCACCTTTCTTCGCACCTTGGAGTTTCTTCTTCGAGCCCCTCCAAGTTCCTCAACCGCCGCAGCGAACCACATCGGGAAATCTCCACTCGCTCCAAAAGCCAAAATCGAATACTCTTGCCTTGGACTTCATGAAGCACTTCTACCGCTATTTGCGTATTGCTATCCGGCGCGCCATTGAGCACGACGTGGTCAACACGGCCAAGGCCGCCGCCTACTCCGCCATGCTCATGATGTTTCCCGCGCTGCTGGTGATGGCCGCGCTGCTGGCCCGCGTCGAAAGCGGTCCCACCCTGGTGGGCGAAATCCGCGGCATCTTCTCCCAGTTCCTGCCCGCCGATACCATGGACATCCTGCAGAGCTACATGCTCAGCCGGCGTATCCACTCGGTTCAATTGGTCTTCTCCGCCGCCAGTCTGAGCCTCCTCGCCGGTCTGGGCGTCATGCTCTCCCTTATGGAAGGCTTCCGGCGCGCCTACGAACTCCCTCTGGACGGCTGGGGCTTCTGGGGACGGCGCCTGCGCGCCCTGCTGCTGGTCCCCATCGCCCTGGTGCCCCTCATCATCTCCACCCTGTTCATCGTCTTCGGTCACCAAATCGAGTCCTGGATGGTGCAGAACACCGGCCACGGCGTGCGTCTGGTCGTCGTTCTGCTCTGGCGCATGATTCGTTGGCTGGTTTCGCTGGCCACCAGCGCCTCCGTCCTGTCCGTGCTCTACCACTTCGGCACCCGCCGTACCGAGCACTGGGCGCGCGTTGCCCCCGGCGCCCTGGCCAGCACCGCCATCTGGTTCCCCACCACCCTGGCCTTTGGCTGGTACGTGACCCGCACCGCCAACTACGCCATGTTCTATGGATCGTTCGGGGCCGGCATCGCCACGCTGGTCTGGCTCTACATCACCACCTTCAGCGTCCTGCTTGGTGCGGAACTGAACGGCACCCTCTACAACAGCCGCCAACATCCTTTTAAGTCGCTCTACCAGTAGTGCTTTTTCCCGTTTTGGGCGCACGACGGTACCCTTTGCACCTATATGGTGTGTGACAGCTCTCACCGACCGCCGTTTGGCCGAAACTCCATCATGGTATGGGGAGTTTGTCGCTTTTTGCCATGTACAATGAAACCGGCCCTCCAGAGTAGAGTCCTTAACCAGACAATTCCCCCCGTTTCACCCACTTTTCGATGTTTCTTTGGAGCTTCAATCGATGACGTTCGCAGAATTCAGCCTTTCCGAGACTCCCTCTCAGCGCCGCGCTAAGATCGTGGCCACTCTCGGACCTGCCTCTAACACCGAACCCGTGTTCCGCAATCTTGTCCGCGCTGGCCTCGACGTCGTCCGCCTTAATTTCTCGCACGGCGCGCATTCTGAAAAGGCCGCACTGGTCCAGATGATCCGCAAGGTGGCCCGCGAAGAACACAAGCCTCTCTGCATCCTCGCTGACCTCCAGGGCCCCAAGATCCGTACCTCCGTTCTCAAGGACCATCAGCCCGTCCTGCTCGAAGCCGGCAAGCGCCTCACCATCACCCCGCGCGAAGTCCCCGGCACCGCCGAGTTGGTTGGCACCACCTTCAAGACCCTCGCCGAGAACGTCGAGCAGGGATCCCGCATCCTGCTCTCCGATGGTCTGATCGAGCTCCGCGTCCATGAAGTGATCGGCAAGGACGTAGTGTGCGAAATCATCAACGGCGGCATGCTCGGCGAAAAGAAGGGCATCAACCTCCCCGGCATCCCCGTCCGCGTTCCCTCGCTGACCGAGAAGGACGCCGAGGATCTCGAGTTCGCCCTCAAGGCCGGCGTGGACGCCATTGCCGTCTCCTTCGTCCGTACCGCTGAAGACGTTCGCCTGGTCCGCAACCGCGTGGCCGCTCTCGGTGGCGAAACCTGGATCATCGCCAAGCTCGAGAAGCCCCAGGCTGTCGAGCATCTGGAAGCCATCCTCCAGGTTGCCGACGGCATCATGGTAGCCCGTGGCGATCTGGGCGTCGAAGTTCCGCCCGAGAAGGTTCCCGCCATCCAGAAGGAAATCATCCGCCGCGCTGCTGAGTATTCCAAGCCGGTTATCACCGCCACCCAGATGCTGGAGTCGATGATCGAGAACCCGCGCCCCACCCGCGCTGAGGTTTCCGACGTTGCCAACGCCATCTACGACGGTACCGACGCCGTCATGCTCTCCGGCGAGTCCGCCATGGGCAAGTACCCCGTCGAAGCTGTCTCCATGATGGCCCGCATCATCAGCGAGTCAGAGCGTCACATCAAGCAGACCCCCACCGAACCCCGCGTCCAGACCGCTTCGCTCTCCATCGCCGAGACCATCTGCGAAGCCACGGCACACGCGGCCGACGATCTGGATCTGCGCGGCGTGGCTCTGTTCACTGAGTCCGGCGCTACCGCCCGTCAGCTCTCCAAGTACCACCCCGCGGCGCCCATCTTCGCGCTCAGCCCGATCGAGGTCACCATCAACCGCCTCAATCTGCTGTGGGGAACCACCCCGATCCGCTGCCCCAAGGTCAGCTCCACGGAGGCGCTGGTCGATTGCGCCGAGAGCCTGCTCGAACAGCATGGCTATGTGCGCCCCAAGGAAGTGATCGCCATCGTTGCCGGTACCCGCACCAAGTCCGGCTCCACCAACTTCCTCCGCCTGCACGTGATGGGCGAGCACAACCTGGAAGGTGTCCGCTTCTTCGCTCCGCAGGAAGCAGAGAACCAGGCCGTGGATGCTCCCCAGGCTGCTGCTGCCGCTGCCGCTCCTGTGGCCAAGCGCGCGGCCAAGCCGGCGAAGACCGCCGCCAAGGCACCCCGCGCTACCAAGCGCACCACCAAGCGCGGCAAGTAACCGCCTCGCTAACAGCACAAAGCGCCACCCTCCGGGGTGGCGCTTTTCTTTGCCTGGAACCATCTATAGTGCCTGCCTTCCGCATGCTGCCCTTACAGGAAGAAGGAAAACGAACTGTAGACTCGCAGGCATCTCCGTGGAATTGCGCTCGATGCAGCGCGCCGCATCCCGAAGAGATGCACTCCGGCTTCAAGCTTCCTTGGGCCGGTCAGGATTCTCTTCGCGGAACAGGACCTCAATCGAACGGTGGGGTGCAACGGGCTTGATCGTCTTCTTTCCGAGAACGCGCGGAGCGGGCTGGGACGGTTGCGGTGTTCCCTGCTGCTGGAGCTCTTCGGCCTCGCTGGGCCGGTGCAAAAAAGGATTGCCCCAGGCCAGAACGCACAACCAGGCAAGGGCTACGCGGAAGAGGATACGGGGTAGATCGTGGCGGAGAAAGGTCATCTTTTGCCTCCCGGTGGCTTTTAGCCATCTGCCCTACCAGGAGCAACCTGCATGCCAAAGGATTTAAATCATAAGATACAAAGACTTACGGCCCTGAGCGGCTTCCCGGATGGAAAGATCTGCAGGGCCGTACGTGTAAATCTTGCCGGTAGCGGTAAAAAGGTTTTCTGGAGGTATCCGCTCCGCTTCCACGGACTACGTATGAACTCCAACCGAATGTGAGCTTTACTTGTCCTTCAGCTCGTTCAGCTTGTGCGCCAACGCCCACTTCAGCTCGTCTACGCCCTCGCCGGTGACGGCGGAGATGGCGTAGAAGGGCAACTTGCGGCGCTTGGCATGGGCGGTGAGCTTCTTGAGCTTCTCCGGATTGGCGGCGTCGATCTTGGTGGCAGCCACAATCATGGGCTTCTCCAGGAGACCGTTGCCAAAGTTTTCCAGCTCCTTGTTGATCACCTTGAAGTCTTCCACCGCATCCTCGCGGCCTGAAGCATCCGACACATCCACCAGATGCACCAATACCCGGGTGCGCTCAATATGGCGCAGGAACTGCACGCCCAGGCCTTGACCCAGGTGCGCGCCTTCAATAAGGCCGGGGACATCGGCCACCACAAAGGACTGCAGATCCGGCTCCACGCCTACCGTGGCAACGCCCAGATTCGGCTCCAGCGTGGTGAAAGGATAATCGGCAATCTTCGGCTTGGCGGCGGAAACACGCGAAATCAGCGTGGACTTGCCCGCGTTTGGATAGCCCACCAGGCCAACGTCGGCCAGCAGCTTCAGTTCCAGGCGGAAGAAGCGCTCCTCGCCCGCGCGCCCCATCTCATGCTCGCGCGGAGCCTGATGCGTGGGCGTGGCAAAGTGCTGGTTGCCACGGCCGCCACGACCGCCCTTGGCAATCACAACCCGCTCGTCGGCCGTCTGGAAGTCGTGGATGAGTTCGCCGGTTTCGTAGTCGTAAACGGCTGTGCCCACCGGCACCTGCAGCGTGACGGAGCTGCCATCCTGACCGGTGCAGTTGGAGCCCAGTCCGTGCTCGCCGCGCTTGGCCTTGTGGTCCGGGTTGTAGCGGAAGTGGATCAGCGTATTGTGGCGCTGCGTGGATTCCATGATCACGTCGCCGCCGCGCCCGCCATCGCCACCCGAGGGGCCTCCGCGGGGGACAAACTTTTCGCGGCGGAAGGCCATGCAGCCATTGCCGCCGTCGCCGGCCTTGACGTGGATCTTGACTTCATCGATAAACATGTTTCAAACCAACTTGGTGGGGAAAATCTGCGCCCTGGGGCACACGGCGGCGCTCACGCACACATGCCGTCTCTTCAGTTTACCGGAGGTTGCGGTTAAAAAGGCTGGGAATCGGCAGGAAGTGCGGTACCCGCGAGCCGGCAGCAGCATCCCAACACTTGCAAAGAAGTGCGGAACGCCCGGCGGACCACCTGTGAACCCATTACGCCACATCGATATACGGTAGACAGGCGAGCGGGTGGAAACTTGAGCGGGCTTCAGGCAGCAAAGGTTTTGTCTGCGCTCTGGTCGCCCAGCCCAGCCAGCAGGCTGGCAATGGAAATGTCTTCGTCGAGCGCTTCCCAATGCAGGCCACGCTGGGAGATACGCACCCCGGCCAACTGCTCCCCGCTGGCATTGAGCAGACGCGGAAACCACGCCAGCGGCACGCCCAGGGTGCGGCCGTCACTCAGCTCCAGCCACATGCTGTCGTCGTCGAAACGCACGCTTTTGGCGCTAACCGAAGTATTCATGCCATGCCCTTTCGATTCGCTCACGTTGGGCTGTCACCAGCGCGGTAATCAAACGCAACGAGCGCGCATCATAGCCATCATTGTAGGCCACACGCACCGCAGGCCGAAGCCAGAACTTTGCTTCCACACCTTCCTTTTCCACGTGCACATGAACCGGCTCACGCGGCGATCCCTCGTTGGAATAGAAGAAGAAGCGGAACCCTCGATCCCGGAAGACTTCTGGCATGCGAGCATTCTAGCCCCGCGGCTTCATACGGCAGCAAGATGAACAACGGCCACCCTTGCGGGTGGCCGTGCAGTTCTTGAGCAAGAGAAGAAAAACTACTTGATCGGCGGTAGACCGGCCAGAGCCATGGCAACTTCTTCGGCGGGGTAATCGTAGTTTTCCAGCTTGCCCGCCTGGTAGTCGATGTAACTCTGCATGTCAAAGTGGCCGTGACCGCTGAGGTTGAACAGGATGGTGCGCGGCTTGCCTTCGGCCTTGGCCTCCTGCGCCTGGCGAATGGCTTCCGCTACGGCGTGATTGGACTCGGGCGCGGGCACGATGCCCTCGGCACGGGCAAACTGAATCCCCGCGGCAAAGGCATCCAACTGCTGGATGGTGGTGGCCTCGATCAGTCCCAGAGCGAGCACATGCGAAACCAGCGGAGCCATGCCGTGGTAGCGCAATCCACCGGCATGGATACCCGGCGGCATAAAGGAAGAGCCGAGGGTGTGCATCTTGACCAGCGGAGTCAGGTGGCCGGTATCGCCAAAGTCGTAGGCAAAGGGACCTTTGGTCATGGTGGGGCACGCCGCGGGCTCAACCGCAACCAGTTTGGCATTGCTCTGTCCCTTGAGCTTGCGGCCAAGGTACGGCATGGCGATGCCGGCAAAGTTGGTGCCACCACCGGCGCAACCAATCACCACATCCGGCTCGTCACCCGCCATGTCCATCTGCGCAATGGCTTCCTGACCGATGATGGACTGATGCAGGCAGACATGGGTAAGGACGCTGCCAAGCGCATATTTGGTATACGGGTCCTGGAGAGCTAGCTCAACGGCCTCGGAGATCGCAATGCCGAGTGAGCCATTGGAGTCAGGATGCGCGGCCAGAATGGCGCGGCCGGCCTCGGTATTGGAGCTGGGGCTGGCAGTCACGCTGGCGCCAAAGGCCTCCATCAGCGCGCGGCGATAGGGCTTCTGGTTATAGCTGACGCGCACCATGTAGACTTCGCACTCCAGGCCAAAGAACTGGCAGGCCATGGCGAGCGAGCTACCCCACTGTCCGGCGCCGGTCTCGGTGGTGAGCCGCTTGGTGCCTTCCTGCTTGTTGTACCAAGCCTGAGCCACGGCGGAGTTCAGCTTGTGCGAGCCGGCCGGGCTCACGCCCTCGTACTTGTAGTAGATGTGAGCGGGAGTGTCGAGTAGCTTTTCCAGACGGCGTGCGCGGAACAGAGGGGAAGGACGCCACTGCGCATAGATCTGCCGAACCGGCTCGGGAATCTCGATCTCCGGCTCCATCGAAACTTCCTGGGCGATGATCGCCATGGGGAAGATCGGCGCCAAGTCATCGGGCCCTATCGGCTGATGCGTCCCGGGGTGCAAGGGCGGCGCGAGCGGCTTGGGCAGGGCGGGTTGAATATTCGTCCATACCCGAGGAATCTGATCCTGCGGCAGGTCGTACTGAATTGTGTCCATGGCCGGAATTTTAGCAGCCGCCAGGATACGGCTGTCTTCCGCAGGCGCGCGATTTTCCCGCGATCAGGGATCGAGATTGCCGGAAATCTTAGAGCCAGATCAGCTTTCAGCCGAAGCCTCTATCCTCTGCCGCAGCCTCCATCTGTACCTCCATCGCCCGGCTCGGCATGTGCCCCGCTCAAGATGCTACAAGACTGTAGGACGCGCGAAGAAGCTGTACCGCGTTCATCGCGGGTTTTATCGCGATGAGCGGGAGGACAGTTCGCGGCCTCCCACTCAAAACGCAGAAAGCGCGTTTTGAATGGGGCACTGCACATCCTGCGGGCCGTAACAAGAACGATTCGGCCCGACCATCTGTGTTGCTCTTGATCCCCTCCTCACTTGGCCACCCAGTCCCTTGTTCCCTCGGTCCTTTGGTCCCTGCCTCCCACCCCCTTGTGGCGTCCATCACAGCGTCGCCCCGGGGAGCCCCGTAGCGTGGAACGTAGTTTTGGAGGAATCCCCAATGTCTGTTGCCCCTGAAAATGCCGTCACCGTTCAGAACCTGCTCGCCGCCTTCGAAGGTGAGTCCAACGCCGCCGCCAAGTATGCGGCCTTCGCCATCAAAGCCGATGAAGACGGTCTGAAGGGCGCTGCCAGCCTCTTCCGCGCCGCGTCGCGTGCCGAGCAGATCCATGCCGCCAACCATGCCCGCGTCATCCAGCAACTGGGCGGCGAAGCCAAGTGCGAGATGCACGCCATTGAGATCAAGACCACGCTGGAAAACCTGAAGGTGGCCCTGGGTGGCGAGCAATACGAAATCGACACCATGTATCCGGGCTTCCTGGAAGAAGCCACCCAGCGCCAGAACAAGGCCGCCATGCGCACCATGAACTACGCGCTGGAAGCCGAAAAGACCCACGCGCGCCTCTATGGCGAAGCCATTGCCCTGCTGGCAGGCGGCAAGCTGGATAGCTGGATCAGCGCGCCCCGCGACTTCTACGTTTGCCCCGTGTGCGGCTACACCAGCGAGAACGAGGAAGAACACGAACGCTGCCCGGTCTGCAACGCTCCCTGGGAACGCTTCGAAATCGTTAAGTAAGCACCTGCGGTGCGGCAGACGCCTTCGGCACCTTCGTGGATGATTCTTCGGAGTGCACGAAACGGGCTGGCCGCACCGCTGGTAGCTCATTCGAAGAATACGAAGCGCCTTAGCCCCGCCGCAGGCACCTGCGGTGCGGCAGACGCCTTCGGCACCTCCGTGGATAATCCTTCAGAGAACGCGAAGCGGATTGGCCCCACCGCAGGTGGCTGCGTGGATGCATATTCGGAGGACGCGAAGCGGATTAGCCCCACCGCAGGTGGTTCCCTATCTGCACTTTTGTTTCTGTTGCGTCCTCACTTTTCGTCACGCTTCACGCGCCACATCCTGTAGGATGGTGGCCAATGAATCCTCGCTTTGAGTTACGCATGCTTGTACGTCCGTTGGTCTTGCTGCTTACTCTCGCTGGCGTCTTCACTGCGGGATATTTCACCTGTCTGAAAACGAGACACATCACGCCGCCAGCGGAAACAGCCCGCATGCTGCAGCCCGCGGGGGACGCGCCGGCCGATGTGCACGCAGGCGTTCAGACCACGCTCAACACACTCGCACTGGCCTATCTCAGGCACGATTCCAGCCAGATCGACATGTTGATGCAGGCCGCTTTTGCGCCGGAAGCTGACGTGATCGTGCTGGGCGCTGAAGGACTCCCCTACCAGTGGGTGCGCGGCCAGACAGAGATGCGTGCCTTTTTGGAGCGCAACTGGCAGAGTGGGGAGTTGCTCCGCTTCGATCCGTCGAAGACACTCGTCTGGTCCTCCGGCAACGTAGCCTGGATGGCCACGCTCGGCGATGTGGAGTCCAAGGGCGGCAACCGGCAGATCCGCTTAACCGCGGTGCTTGAGAAGCGCAACGAGCACTGGGTCTTCCGCCAAATGCAGTTCCAGTGGAACGACGGCGCGGCAACAGCAGACGATCTCATCAAGCCCGAAACCTATTTCTCACTGCTCCGGCGCGCGCTGCAGAACACCGCACAGTAACTGCTCGGCAGCCCGTTGCACGTCTTCCGGTAGACTCAAAGATCATGAAGCTCTTTCCGATCTTTGTTGTTCTTTTGGGCTGTACCGGGTTTCCAATTACGCAAGCCGCATACGCGCAAGCCGCGCCGATTCCGGTGAAGGTGGCGGTCATCGCCATGTTCGAGCAGGGCGCGGACGCGGGCGACAAACCCGGCGAATTGCAGTACTGGGTCGAGCGCGATCATCTGGACAAGGTGTATCCCCTGCCGGCCGGCTATCACTCCCTGCGCATGAACGATGCCGGTGAGATGGCTGTGTTGACGGGCGCGGGCACGGCGCACGCGGCACAAACCATCATGGCGTTAGGGCTCGACCCGCGCTTCGACTTCCGGCACACGTACTGGATTGTGGCGGGCATCGCCGGCGGATCGCCGGACCGCATCTCGCTGGGCTCGGCCGCGTGGGCACGCTATGTGGTGGATGCCGACCTGGCCTACGAAATCGATGGACGCGAGATCCCCAAGGATTGGACCACAGGCCTGCTGCCGCTGGGCAAAACCAAGCCTTTCGAACAGCCGGTGGCGGCGCGCCCCGGCCAGATGTATGCAGTCAACGCGGCGCTGGCCGAGTGGGCCTTTTCCCTTACGCGCAACGTAAAGCTGGACGACAGCGAGCAGTTGCGCCAGGCCCGTTCGCACTTTGACGGAGCTGCCGCCAATCGCCCGCCGTTTGTCATGCTGGGCGATGAGATTTCAAGCTCCACCTTCTGGCACGGCAAGCTTCTGGATCAGTGGGCCACGGAGTGGATGCGCTACTTTACCGCGAACAAGGGCGAGTTTGTAACCACGGCCATGGAAGACACCGGCACCCTGCAATCCATGGAAGGACTGGCGGCTGCGGGGCGCATCGACCTGCAGCGCGTGCTGGTGCTGCGCACGGTAAGCAACTACGACCGCCAGCCACGCGATCTGACGGCGGCAGAAAGTCTGACTCGCGAAAAGCTCGGCGTCTACTCCGGCTTTTTGCCCGCGCTGGAAGCCGACTACCGCGTGGGCCACGCCGTTGTGGCGGAACTGCTGGAGCATTGGGACAAGTACGAAAACGCATTGCCCAGAAAGTAGCGCTGGCACGTGTATCTGCGCTTGAACGCGGAGCAGCACGAGAACGATACGACACTCAGCTTCCATCGCATAGAAGGGCGCTCTCCGGGTTTCGCCGGGA
>Ga0207800_1000274_pt1 | contig 16362 bp, 17 predicted proteins | sample LuqExpMetageno11_FD_187769 | JGI IMG/M metagenome (GOLD analysis project Ga0207800, IMG submission 187769) | Tropical forest soil microbial communities from Luquillo Experimental Forest, Puerto Rico - Sample 11 (SPAdes) | ecosystem: Environmental > Terrestrial > Soil > Tropical forest ...
TAGTAAAGACAGTAAAGACAGTAAAGACAGTAAAGATAGTAAAGACAGTAAAGACAGTAAAGACAGTAAAGACAGTAAAGACAGTAAAGACAGTAAAGACAGTAAAGACAGTAAAGACAGTAAAGACAGTAAAGATAAGAAAGACAGTAAAGACAGTAAAGACAATACAGACAGGTAGAAAGGCATAATGCGAAGAGATTTAGGAGGTTCTTAATGAAAAAACCGTTTGTTACCCGCGAACAACTACAGGACATTATTAAAAAATATCCAACCCCCTTTCACATTTATGATGAGAAGGGCATTCGTGAAAATGCCAGAAAGCTTAATAAAGCATTTGCATGGAATAAGGGCTTTAAGGAATATTTTGCTGTAAAAGCTACACCAAATCCTTATATTATCAATATATTGAAAGAAGAAGGCTGCGGTGTGGACTGCTCCTCCATGACGGAGCTGCTGATGTCCGAGGCACTAGACTTTACCGGTGATGACATCATGTTTTCCTCCAATGCAACACCACCGGAGGAATTTGAGAAAGCATCTCAGTTGAATGCTATTATTAATCTGGATGATTATACCCATATTGATTTCCTGGAGAAGATTGTAGGAATTCCGGAGAAAATCTGCTGCCGCTATAATCCGGGCGGGGTATTTAAGACAGCCAATGGCATTATGGATAACCCTGGTGATGCAAAGTATGGCTTTACCAAGGAACAGTTATTTGATGGCTTTCAGAGGTTAAAGGAAAAAGGAGTGAAGACCTTTGGCATTCATTCATTCCTTGCAAGTAATACGGCAACCAATGAATATTATCCGACATTAGCGGCAATCTTATTTGAACTGGCTGTTGAGCTTAGGGACAAAACCGGAGCCGATATTAAGTTCATCAATCTTTCCGGCGGTGTAGGTATCCCCTATAAGCCTCATTCGAAAGCGAATGATATTATGGAAATAGGTGAAGGGGTAAGAAAAGCGTACGACGAAATCCTGGTTCCTGCAGGTATGGGTGATATCGCAATCTTCACTGAGCTGGGCCGCTATATGCTGGCTCCCTTCGGACATCTGGTTGCTACTGCAATTCATGAGAAGCATATTTACAAGGAATACATCGGCTTAGATGCCTGTGCAGTTAACTTAATGAGACCTGCAATGTATGGCGCTTACCATCATATCACGGTTATGGGTAAGGAGAATGAGCCCTGTGGCCATAAATATGATATCACAGGTTCCCTTTGCGAGAATAACGATAAGTTCGCAATTGACCGTATGCTCCCGAAGATTGATATCGGTGATCTGCTCGTCATTCATGATACCGGTGCCCATGGTTTCGCTATGGGTTACAATTATAACGGTAAGCTGAAGTCAGCTGAGTTATTGTTGAAGGAAGACGGCTCCGTACAGCTGATCAGAAGAGCTGAAACTCCAAAGGATTATTTCGCAACCTTTGATTTCAGCGATATTTTAAAAGATATCAATTAAATTTTATAGGAAAATGAGCACAATTAAACTTAAGATTTCCGGTTTTTATAAATTGAAGTTCCTAAGTAATATTCACAAATCAAAAGAATATTTTATATAGTTTAAAGATAAGATATAATGTAACTTTGGAGCATGTAAAAAGTATGATAAACACAGAGCTGAATAAGGTTGACAAGATACAACCGATACGATATAATACTTTGAATGTATTGTATGTTGTATAAAAAGCAATATGGAGGAAGGGTGTTTTATGGTAGAAAAGAAAAACATATTGACTTATGAGGGATTACGGCAGCTAGAAGATGAACTTCATGATCTGAAAGTAAACCAAAGAAAATTAGTTGCACAGAAGATAAAGGAAGCGAGAGAGCAAGGGGATCTTTCTGAGAATGCAGAATACGATGCAGCGAAAGATGAGCAAAGAGACATTGAAGCCCGTATTGAAGAAATAGACAAGATTCTCAAAAATGCTGAAGTAGTTGTTGAAGACGAAGTTGATGTAAACGTAATAAATATTGGATGTAAAATCAAGATTTATGATATGGAATTTGATGAGGAACTGGAATATAAGCTGGTAGGTTCTACAGAGGCCAACAGCTTAAGAGGTAAGATTTCCAATGAATCTCCTTTAGGAAGCAGATTAATCGGTAAGAAGGTAGGAGACATCGTAAGTGTTGATACCCATGCAGGTTCCATGCAATATAAGATTTTACAAATTCAAAAATCCAATTAATAATGAAATAAGCAGTTTTATAGATAAAGCGCTTTCGGCGTATTGTTTACTGCGATAAGAGGTGAAATTCATGGCTGATGAGAGAATTCAAGCAGAGCAGGATATCAATGAATTATTGAAGGTAAAAAGAACAAAATTAGCTGAACTTCAGGAGAACGGCAAGGATCCTTTTCGAATCATGAAGTATCAGGTTACCAACCATTCCAGCGATATCATTAATAATTTTGAGGAATTTGAAGGAAGAAAAGTATCCATAGCAGGACGTGTTATGTCTAAGCGTATCATGGGTAAGGCATCCTTCTGTAATATCAGGGACATCAATGGTGACATCCAGGCTTATGTCAAACGAGATGAAGTCGGAGAAGAGCCCTATGCAGAATTTAAAAAATATGATATCGGTGATATTATAGGACTAGAAGGGGAAGTGTTTAAAACACATACCGGAGAAGTTTCTGTAAAAGTGGCTAAGATAGTTCTTTTAACAAAAAGTCTTCAGATTCTGCCTGAGAAATTCCATGGCCTGAAGGATACAGACACCAGATACAGACAACGTTATGTTGATTTGATCGTAAATCCCGAGGTTAGGGATACATTTATAAAACGCTCCCGCATTATCAGAGAAATCCGCAACTTTTTAGATAACAAAGATTTTATTGAAGTTGAGACCCCGGTACTTGTTCCCAATGCCGGCGGTGCAGCAGCCAGGCCGTTTAATACCCATCATAATGCATTGGATGAAGATGTTCACCTAAGAATATCACTTGAATTATATTTGAAGCGTTTGATTGTCGGCGGGTTAGAACGTGTATATGAAATAGGCAGAGTATTCCGTAATGAAGGTTTATCTGTAAGACATAATCCGGAATTTACGCTGTTGGAGTTATACCAGGCTTATACGGACTATTATGGAATGATGGATCTGGTAGAAGATTTATTCCGTAATGTGGCAATGAAGGTTCTCGGTACAACTACAATTACTTATGACGGTGTTGAAATAGATTTATCCAAGCCTTTTGAACGTCTGACCATGGTAGAAGCTATAAAGAAATATGCTAACGTTGACTTTGATCAGATTCCGGATGAGGCAGCAGCGAAGGCACTTGCAAAGGAACATCACATAGCATTTGAGGATAGACATAAGAGAGGCGACATCATTAATCTGTTCTTTGAAGAGTATGTCGAAGAGCATTTGGTTCAGCCTACCTTCATCATGGATCACCCGGTAGAGATTTCGCCGCTGGCCAGCAGAAAGCCAAGCGATCCGGATTATACGGAGCGTTTTGAGCTGTTTATCACAAAAAGGGAGATGGCCAATGCATTCTCCGAGTTAAATGATCCAATCGATCAGAGAGGCCGTTTCGAAGCTCAGGAAGCCTTAAGAGCAGCAGGTGATGAGGAAGCAAACCAGCTGGACGAAGATTTCTTAACAGCACTGGAATATGGTATGCCTCCGACAGGCGGTATCGGAATTGGTATTGACCGTCTTGTAATGTTATTAACCGACTCCTTAGCAATCAGAGATGTTCTTTTATTTCCGACGATGAAGAACAAGGAGTAAAAAGTTCAGTAAAATCAAGGCGTTGCGGGTTTGTTATAAGATCATGACAACAAAATGACAACAAATTCTTATGGTATAGTACTTGATAATACCGAATAATGAGGATTTGCACTGAAAATTCTAAATTAATATTTTGCACTTTAAGGACACTTTTCAAAAGTAAAATTTTGAAGGTGTCCTTTTTCGCGTTATAGTCATATTCATATTTGATGAAACAATATATACCTAAATTACCATGTGGTGGTAGAAATGACTTGATTTCCACCATGTGGTGAAATGTTCAAATTAATGAGAATAAGGTATTCTATATTCAACAACGGTAGCGATACCAAAGTTTCTAACGAAAGCAAGTCTTTCCACAGAAACTTTCATATTCAGTTACAGCATGGAGAATTCCGGTATATTCCAAGACAGTGAATCAGTCGAGGCTTGCCACGAGAGTTGATGGATCGAAAGATGAAAATGAAGCGAGCTATGGAGTGATCTAATATGGCGGAAGGATAATAACCCACAAAGGAGCGAAAGGCGTTCCTTATCCTCGCAATGGCGAAAGAGGAGATTGTATCTTGATTATAGATGCGTCGTGAACACGAAAGTGTCATGCTGGTAACTCCCAGGGATGAGTACATCCCTTGTGTACGGGGCGATATAGGGATTGGAATAATCAACGTACACTCACATAACAGTATTTGTGCTATGAATTTAAGCAAGTGAATACGAAATGTTAAGGAGATATATTGACGATGCTTATACAGTTAATAAAAGTCCATGATGCTGTTCATGACAGAATATCTAGGATATTAAGGAGGAAAAGAAAGATGGAGAATAATAAAATCGAGATTGTTGGAATCGACCATGGCTGGTCAAACATGAAGACAACCAACAGTGTATTTACCTCAGGAGTAAAGGAAATCACAACAGAACCGGCATTATTTGATAATGTTGTGGAATTTGAGGGCAAATATTTTAAGGTTGGTGGAAAAAGACTCGAAGTTAAGGATACAAAGGTAACTGATGAAAACTACTATATACTGACATTGGCATCCATAGGGAAGGAATTGAGTCGAAGAGGACTCCGGAGAGCTAATGTTCTTCTATCTGTAGGACTGCCATTGACAAGGTTTGGTGCAGAGAAAAAAGATTTTATTGACTACCTTATGAAAAGAAAGGAAATTAGCTTCAAGTTTGAAAATGTCAGATACAATGTGATAATCGAGCGTGTTTCAGTGTTTCCACAATGTTATGCTGCTGTAGCAGACCGGTTAGGAAGTTTTCGCCGAGAGGTTTTAGTTGTTGATATCGGGAGCTGGACTGTTGATATAATGCCTATCTCAAATCAGAAACCGGATATTGAACAATGTGTAACGCTTCCTAAGGGATTGATTACCTGTATGAGAGCAATCAATGAACAGTGCGTTAGGCAGTTGGGCGGGCAGGTGACAGAGGCTGATATTCAGGAAGTTATGATGTGTGGGAGAAGTGATATAGCGACGAAGTATCTCGACGTTATACAGGAAGGGATTACAGAATTTGCACGAAGTATTTATTTCTCGTTGAAGGAATATGGATATAACCTTGAGACAATGCCGATCATTTTCGTTGGCGGTGGTGCAACGGTAATGAAGCTGTTTGGGAACATTAAGCAGGGTGATATCAAGTATATTGAGGATGTGAAGGCGAATGCCAAAGGATTTGAATACCTGGCAAGAGTCTTCCTTGCGACCAATAAACGGGTCGGATAGGAGGAAACTATGTCAAAGGAAAACATATCATGCTTCAACTTTCGTTTAAATCTCGATAATGAACAGCATATGAGGGTATACAAGATTTTTCATAATCTTAATGTGGATATTCATAAATCAAAGAATCAGTTCGTAGTGGATGCTCTTGAATTCTATATCAGAAGCTTTGAGGAAGATGATCTGGTTAAGGATGCAATGACGGCAAAAGCGAAAAAACAAGGATGGCTTTCTAGAGACGATTTTGAAGATTTGAAAATTGAAATAAAGCTGGAGATAAGAGACGAATTGATTCACCTGCTTGGGCAAATGGTTGCTGGTAAACAGACAGCAGATACCCATACGGAATTAGAAGTTTGTTCAACCAATAATAGAAAATTAATTGATCGCAACACAAATGATGAAGTTGTAGGAATGACTGATCCGGATGCTATCAGTTTGATAAGCTCTTGGGGATAAACATCGCAGATAGAAAAGAGGATGAAGATGATGATTAATCTGGCAGGAATGATTGTTAGAATGTTGGCTTTATCATTAAAGAAATTTTTGATTGTGATACTGCTTGCATTGAAATTATTTTTAAGTACAGTGAAGATCGCATTATTGCTTGTTGGATTAACTTTGAAATTGTTCCTGACAGTTCTCAAGGTAGGTATACCTAAATAAATTAGGAGGTTAACGATGCACAGGATAAGAGATGAGCCAATTAACGGTACAATAAAATTGAAAAGCAAATATTAGAAAGTGGATTGGTGGATTAGACAAAAAGCCAGTCCACTTTTTGTTTTGGTGGTGGGTGCCATTGTATTGATTATATATATTACACATGGCGTTTTATTTAATAAGGTTCCGTTTTAAGGATGGAACAAAATTCTATGAAAGGTGGTTGAGATAAAAAGAAATGAAAAAAAGTTTAATAACATGTTTTATTGTTGCTCTTTTTATTACCCTGTTATTAGGGGGATATGAAAAAGAAGCATTTGCGGCAACGCATATACACACAGATGATTGTTACAATGGTACAAAGCATATACACACAGGAAATTCCTCTTCCGGAGGAGGGTGTTACGGAACATACCAATCAGGATCGAGATGTGGTTCATCATTATATTACTGGGAAACCTATACACAACCATTATCATTCAAATGTTCAAGTTGTGCAACGGGTATCTGTTTGGGTTCTTATACCTACGATGTGTATCGTTGTTATAATGGACATTCGGTTACTGTTACGAAAATATGGTACTGGAAATGTAATTATTGTGGATCATCTTATACAAGATCACCTGATAGTCCACCTTCATCTTGTACCAATACAACAGCCGGATATTATTCACTAAGCTGTGGTAAAACAGAAGGTAGTTATTATAATGGAAACACATTGGTGAGTCCAACCTGTGATCAAGTCGTAACAAGCATTGCTCCTGTATCCAGTAATCAGACGGTATATTATAACGGATCTATTGATTGTACCTGCACAGCAACCTATCTGAATGGGCATACAGCTACTGTGACTTGCACTGCAAGTGGATATAATAAGGCTTCTTTGGGAGCACAGACGGTAACATTAACGTATTCCGGGTTAGTGACAAATGCGAAAACGACGGGTTCATTAACAAAAACAGTGACTGTAACGGTAGTGGACTATGTGGCAGTGATTACAGCTTTGTCGGCGACGCAGAGCATTTATTATTCAGGTTCCATCAACAGTATGGCTAATATCACGAAAGCCTCTGGAGGTGTTTCTATGGTATCCTGTTCGGTCAGCGGATTCAGCAATACAACGGTTGGAACGCAGACTGTCACGCTGACATATACCGGAATGGTCACGAATACTGGAGTATATCCATCGTGTACCATATCGGTAACCGTATTACCCGGATTGTCCAGTATTACCCCTAGCTATAGCTCGCAGACGGTGTATAAGGGCGGAGTTCCTATTTTGACAGCGACAGCAAGCTATATGGATGGTTCCACGAAAACAGTGACTCCATCCAACAATTTTAATTCATCCTCGGTTGGGACACAAACAGTAACATTGTCTTATACGGATCAGGGAATTACCAAAACGGCTACTTGCTCAGTGATGGTAAAGCCAAATCTTACAAGTCTGACAATTGTAGCGAGTAAAGTAAGTGTATTGTATAACACGGATATCACATTTACCTGTACCGCAGGTTATGAGGATGGATCGAGTGGTGTGGTTTCGGCTAATGTTGTGACCGCTTATCAGAAGAAAACATTGGGATCACAAACAGTAGGCTTCAGCTATACGGAAAATGGTATCACAAAGACGGCAAGTGTATCTGTTGCAGTTTTAGATTATCCGATAACCCTGAAAGTGAATCTTTTTAAGACCATGATTTACCAGACGCAAACGGTTGCTATTCAGGATGCTGCAGTTACTTTGGCAAGTGGGTCTACTCAATCAGTCACCCCAGCAATCAATTCTTATGATAATGTGACTGTCGGCAGTAAGAATATCACCTTTTCCTATTCTCTAAATGGTGTTAGTGTAACGAATGTTGTAGCCGTTGAGATTCTTGCAGACCTTAATGATTTAAGGTTGAGTTCGGATTCATTCACTATTTATAAGGGTCAGGATTTGAACCTAACTGTTTATGCGGAATTGAATATTAATGGAGAGGTGAAGCTTAGCTCCTCGGAGTATACGATTACTGGATTCGATCATAATGTTTATGATCGGGCAGGCAAATATTATAAGTTATCGTATACCAATAAGGGAGTGACAATTACGAAGACATTATTTATCATTGTTCTTCCTAATGTCACTAGTATTAGTGCAACCTACCCAGTGCAGACGACTGAAGGAACACAGATTCCGTTTACAGCTACAGTAACTTATGAAGATGGTATGGTTATGTATTTGACAGAAGGTGATCTTGGGTCTGTAACTGGATTGAGCATTGTCAATTATGACTTGAATCTCGTCGGTTATCAGGACATTATCCTAGCCTACAAAGAAGGAAGTGTAACAGTATCACAAAGCGCCAGAGTTAGAGTCAGAGCAATCATAAGGGTAAGCATACCAATCAGTTCTTTGATTAGTATTGATTCTAATACGGGACAGGCAGTAGCATCTACTTTGAGCATCGACAACCAGTCTAAAGAAAGCGTATTAATCGGAATCAGTACTATAGATAAGGGAGCAAGTGGTTTGAATGATGTGCTCCCGGATAAATACTCTGACTGGTCAAAGCTTGGTAAGAGTGATTCAAAGAATATTGCGGTTGGTATTTATTATGCATCAGATAATTGGCTGAGGAAAGATCAATCGGATCCGCTGTATATCATTGAAGCAAAGGATTCGATTATCGGAATTGTTGAGAAGGGAACAGCCAGTACGCTAGAGTATCGAATCAAGCATGGAAATGCATTTGATAACAGTGTTAGTTTTCAGTATGTGATCCAATGGACCATCAGGCTGTCAGAGGAATAATCGGGTGATGGCGGTCTGTTACGCAATTCACCAAGAAATGTTGTAAGAAGGGAGGGATAGAGTGTTAAAACGAAAGAGTATTATTCTATTTATAGTAATCTTCAGTTGCTTCTTTAGTAGTACGGCAATGGCAGCCGTTTCAGTAACCACGATCAATGGAAGTGTCAGCCCGACCTATATCAATGTGTCAGCACCTGCGAAGATTATCTTTAGTATTAATCCAAATGCTGAGAAAACAGATCAGTTTATTAGTCCACAGATTGTGATTGAAAACCATTCAAATGCACCGGTGAAGGTAAAGCTTGAGACCGGAGCTGAGAATTTCGCGCAGTCCGTCGAAAGCAAGTGGAAACCAACCGATGTGTTACCCAAAGAATACCAATGGGATATGCTTGGAACTGAGGATTCGGAAAGCTATTTGGCGTTGGGGTTAAAGACGGTTCTTGGAAGTTGGCGGAAGCTGATTAGGGAAGACCCACTATATGTTAAGGAGCAGAACAAAAGTGCTGGAAGTATCGAATTTGGCGAGTTGAATGGCAATTCATCAGCTCAGTTAGTGCTTGTCTGCGATTATGGCTTGTCTTTCAGTGAAAAGAAGGAATGCGATTATAAGATTGTATGGTCATTTAGCTTAGCAGATTAACTTAAGGAAAGGAATTTATTAGAATGAATGAGTTACAGGATGATTCTCTGGATCCGAGAATCGAACAGGAAGAAAGTGATTTAAAACCAAGGATGGAACCAAAGAAAGAGGAAAGGTATTTGCTGGGACATAGATCCAGAAAGCCTTTCCTTTTTCTTTTGTCATTTTTGGTTGGTTTTATGGTTCTGGCAACAGCAATTTTTGTAGGAGACAGATTCATGGCAAATTCAAGCAAAGACACTACTGCTCAGGATGTTGCAGCTACTGAAGTAAATAATCCGGAAATCAGAGATTATGCTGATTCAGAATCAGTCCAGGAGGGAGAGCTAATGACAGATGATAATGATGAACAGGAGCGCTTAAATGCACTGGCGGAAGAAAGTCGTGTTTATTGTATCATCAGCAGTGCTCCTTACTTTGCAGATAGTAATAGCAAAGGCTCACTGTCAATCAGCAATCCGAAGGAAAGCAATTATTATTCACAGGTTGTCATCAAGACGGATGAAGGTAAGGAAATGTATGTATCACCGCTGCTGGCACCGGATGAGAGTATTGAATCGGATTACCTGACCAATAAGGACTTTGAGCCGGGCAGCTATCATTGTTATGCGTATTTTAACTATTATTCGAGCGAAGAAAGTTCATCTTATCTTGGCTCTATGTGTGCAGAAATCAATATTATGATCGATTAAAGGGAGGATTTTATTATGAGTTTAAGAAAAAGTTTAAAGAAGAATTTGGGTATTTTATTTGCTACGGTATTTGTTATGAATATGGTGTTTGGTTGTCCAGGGGTCGCTTTTGCAGCGGGAACAACAGCTTCAACAACGGTGAATGGTTCCATTTCAGCATCCATTATTAGTGTCAGTGTTCCTGCTACGTTAGCATTTACCATTGATCCTAACAAGACGGGCAGTGATCAGGCAAGCAAAGCGGCTATTCAGAGTAATACCAATGCACCGGTTGAGATTTCAATTAGTGGAGGAGGAAGTAGCTTCAAACAGTCTGCAAGCAGTTCATGGAAGCCGGTAGATTATCTTCCGGAAGAGCTTAACTGGGAGAAGCTTGGGCGTACTGCTTCTGAGAGCTCTCTTGCACTGGGATTATTGGTATGTAATTCAACACAGTGGAGAGCATTAACACTTACGGATACTCTATGGGTAAAAGAGCTTGCTAATATGACAGGTAATGCTGTAATTGGAGCTCTGGATCCGAATTCATCAGCTGAAATCACGTTCCAGATGCAGCATGGAAATTCGTTCTCCGAGGCGAAGACATGCTCTTATAACATTATCTGGTCGTTTGCATTAGCAAATTAGTGTTTTTGAATAGTACTAGATATTTTAATAACAGCTAGAATGGTATTTTCATCTAACAGATGCACGATAATGATAACTTGCTCGATTTTCAAAAAGTTTGGTGTAGAGTATGGGATGTAAATAGTGCATCTGTTTGTGAAAATATGGATGATGACAAAAAATATCGAAGCTACTGATAATAATAAGAAATAATAAGAAAATAATATGTAAAATTTTATGAAAAACTATTTTAGCACTTGACAGTCCATGTTATAATATAGTCAACAAAAGAAAATGATTGTTAATAACTAATAAAGGAATGGTTATAATACTTCATGATAGATGGACACGAAAGAATGAGAAAATTGTTTCATATGTACCCTGAACAATTTGAAATACCTGACGGAGCACATGATGAAGAAATATTGGTATATAGAGCATGTAAAACACAGAAGTGTGATATGGAATCATTTACACCAACTTATGTTGAGAATGGATGCATTTTCCTTGAAGGGGATGATCCCACTAATCCGGGACTTTATTCACTATCTACATATGAAAATCCTAGGCACATAAAGAGGTTTGTTATTATGACTTCAGAATATGGTAAACCATATAAAATTGCGAAAGGCTTAACTATTTCTGAGTGTGGACCGGTTCAGAGAACAAGAGAGAGAAATAAGAAAAGAAGAGATTCGCATGTGGATTGGTGGATATATCCTGAGGGTAAGCCCTATGAAAAATTTAATATGATTGATGATTTTGATTCCTATTTAGAGGAAAATGTGAAGAAGGAGGGGCTGGCATGAATAAATTTCTAGAAATTGAAAAAATAGGTACATTAGAAGTGGATAAGATACTATTTGAAAGCTATTATCCGATCTTATTTACCTGCGTGAATGAAAAGCGTGAATTGTTTCTTTGTTTATGTTGTCAAGCAAATCGAGAAGGAAAAAAGTGGTTGATTACTAGAACATCACCAAGGACGATTATAAAAATATTAACCAATGAAATTACACTGAGAGAGTCATTTACTCAATATAAAGATATTCAATTTACTGTGTTTTTGAATCCGGAAGGAACACAGATTATTGCAAATAATACATCTGATTGGGATTACCATAATAGTCTTCTTCTGCCGGATGAAGGTGAATTTATGGATGCTGAAAAAGGTGAATTTGATGAAGAAATAGCTTACTATGATAAGCAAATTTGTGATAGCTACGAAAAAATAGGTGCTTCAAAAGTAGCTTTTACCTCTTTTGATGAGATATTTTGTGATTATAGTATTGAGATTAAGTTTAAAGAAGGTTATTCAATTGATACGCAAATAACAAAACAAGTTTTTAATAGTTTTATAAGAAGTATTAATATTGAGCCTTCAAAAAAATATAATATGGAATATCATAATAGTTCTATTGGTGAAATGGAAATAAGAGTGAAAAACAACTTTGCGGAGAGCAGGGCAAAATCAAATACTCAATGTTCGTTTGATCAAAATGATACAAATAATTTAAATGCTGCGGCATAATAGAGGTGGATCATGAATAATATTAATAGTGTCCTCAGTTTGGATAGGTTGGTTTTTGACAAACTTGAGTTTGTACGAAAGGGATTCCAAAATGAAAATGAAATTGAATTTCAAATTGAAATTCAAGTCGGTATCGGTGATGGAAAGGTTAGTAAAGTGACATTAATATTAAAAGGGAATAAAGTTGATGAATATGACCTATTTATCAGTTTGTCGGGATATTTTTCTTTTGATGAGAATGAGCAGATTGAAAATGAACAAATCATGACATTACTTAATAAAAATGCAGTTGCTATCCTTATGCCGTATTTACGAAGTCAAGCTTCATTATTAACAGCCCAACCTGGTATGGATTGTGTAGTACTTCCGCCTTTTAATATTAATAAGATGGTAGAATCAGAGTCTACAAATTAAATTGTTAATTAAAGATAAAATTTCCCCAAAAGCTGTCAACACAGTAATTTGTGTTACGGCTTTTTTTTTATAACTTTTTAAAGAAAAGGAGGTAAAGTGTATGCATAGATATATATCTCAGAGAATTCCACCATAGAGAAAATTTCTGAATAAATAATTTATAAAATCTTAAGGAGGATTGTAATGAATTACGAATTATTTAAAAAATTAGTAGAAGAGAGGTTCATGCACTGCATGCCTCAAGAGTTGCAAGATTACAGTGTAAACGTTCATACTGTAGCAAAGGTGAATCAGAACTTAGATGCCTTGAATATTATCCCACCGGACAATAGTGAGTGGAAAGTTTCACCGACCTTGTACATTAATCAAATGTACAAGCACTACCAGGAGTGTGGCGATCTTCAGGAGGTTTTACAAAAGGCAGCCGAGTCGATGACACAGGGACTGAAGCAATCCCCTGATCAGAAGTCTATAATGGATTTTGAGAATGCCAGGGACAACATTATCATGGTACTTGTGAATACCGAACAAAATAAAGAATTACTCAAATCTGTTCCTAATAGACCATATCAAGATCTTTCAATCATTTACCGATGGGTGGTGGATCAATCAGATGATGGTATTTCCAGTACAATCATTAATGATACATTAGCTGAGAGGATTGACATGAAGGAAGAAGAACTGTACCAGCTTGCGGTTGAGAATACGAAAGAAATATTCCCTCCGACGGTGAAGTCCATGAATGAAGTGATCAGAGATATGTTTGCTAAGGATGGGATGCCTGAGGATATGTTTGAAATGATGATAGATGAGATGCCGGATGACCGGGCAATGTATGTGATTTCAAATGAGAGGGGAATCAATGGTGCAGTTTCGATGTTGTATGAGAATGAGCTGCATCGTCTGGCAGAACGTATAGGAACAGACCTGTATATTATGCCTTCGTCTGTGCATGAGATCATAGCAGTTTCTTCGCACATGGGCGATCCGAATACTCTGGCTCAGATGGTCAATGAGATCAACATGGATCAGGTTGCACTGGAGGAGCGGTTATCCAATCAGGTTTACCATTATGATAAGAATTTAAGAAAGCTGAGCATGGCTACCGACACACCAAATAAACGGCTGGACGGAATTGTAGCAGATGCCCAGCTTAGTTACTCTTCGAAGGAACCATCACGTTAGGAGGAACGAGATATGGATGCAGTAATAGAACTGAGCATAGATGGATTGATTGATTTTGTAAAGTCAGAAGAGAATGAATTCATCATTCATCTGCAACTGGAAACGGAGGTCGATGCGAATGCCGAAGAAAGCATTTAAGCTTGATGTGGTATCCATCCGTCTTGTGAAGGATGCCCCAATCTATTCTAATACAAAGATTGACTCACCAAACGCGGCGGTGCATCTGATAGGAGATATCCTTTGTGAAATGGACCGAGAGGTCGTTTGTCTAATTAATCTGAAATCAGATAATACTCCGATTAATTGTAGCTTCGTCAGTATGGGAGCAATTAATCAAGCGATTGTACATCCAAGGGAGTTGTTTAAAACAGCTATTCTTTCCAATGCTGCAGGTATGCTTTTACTTCATTGCCATCCAAGTGGTAATCTTCAGCCGTCGAAAGAAGATATCCGGATTACTGACAGATTGATTCACATCTCAGAAATGATGGGCATAACATTTATCGACCATGTGATTGTCGGTGGCGATAATCATCAGTATTTTAGTATGAAGGAGAAGGGTTTGATAAGCAATCCAAGTATCTACTATGCTTCGGATTATCATGTTCTTGATTTTGGTAATCCGGTAAAAGTTATGGAAGAGCGGGAAGCAAAGCATAAGGGAAGGTGAGAGAATGCATTTTACAGAAGAAGAACTTGCAATTGCTAAGTCAGTCGATCTCTGCCAGGTTGCGGCGAGCTTGGGATATACAGTCGAGCGTGTGGGTAGATATCATATGTTGAAGGAAATGGATTCAATTCGTATTTATCAAAGAACGCACTGGTTTCGTTGGAGTCGAAAGTATGATCGAGGGGAGAATGGTGGATCTCAAATTGATTTTCTAAAGGTGTTTGCTGGGTTGGAAGTAAAGGAAGCTGTTTTCTGGCTTCTTGATTTCGCAGGTTATCATAGTCGAGTGAATGAGTATGATCTTAAGCACCAAGTTGTGTGGAAGAAGGATGAGCCAAAAAAAGAGTTTATTCTTCCGGAAGCTTCGCCAATCAACCATTACTTGTATCGATACTTGAACCATACCAGATGCATCAGCAAGGAAGTGATCGATTTCTTCGTAAATGCTGGTCTAATTTATGAATCGAAGCAATATCACAATATCGTATTTAAAGGGATCGATAAGGATGGAATCACACGATTCGCCAGTATGAGAGGAGTCTTTGACCGAGAGGGGAAAAGCTTCAAGTGTGATGTTGCTGGAAATGATAAGAATTATGGCTTCAATGTGATGAATAATAAAAGCACAACAGTGGTTGTATTTGAAGCAGCAATTGACCTTATGAGTTTTATCGAAGCATACAGGGACTATGATACCAACAAACTGGCATTGGGAATGCTATCGGATGCACCACTTGTAACGTTTTTAAAAGAGCATCCACAGATTCGTACGATTCAGTTCTGCTTAGATAATGATGCTCCAGGACGAGAGGCAACCATTCAGCTTAGTCATAAGTATGTGAAATTGGGCTATCAAGTGATTGATAGTCCACCGCCGGCACTTTTCAAAGATTATAATGAGTGGTTGGTGTATGAAAAATCAAAAACAATAGAGGAACATGTCAATCATGTTGTGGTCAAGGATGGTTTGATGAGATGACGTGTAGGAATTTCAACTGGACGTTGGTAGCAAAATTAAGTGTCCACAGTTTGGGATTGGTATGAAAACCAGTGTCCAGTCTATGGGGTACATTTTAATTCGTAAAATTTTGTAATGGTATGAAAACACCATACCATTTCGTCAGATTGGTATGAAAAAGTGATGCTATTTTGAGAAAATGGTATGAAAACGTCATACCATGAAATTGTACTAGGGGAAACGAAACGGAAATCTTCCACTCGGGTGGTATGAAAACGTCATACCAAAACGATGAAATGGTATGAAAATATAATACCATTATGGCAAAATGGTATGAAAATATAATACCATTATGGCAAAATGGTATGAAAACATCATACCATTGCGCTAAAGACAGGGGTTTTAGGGGGCAACCCCTAACCAGTGGCATGAGATGGCTCTCATGCGTATCTGGCAAAGTCCTTCGGACTTTTCATGGGGCATTCTCAAAGGTAGGAAAGAAAAAGAACGGATAAGAAAGGGGGGCTACAAAAGCGATGGAGAAAGACAGAAAATTAATAACAGAAGCAAGGCAGCTTATCGATTGGTTGGATGAGAATGACATACTTATGAACCTTTCGGAGGAGGACATTACTCTTCTGATGAATTATATGGAAGGTCATGGATACCAGCTTGGAATTACTTCTGAGAGACTATT
>Ga0207800_1000277_pt1 | contig 16173 bp, 20 predicted proteins | sample LuqExpMetageno11_FD_187769 | JGI IMG/M metagenome (GOLD analysis project Ga0207800, IMG submission 187769) | Tropical forest soil microbial communities from Luquillo Experimental Forest, Puerto Rico - Sample 11 (SPAdes) | ecosystem: Environmental > Terrestrial > Soil > Tropical forest ...
TATTTTAAATCATCAGGAGTTTTCAGAGTCATTTCCCCTGATCATATATTCGATTGACTGTTCCAAATACTAGATTCAAAAATCAGTTTTGAGTTTTGGGATAGGCTCATATGCAAAATTGATTATCACAGGTACTTTACGGGAAAAATTACTGCATTTTTTTGCCTGCTCTCTGGTAGCTCCTGATCTGATTTTCTACAGGATTATTCTGCATGCAGAGGTAATAGTTTCTCAGGTGAATCTGGTATCTTTGTCTGGACATCTCAACCACATGCGGATTTTATTAACAAAAACAGGCAAGAAAAAAGGAAATGAATAATGATTACTTCCTTTCAAGAAATTCTATAAATGAATCTAAATTACTCTCTTTCATTTGAATACAAAAATCATTATTTTTGTCTATGTTTTTATACTGTCCGTACAAGGTATTTAATTGAGTATACATTGTTGAGTTTGCCGATTTATACCACTGTGCATAATCTTGAACTATATTAACAGACATCGGACACAATAACAACGTTAAACCAAATCCTGCTTCAGCATCCTGAAAAATTACAAAAGGAAAATTTCTACATGCTTGCGGCCTGTTATCGTATATCCTGCATTTTAAGTTTCTCAATAATGGGCACTGCCCAACGATTGATTTATAACATCCTTCTAGCTCTGCTTTTACCGCATTCGACTTTAAAATATTTGCACTTTCCTTATCTACATTTTTTAAGATTTTCTCATATTCTTTTCTACGAAAATCAATAATATGAGTTTTGCAGCAACTCGCATTACACGATTCAGGACAGCTATAATGTTTAAGTATGCTTTGAGTTTTTGAGATTAACCAATTGTATTTTTCAGAACGTTGTCTTTTATCCATAGCATTCACCCAATTGAAAGAAAAAAGAGGTTCTAAGTATATAATAAAAAAGAAATGTTAAGTATATAATAGCTATCAATTGCCCCATTTTATGAGAACTTAAAATACTGACAAAAACTCATTTATCCCAAAATTATTTCTCATTTCCTATCTTGGTTGTAATCTTTATCTGTTGTTCCCTATCCCAAATAGAGCCTAACCGAATAGTGGTGTTCCCTCTGTACATAATAATAGGTAATGTACATAAATAGATGATATAATACAAATGGGTTAAACACTTGATGTTAAAAAATGCTTTACTAATGTCGCTATCGATTTTCCCGAAGGCTTAGAGCCATATTTCTTCTTTTTTGCCAGTGCCCGCTCGATATGTACTTACTTCGTGAGCATGCGGGCATGAATAGAAGTTTTAAGATGAGTGGTTAAAAAGAAATTTGATAATTGCGAGCCTATCAGGAAAATCGATTCTATGTCTATGGGGTCTGCGATAAATTTTTAGAAGCTCTGAAGCCAGTCAGAATGCCAGCTTCCGAAAACTTTACAGTACAGTGCTTTTTGAGCCACATCATCTATTGATCAGAAATGGATAGTCCGTGTAGCCTTTCGCACCGCCCACATAGAAGGTAGCCACGTCTGGCTCATTAAGCGGCACATTCTGCCTGAAGCGTTCTGGCAGGTCAGGATTGGCTAAAAATGGCACTCCGAAGGCGATCAGGTCAGCCTCGCCGCTGGCAATTGCTTCGTTCCCGCTTTGGAGGCCATAGCCGCCGTTCAGTATGAACGTCCTTTCGAAAATCCTGCGCAGGGTAGGTCCAAGCCGTGTCTCGGGTGGCACGAACCCAGACCGTCCTCCTATGGGCTCAATTAAATGAAGGTAGCCCAGGCCCGTTTTGTTCAGTTCTCTGGTGAAATAGGAAAAGGTCTCCCTGGGATTAGCGTCCGACATAGAATGCTCGGTCATGTGCGGGGAGATGCGGTAGCCTACACGGTCACCACCCCATACATCGATGACGGCTTTCGTGACCTCAAGCGGCAGGCGAGCCCGGTTCTCGAGGCTGCCGCCGTACTTATCGGTTCTTTCGTTAGACCCGCTACGCAGGAATTGATCCAGCAAATAGCCGTTAGCGCCATGGATTTCTACACCATCGAAGCCGGCGGTTTTGGCGTTCTCTGCAGCTTTCCGGAACTGCCTGATGATGTCCGGCGCTTCGTTAATCTTCAGGGCCCTGGGCACTGGAATTGGTTTTTTCCCACTGGGTGTATGGACAAACCCTTCGACGGATAACGCGGATGGCGCAACTGGCAGAGCGCCACCCAGAAAGTCGGAGTGGGAGACCCGCCCTACGTGCCAGAGCTGAATGAAAATCCTACCGCCAACCTTGGTGGACTGCGTCTGTCACTTTCTTCCAACCGGCGACCTGTGCCGCAGAGTATATGCCCGGTGTACGCATGTAGCCCATTCCCTGTGGGCTAACCTGCGAACCTTCAGTGATAATCATGCCTGCCGAGGCTCGCTGTATATAATAAGTGACCATTAGTGAGACCGGGACATCGGCATCCCCTGCACGGCTGCGGGTCATCGGCGCCATTACTATACGGTTTGGCAGCGTGAGATCGCCCATCTGATACTGTGAAAAAAGATTATGGTCTCCTACCATGATGACCATCTCGTTAAGTCTCACTGGTTGTAGGTTCAAGCTTCTCCGATTTCAAAAGTTGCTCAAACCTTTCTGGATTGAAACCGATGACCACAACATCGCCGATCCTGACAAACGGAAAGCCAATATCGCCGATGCCCTTCATCATCTCGGCCGCTATCTTGTTTTGCTCGCTTTCACTGGCGAGATCGTAATCAATGAAATCGAATGGTATGCCTTTGGTCCGGAAAAATTCCTTTGTTTTCCGACACACAGGGCATGTGCTTATGGTGTACATTGATATTTTTGCCATATGCTCTCCTAACTCTATTTTTCTGTTTCCTTCATTTTTTCCGTTTATTCCGGCCGCTAATACTCGATGAGCACATTGATGTCCCCGCTTTTTTTGGATACGTTGACCAGCGTCTCGTACTCGACCCGCCTGAAATTCAGATCGGTAAGTGTGTTGCCAACTTTCACGTTGTTAAACTGCACGTTTTCCAGCCACGAAGGTAGATGGGGCTTGTTGATGATCAACCGGTTATTCAGGGCGTCCGGAGCTATGCCCAAGCTGGCGGTGAGCATAAACGGCATAGTTCCAGACGCCCATGCCTGCGGGCTACAGGCTACCGGGTATTTCAGGGGGATGCCGTATTCCGAGCGCGCTAGCCCACCGAAGCATTCCGGCAGACGGTAGTCCTCAAACGCCCTGGCCGCCTCATACATTCCCGTGAACAATAAGGACATCTCATTGATGAACCCATACTTTCTCAAGCCCATAGCAATTATTGCGTTGTCATGAGGCCAAACAGTGCCGTTGTGGTACCCTAACGGATTGTACCGCTGCTCTTTCGAGGACAGCGTGCGAATGCCCCATTCGGTGAACATGTCTTCTCTGAAGATCCGGTCAACCAGGTATTTTGCGTATTTTTGATCGATAATTCCTGTCCACAGGCACTGAGCCGGGTTCGATGATATCACGTCGCATACACCTTCTGCATCCAGTGCCTGGGCGAAAAATTGCCTATTTTTCATCCAGAACTCCCGGTTAAACCTCTCTTTCAGTTTCCTGGCCTCCTTTTCAAGCCTGACCGCGTCGCCTTCCCGGTCCATCTGCCTAAACAGCGGCGTAAGGCTTTTTTTAGCCATGTACACATATCCCTGTACTTCGGCAACGGCAATCGGTTGTTTTGCTAGCGTGCCATCTGAACGGCTGATCGAATCAGGCGAGTCTTTCCAGCCCTGGTTGTAAAGGCCTGATGGAGATTTCACCGAATAGTAGGCAAAGCCATTTCCTTCCATGTTGGCGTAGACATCGATCCATTTAAGGGCCTGTTCCACATTGCCTTCAAGCTGCTTTACCAATTCGAGGTCCCCAGTCCAGTTCACATATTCAGTCAGGAGAATTAGAAACAGGGGAGTGGAGTCGACAGTGCCGTAGTATGGTGTCTGTGGAATCAGGTTCAGATTAGCCAACTCACCCAACCTCAGCTCGTGAAGCATTTTACCGGGCTCTTGGTCCCTCCAATCATCTGATTTGTTGCTTTGGAATTTTGCGTTCACGAGCAGCGTGCTTTTTGCCAGCCCCGCCTCAAACGGCAATAGCTGGAGCGCTGAGATAATGCTATCTCGCCCGAATAGCGCGTCGTACCAGGGTATCCCAGCCGAATGGAACATGTTTCCGTTAAGGCTCATACGCATCATGTTCAGGTCAGCCAACGAGCGCACCATGATGCTGTTGAAAATGTTGTTGCTGGTCGGTATGTTGTCGCAGCATTCGAGGGCCGCAACATAGGACCTCATGATCTGGTTCATTCGCTGATCGGGATTTTTCACTGGTCGCTCAGGTTCCTGGCCGGGCTTAATTTCCTCTACGGAGATTTCCACGTCAACCGTCTGCAACCCATGAGGTGTTATCTTCAGCTCGAAGGTACATACTTTTCCTTCTACCCTCATGGGTGACGGATCAAATGCGATTATCGTGTTGCGACGATGCTTGTCTTCCCCTTCATAGGATAAGTAAAGGTTTTTACCATCGAACTTGGCCGGCAACACTTTCCCATCTGTCGGAGGGGCTATGCCCCTGATGGTGAACATATCTAAGAAATCTGCATCGAATTCAAAAGTCAGATTCAAGGTCACGGGGAACGTGTTAAAGTTCCGAATTGTATGGGTATGTCGGACGCATCCCGGTATGACCGTGACTAGGGTGCCGAGGAGTGTTTCTTTGTGGATAATAGTGCCCGTACAATCCTTTAATTCCGGGTTGGTGACCATAAGCGTCAATCTGAAACCTCTGTCGTCGCTGGACAGAACCTGGGTAGGAGGTGTGTCCATGAGTCGCATGAGATAACCGCTCAGGTACCTACAATCATGGTAATAGAGGCCATGCCCGTAATTCTCTGCAATAGGTATCTCGCCGTTCTCTTGAGTTACGAGCGTCAGTTCGTCGTCCCGTATAACCAAATTGTTGATTATACTATTAGATAGGGTGTGCCTCTTATGTATGTCCCATGGTTCGCGGATTTCCTTTCGTTCGGAAGGGGCGGGCACGCAAATACCTCCAATCAGATCCATTTTATACAGTGACTGTAGCTCTCGGATGGTTCCTTTCCCGGATGATTGGAAGCACATCCTGTCCATAGTCCTCAGTGAACTTGTACTGATCTGGGCCCACTGAATGAAAGTAAAGCCGGTTAAAGCCTTCATCGATGAAACGTTGTGCGAACTTCGCGTGCACTTCCGGGCTATTTGAGATGCATAACCGTCTCTTGATCACATCGTCTCCCACAACCACTCCATTCTTTGCCACCATTTCCGGCGTATAGATGTTCTGGAGATGTGTCGCAAATATCATTGTGCCGGCCCAGTACTGCTTAAATACCTTAATAGCAGCATCCACATCGTCGGTGTAAGCCACCCATATTTCGATCTGCTTTGGCATTTTTTCAGGATTTTTTCCAGCCTTCCGGGCACCAGTTTCAAAGTTGGAAAGTATCTCTTTCATCACCTCTGGAGGGTTGGCGACAGTGACCAGGCCGTCGCCGTAGTAACCCGCAAAGAAAGCGCTGTCCGGGACAAGCGATGAGATGTAGATGGGGATGCGCCGCCTGGGTATTGTGTAAAGTCTGGCTTTCTTCGTCACATAATATTCCCCATTGAAGGTTACCTCGTCCCCGTTCCAAAGCAATCGCATCAACTCGATGGCTTCTCGCATCATATCCTGGCGTGTATTGTAGCCTGGCCATAGACTAGTCGTCGGGTATTCGTTCATTGCTTCCCCTGTGCCGACACCGAGATAAAAATCGCCTTTGTTCATCCTTTCAACAGTTGTCGCCGCCTGGGCAAGGATTGCCGGGTTATAGCGCAAGATTGGACAGGTGACACCGGTACCGATCTCGATATCATTCAGCCTCGCAGCAGCCGCACCCAGCCATGTCCAAATATTGCACGATTCTCCCGAAGGATCCCAGGGATGAAAGTGATCGCTCGCGGAGATAGATTCAAAACCTGCCTTTTCAGCCGCGACCGCCTGGTCGAGCATGTCGAGCGGGTCATACTGTTCCGAAGCTGCGTTCCATCCTAATATTACCATTCCCCATCACCTCTGTACACGTCTGGTTTATATCAAACTATGAGACTAGCGTATTGCATAAACATGCAAAATCAGTAGCTGTCTTTTTAGTTGAATTCTTAGAATGTCATTGATTTCTTCAATGCTCCCGCAATCATTGAACTAGTTCTGGTTATTGTCTCAGCGCTTGGCACTATCTCCCTTTGTGCGACGCTTATAATTTAACCTTGAACCACTAAATACGAGCTCCGCGTAAAAGCTTATAAGACAATTATTACGGCATTTTTATTTAAATATTAGTAGCTTGCCTGATGTTCCCAGGTATTTAAACCCTCAAATCGCATTCAAAAAAGTCAAAAATGGGGTTTTGTAAAGGCAGCCATAGTAAATCTGTAACGTGCAGTAACATTCGGTACTGTGTGTAGTTTATGAGGGATAAGAACTTTTTTCAGCTATGATCGAGCTTATAAATTATCCGTCTTCGTAGACTATGCAATACCAAGAATCAAGTTAAAAATAGATTAATTCATACTTCACGACTTTTTACCACATTGCAATTAAATTTCAAAGATAATACTCAAACGTCTTTTTTACCAAAGGTTCCAGTATCAAGAATCATTGACAATTATCCTAATATCGCTGATTTTTTATTCAAAAATGGTTTGAACCAGAGCTTAGTAAGGATCAAAAAGATATTCATTTTCTAGCAGAGCAATTACTTTCAACGAAGATGATTTTTTCATTTCTCTCATATTCATTATGATTTTATCATTGTAAACCGCTTCTGATCCCGAAAAGTTTTAAGGATCCAGTTAAAAGACAATCATATTTCTGTTTTACCATTTGCTTCACTATCAGTCATTTTCAACAAGGGATTTTTTTTACTCCATTCCGACATTGCCTCAAGAACAGGAAGGAGTGCCTTCCCGCGCTCTGTCAATGAATATTCTACCCTTGGTGGAACTTCCGCATAAACTTTTCGTTCAATGATCGCATGTTCCTCAAGTTTTCTAAGATGCGTTGTTATCGTTTTAGCGTTGATCCCATTCATTCTTTTTTGCAGTTCTGTATATCGGAGAGTATTTTCCCATAAGTGCGAGATTATAATGAGATTCCATTTACTTCCAAATACTTCAACATACTCATCTACGTTGCATTTCGACTCTTCTTCAGATTTCATGTAAAATTCCCCAATACATACTTATTGGATATATTGTTACGAAAGTTATCCTAATTAATATATTAATGTATAGGTAGAATATTAACATATAGGTAAAATGAGTTTTAGAAGGTAATCTATGACTATAAGCGTTGATTCTGATCTCTGTTCACAATGCGGTGTATGCTCTAAGGTTTGCCCAATGGGTATTATCGATCCCGCAGATGAAGTACAGCTTCCCCGAGTACATGAAGGGATGGATGCAGTTTGTTTTTCCTGTGGGCACTGTGAAGCATTCTGTCCATCAGGAGTGCTTACGTTTACTGATATGGGAGATAAAGCTCATGAAAGTGTAATCTCAAAAGGAGCGATCTCTCCAGAAAATCTTGGCCTTTTCCTCAAAAGCCGGCGTTCGATCCGGACATATAAACCCATAGAAGTACCTCACGCAACTATTGAGTCGATCTTAGATATTGTCCGGTACGCCCCCTCAGGTGGAAATAGTCAATTGGTTGAATGGCTTGTTATTCATGATCCCCGTGTTGTGCGAGAGATTGCTGAACAAAACTATTGATTGGGAGAGGGAAGTAGCTAAGAGCAGTCTTCCCATGGCTCCCACGGCTTCAGCGATGGTTACGGCCTGGGACAAAGGAACTGATGTGATATGTCGAGGGGCTCCGCATATAATTCTCGCCCTTATGGATGAGGACAAAGTGATGGCAATGGGTGATGTAATTATGGGCGATGCAATTATTGCGTTGACCCACTTCGAAATTGCAGCACAAGCCTTTGGTATAGGAACATGTTGGGGGGGAGTTCTCCTAATAGCATCTCAGAACCGGTCTTCTCTCCTTGAATATCTGAATCTACCTAAGGGACGGAGAATTGTAAATGCCATGCTCTTTGGATATCCTCAGTACGCGCCTCAATTTATTCCCAGGAGGAATCCCCCTCACGTTACATGGAGATGATTTAAGATATGTTCAGAGAAATTGGAAGCGTTATAAATGAAGCTGATGAGACATCACAGATCCTTGCACTTTTCAGAGACAGCGGCAGCGGGATATTACTGAATGAATCTGAGTCCGTTTCTGCATACTTCAAACCAGAATACTCCCATTACCTGGTGGTACATACTCCTCTAAACTTTAGGTATTCTGAAAATAGAACAGAGTGGAGCCTGCGGTTTTGCAGAGATGTCGGAGTTTCGTTTGTGGAACTTTTTACAATAGAAGCTGGTATAGCTTACGTAAAAGGTTTGATGGCAGTTAATGGGTCAAAAATCTATGCAATCCTTCCCTTTACATCAATAGATGCAGAAAAAGCGGAAAAGGCAAGCTTCCCTGAAGATCAGATATCTCGCGTGAGAGCAAGAGTGCTTCCTGCTGTGCTTCGAGAAATAAAAGGGGAAAAGATTCTGGATATAGGCAGTGGGTTTGGAACACTCACTCTTGAAATTGCAAAAAATAATCATGATTCAAGGGTCTACGGTATCGATATTCACGATTCTCATACTGGTCAGGCACAAATGAACGCAGAGGTTCTTGGTGTACATAATCTGGAGTTTAAGACAGGCAGCGTATATTCACTTCCTTTTGAAAGTAATTATATGGATGCTGTTACCTGTTTTTACATGCTTCACCATATTGAAGATTTAAGACTAGCCCTGATAGAAATCAAAAGAGTATTGAAAAAAGATGGGATATTAACTGTAGTAGAACCTCTGGAACATCAATATCACAACGGACTTCACCTCTCTGAAATCGAATGGAAAGAGCTTTTTGAAAAAGTAGGCTTTTATGTGGAGACTCAAAGCTATGAAGGAGCAGTAGCTATGAAAGCCAAAAAGTAGAGATACTATTTTGGATCGTAGTTAAAACATTTAGGCCTCGATGAAATTTGAAAAGAAGGTTGGAAGGGTGGAATGAGATCTATGTTGTGTTGTTTGATTCTAATTTCTTCATTAATTGAATCAATGATCTAATAAATTAATACAAGTAGAGAGAGAGCACTCTGGTCAAGCAAATGCCGAAAGTATGAGTTCTCCTGGAGAGGTGAAAAAACGTGAGCTCAGATAAAATTGAAAGAAGAAAAAAAGAATGGTTTGAGAAACTAGAACGTGAAGGTAGGCTGACAAAAAACCCGACAGAAAGTCATAAATTCGGGCTTAAGGTCCTTCAGAATACCTTGAGAAGAGGGATCTTAGTTTTTCATTGGGAATGAGAGAAAATCCTTTGAGGAAATAAAAGAAAAATTCAACCTGAATGACCACATGGCAAGTTTTCACTTAAATATGCTAGAAGATGCTTTCTATATCGAGAAATAAGACAATTATTACGGCATTTTTATTTAAATATTAGTAGCTTGCCTGACGAACTGTCGGGTATTTAAATCACCAAGGAATTCTTAATTGTGCCACAAAAAAGCTTCAGTAAACGTTATGACTGAAGAGGCTTTGGATAAGGCTTCAAAAATAAGTAAAAAAGAGTTAATACAGCTGATAGGGATAATCCCTACTCAGCTCCATTCTAAAGCATTGGTTTTGCATGCACTAACAACCTAGTTTCATGTATAATATGACTCACGTTTTTATAATTTCTATGTTTTTCTTGTTTTTAATATACTTATTTCCAGTGAATGGATCAATTGGAACACCTAGAAGAGTAACGCCTACATCACATTTAGTAAATGTATTTTTAGTTACTTTATCAAAGGCTGGAGAGTTAACTTGAGATTCTGCGTAAAGTCCTTTCTTACATTGTGAAAATGTATTCCCAATAACGTCGTTAACTTTTGAATCCGTTACACTAAGGCCAGTTCCACATTTTGTGAACGAGTTTGTAGATATTTTATTAACGTTAGTATATCCAGCGAATTGTATTCCCTCTTGACATTGTGAAAACTGATTATCAGAGACTTCTCCAACATATCCTTCAGAAGAAGACACACAGGTACCACAGTTAGTAAATGTATTCCCTGACAATTTCATTATTGATCCTAGTGGAACCTTTGCTGCTTCTTCACAATTTATGAATTTATTACCTGTAACTTTGTCATAGCTACTTTCATAAGCGCGGATGCCTGCGTTAGGACCTATGAATTGATTGTTTATGGCACTGATTCCACCCTTACGATGCATAAGAGTAATGTTGCAGTTTGAGAAATAATTGTTTCTCACTGTTGTAATAGGCACAGAAGAAGAAAGTGAATCGACAAAGGTTACACCATATCTTGATATCTTGAATCCATTAATATTCAAAGAATGAGTGAATTCAACATAATCCTCAGATTCAAAACCAAAACCATATACTGTAGGATATTTTGTACCAGTTAATGAGATAGTTTTGTTATAAATTTTTACATTTTCCTTATAAGTTCCCGGAGCAACTCTAATAGCATCCCCATCTTTAGCAGCATTTACCGCTTTTTGAATCGTATTATATTTCGCTTTAGGTCCTACATCAAGTGTCGCAGCTGAAGCTGTGCTTATCAAAAACAATACTATTAAACAAAAAATTAGTATCCTTCTAATAATATATCCCCTTCTTTTTTTATGTGTAAATAATTCTAATGGAGTTACACAATATTAAAATATCTTTTTTTTATTGCAAAAAATTGAAAAATGAGTGAAATTATAATGGGTGATGAATAAAAATCAAAATTTTTATGGCAGCTGCCTATTTTACTTTACTTCTTTTTTGCCAATGACCGCCCGGTAGTTGCTCACTTCGTGAGCATGCGTGCGTGGAGAGAAGTTTTGAATGGAAATTCTAAAAAACGTTTTTTAAAAGATAAAGCATAAATTAATAATATTGTAGTTTTATTTCATTTTTTAGGTCTCTCAACTGTTTTACATAAGACATGGAGGAAGTTGGAATGGCTGAATACTGTACATATGAAAAATATGTAGTTAAAAAGAAGCTTGAAACTCTTAGAAATAAAAGTGGCAAGAGCGCGGAATTAATTTCCCTTTACATTCCTTCTAATAAACAGATTTCAGATGTTACAAATCATTTGAGAGAAGAACACGAGCAGGCTTCGAACATTAAGTCTAAACTTACCAGCAATAACATACAGGAAGCACTTGATTCTTTGTTGGCAAAGTTAAGATCTCTTAACAAAATACCGGAAAATGGGATAGTTTACTTTGCAGGAACTGTCGGTATTGGAGCTAACAGGACAGGCATGATAACTGAAGTTCTTATTCCTCCTGAACCTGTTGTAGATTACATATATCACTGTGACCCCATTTTTTATCTTGAGCCTCTTGAAGAAATGCTCAGAGAGTGCAATACTTATGGGCTTATACTCCTTGATTTAAGAGAAGCGACTATCGGAATGCTTGTAGGTAGGCAAACTGAAGTTATTAAGCATCTTCACTCTACTGTCCCTGGCAAACAAAGAAAAGGAGGACAGAGTGCACATCGCTTCGAACAGCTCAGGCGCATTGCCATTCATGATTTCTACAAAAGAATAGGGGACGCTGCAAGTGAAGCATTCATGGAACTAGAGTCAGATGAACTTAAAGGTATTCTTATAGGAGGGCATTCCCCAACTAAAGAAGAATTTAATGAAGGTGGATTTTTACATTATGAGCTTCAGAAAAAGGTTCTTGGACTGTTTGATACAGGATATACGGACGAATCAGGTTTTTCTGAGTTAATAAATGCAGCAGAGGATACTCTCCAGGGTATTGACCTAATTAAGCAAAAGAAAGATATTGAAACGTTTTTTAAAGAACTTGCTACCGATTCAGGTAAAGTATCTTACGGAGAGGACAATGTACGGGCGAATCTTGAACTAAAAGCAGTTGATGTACTTTTACTTTCTGAAGACCTGCGATCTGAAAGAGTAACTCTCAAATGCAGTGTCTGCGGATATGAGAATAAGCGGACAAGAAAATGGAAATCCAATGAAGCTATTCCTGTTGCAGGAAATTGTCCTGAATGTGGTTTTGCGCTTGAAGTCACGGATATTATTGATACCGTTGGTGAATTCTCAGAACTGGCTGATAAATGCAGTTCAAGAATCGCTTTTATATCAACAGATTTCGATGAAGGCTCTCAACTTATGATAGCTTTTGGCGGAATTGCTGCAATTCTTAGATATAGCACAGGGGTTTAATTTAGTTTAGCTTAGTTCATGAGTACCGGATTATGTGAGTTTCAGTCGCCAATAATTCATCTACTGTTACAAAATTAAATTCTTTTTTTGTAATTCCGGGATTACTTTGTCTAAAGCCGATACAATCCCGAAGTTTGCTTCATGGGTTCCAGTGTGTCCATCGTGACATAATATAATTGATCCGTTTCCAGTATTTCTTATTATGTTGTTGTGAAAATCTACTGGTCCATAAGTGTAAATGAGAGATCCATCAAGAATAACAGTAGGTTCGGTAGAACTATCTACTGAGCGACAGCTCCATAAGATGGTTTTGAGGTCAAGCGCTTTTGCTATATTATTTACTCTATCGTTAATGCTGCCATAGGGAGGACGGAAATACAATGGGATTTTTCCGATCAAATTAGCGATCACATGTTTGGTTCTAGACAATTGATGATTAAGAATTTCTTCATCAGTAAGTCTACGAAGAGCTAGATGATCATAAGAATGAATGACTATGAGATGACCTTCATCATTTGCACGCTTGACAACCTCGCTGCCCGTTATGTATTTGCCTGTACAATCGTGAGCAACAATACTTTTGTCAATGCAGTGACCAAAGCAAAAAAATGTAGCTTTATCTCATACTTTCGAAGTATATCAAGAATATATGGGGTTACTCTGCCTGGACCATCACCAAAGAGTCGACTTTTAAACCTTAATATGGTATTTGGAACGGATAAAGGATATTTGTCCTGAATTTAACGTAAAAGATAGAAAAAATACCTTTCTTTTCCCAAGTTTCCATTATTGTTTGATATGTGTAATGACTGCTTTTAATCGTTTCTTTTTATACCATAAAATACCAGGTATTTTATATTAAAGAAAAGAAATAAATATACGATCATATCTAGTATTAATTAATAATAGTTTAATAGAGAAAAGCCACCTCTGAGATGAAAAACAATGAATAAATTAGAAAAAATATTCGGAAAAACTGCACAGATGACAGTCCTTAGGAATCTTATTGAACGACAAAAAGAACCATCTTATCTTTCAGGAATAGCTGAGGAAACTGGATTATCACACGCAAGCGTATCAAGGGTTATGATACCTTTGATTAGATCAGGAGTTGTTACAGAAAAGCCCTTCGGAAAGCAAACTCGAATTTTCCAGTTGAACATGGAAAGCGAAGCTGCAAAGGTGATAGTAGATTTTTACAATAAAATTAACCAGATAGAAGTTGAAGCCTGAACAATAATAAGCATCGAATGCTTCAACTTCCATTGTATTTTTTAATCTTTTACCTATCAGGTTACTATAATTTCTAAGGCTTCAACCATCGAATAATTCTTCTTCATTCCAAACAGGTACTGAACTACTACGGGTGAGGTCTTGGATGGAATTCCAGAAACAATGTACTATATATAACACTTCTTTTATAATTTTAAAAAGATAAAATGAGAAACTATTATATAATGGAAATAGTGTTTTATTCTGCCAAAAAAAACACAGTCTGCCTTACTTTTTCGCTTAGGCAGACTATTTTTGAAAATACTTATTATTCTTCAGTAATTGTAGTGCTTTACTGAGTGATAAAGAATCACAACAAAAAAGGCGACTATCACCAGTAAGAAACTGAAGTAGCCAACAGGATCCCAGACAAAACCTATCCCTGCACCACCTTTATCCCAAGAGACTAGTACAGCTCCCTGGAGTACTGTAGGAATAACCACACATGCGAAGGCCAACACGAAAATAAATACAATGTCAAAGACTTCTGTAATAACGCTTTTTTCTGTCATTTTTTCCGCCTCTTCAATCGTAGTACCTGAACTCAAACATGTGGTTTTGTATCGATTTACGCACACTTAGGCAGCCAATTGATTCGATTACAATAATCAGGCCTGCAAAGATCCCGTAGAGATAAAAGAAGTTTCCAGAAATCGCCCAAGTTTCTAAAAGTATTCTATAAAGTACAAATCCTTCAACGCCTACGAGTAGAGCAAGCATACCGATAATAAGGCCGGTATCTCTATTCAGTTTTCTGTAATAATTACTTTCTATTGCTTGCTTAGTCATTTCCAACGCCTATTACCTCCTTTTCTATCCCTGTATTTTCCGAACCTTTAGGAAGAGGCCACCCTATTTCAGCCCAGTTATTTTCTGCGGTTGAACTACTGTGCCTGTGACTAAAGTAGAAATATGCAATGCCATAGAATACAAAGGCGAAGATCAGATTATACTTGTAGCCCCAGAAGAGTGTCGATAGAATTATTATTGAGATTGCAATTGCAAAATAAGCAATATATGGCTGAAGAGGGCCCACAAAAGGCCTGACCTTGCTTGTGGTTTCAGGGAAGAGCCTCCTGAAGCGGATTAGGGAGAATGGGATAAGCACATAGCAAAGCAGTCCCGAGATAATGGAAAAGGTAATAACCTGATCCAAGAAACCGCTAAAGGCAAAACCTATTGCAACAGGCATTGTAAAGATGACAGCTCTATATGGAGTATTATATCTTGGGTGTACCGCCGAGAACCATGAAGACACATACTTGTCCCTTGACAGAGCAAACCAGGAACGTGAGGAGTCACAGACGCAGCCGTTTGCACTGGCAATACAGGTCAGGAAGGTCCCAAGCCCTAAGGCAGCAATAAATATAGATATTTTACTATTCTGAGCCGCTTCAAAAAGCGGATACACAGAAACTCCTAGAAGATCCGCAGGAATAAGTACTGAACAAAGGTAAAGAGTCATTGCTGCTCCTATTAGCAGGGTTATCATGCCTGCCTGCTGTCCTAGAGGTACGGCCCTTGAGGGATGTTTGCATTCCTCGGCACACATTGCTGCTCCTTCTATCCCAAGATAAAACCACGGCCCGAATTGTAAGGCTGCAAAGAGCCCTATCATTCCATTTGGAAGGGCACCTTGAAAGAGGTATTCAGGATGGATGTCAACTGTTCCGGAGGCTGTTGCAAAGAAAAAGGCCACTATTGCAATGAAAGCTATCATAGTTAAGACAAAGTTCAAAGTCAGAGCTGCAACAACACCTCGGTAATTAATGAAGGTCAAAAGTGCAATAACAAGTAATGTAACAGGAAAAACCTGCAACTCTGGGAAGATACTTTGTGCAATAACTGCAACAACAATTGCATCTGCTGCCTCAAGTGCTATGTACTCCATATATACTGCAAGTCCCACAATGGCTGCTGCTCCAGGCCCGATAAATAACCTTGCCCAGTCATAAGGTCCTCCTGCAAGTTTAGTTGCTGATCCGAGTTCGCTGGCGCATAGAGAAATCATAACATACATGGTTCCTGCAACCAACATGGCAAGTAGGGAACCTAAAATTCCTCCTTTTGCAGCGGTAAAATTCCAGCCCATATACTCTCCAACCAGCACAATACCAACTCCAAGAGCCCATACGTGGAAAGGCCTCAGAGTTTTCACTAAACTGGCAGACTGATGTTCAGACATGCTGCTCACCCCCTTCTTTTTGAGACTTTACTGGCATCCAGCACGACCCAACCCATAAGTCCAAAAGCCAGAAGATATATAAGTCCGTTTATTATAGTCCAGATATCCATTTTAATATCCCCTTTTATAGTAATAATTGCATGCGTTCCGCTATCTGTAAAAAATCTATATAAATCGAAAATTATGTTTATAACCGTTTTCCTGAATTTTAAAAAAGATTAGCCAGCGAGATACTCGCTGGCTTTGTATTTTTATATTAGACTTCAGGTTCAATTTTCAACTCAGAACACAAGTCCTAGTTCTTCTAGCTTCTTTCTTGCTCCGTCGTAGACCTGCACGTATTCATCAGTT
>Ga0207800_1000279_pt1 | contig 16105 bp, 19 predicted proteins | sample LuqExpMetageno11_FD_187769 | JGI IMG/M metagenome (GOLD analysis project Ga0207800, IMG submission 187769) | Tropical forest soil microbial communities from Luquillo Experimental Forest, Puerto Rico - Sample 11 (SPAdes) | ecosystem: Environmental > Terrestrial > Soil > Tropical forest ...
AATTGTCGCGGATACTCTAACTCTTGTGACCATAGCTACAATAGCAATGGATATGGTAGCTGCTCTAATGGATGCATCACTGGATATTCTAACAACCACTTAAATGGATGCACTAATGGATATTCTAACAACCACTTAAATGGATACACTAATGTATGTTCCAATAGCCACTTAAATGGATGTACTGGTGGATGTTCCAACATCCACATCTACGAATGCAAGTAAGACCTTTAACTACACAAACGTTTTACCGTAAGATTTGACATTGAAAGTACATGAGGATATCTTCCTCATGTACTCACCGGCAATGTACAAAAAGTGGTTGTGTTGCAAAAAATACTAGTTATTTTACAAAATCACTGGAAACATTCACAACCTTTACAATTTAGGAAAATTAATTATTCTTATCACCCAAAAAGATAGTACATAAATGTACGAGCTAATTCCAAAACTCAAAATTGCTTTTCTGAATCTCAAAGTTGGAATAATCAGTCAAAGATAGCCTTTATCAATTATAGCCTCAAAGCGCGATAAGAAAATTTTTGCAATGGAATCAATTTTTGTATATTGAGTAAAATTCAGTTCTCTTAATATTGAATTCTCAAACTACAAACCTATTAAGATTTCTAATTTTACAGAAATTAAGGCACACTGCTTTTTACTCTATTTTTACATATATACCTATTATTTTTATTTGGTGATAAATATTAAAAAGATAACGAATAATTAAAAAGAATTAAATATGTAGTATTATAGTATACTTTTCTCTAAAAAGAATAACTTTAATATAAAAAAACAATTTTATTCTATTTTTATATATATATCTATTATTTTTATTTAATTATTCTACTAAAAAGATAACAAATAATTAAATGTGCAAATTAAGAGGTTGATTAATCAGATTTGGTAAATTGTTTGGATCATTTGGTAGTATATACGGAAAAGTTAGAATATAAATGATAGAGATGAATTAAAAATGCGTGAAAATCACATCGACATGGAGATAGTAAATAATGCTATGGCTAACGATACCCGCAGAAGGATAATTGACTTCTTAGCTAAAGGTGATAGAAGCATAGAGGAAATAAGAAACGAAACTGGGAAGTTAATAAACGATTTTCATCTTAAGGTTTTGCAACAGGCTAACTTAATCGAATTAAAAGAAGGGACTGTAAAATTAAGTGAATACGGTAAAAATCTCCTGAATGATAAAATAGAAAAATGTAATGAAAAAAATACCAATCTTTCTCAAACAAAACCAGTGGAAATATCAGAGGTTAGACAGCTTTTACCTTGTATAGTCGACTCTTCTAAATTCAGGGTAATTGCAAACATGGTTCCTCCATTGAAAGAAAACCTAAGAGTTTTTGAACCACTTTTTCCAAAAAGCAGTTACTCAGAAAAAATAAATTCCCTGATGATCCAAGAAGAAGAGATTGTTATAACTGTTTACGGTACAGGCAGAGTTATCATGACAATGATCAAAAGTGAGGATGAAGCCGTAGCTGTGCTTGAAAACTTAAAAATCACTCTCAATGAGGCTATTACAAGAGGTGTAGTTCCATCTAAAAATAAATGCACGGTAGAATATAGGAGTGATAAAGATCTGCCCCATACTAACTGCGATAAATGCAGTGAACGTGATAGTTGTCCAAAGTTTGCAGAAAATAAATTGCAAGAGAAAAATGACCTGGGTAATAGTATATCTATTAAAAATCCTGAGTATGTAATTTAACCGAGGTATCTATAGGATTTGTTCATTGTATTTAACTTATAATCTCAAAACACGCTAATTGAGGAAGCTATGAAGACGCTAACAATAGTGCTCACTGACGGACCCTATATTTCTGAATATGCCGAGATTGCCTACAAACTTGCAGATGCTGCTCTTAAGAAATATAATGTAAATATTTTCCTGTATCTAGACGGAGTACATATCCCCAAAAAAGGTCAGAATCCATCAGTTTTTACCAATGCAGGACAACTTTTTTCCAGGCTTGCGGAAAAAGGGGTTGTAATAAGAGCTTGTGCGAGATGTGCTGGTGCAAGGGGTTACACTCCAGAAAAGGATATTATTAATGGAAGTAACTGTAAAGATTATTTCCCAGGGATAAAGATTACCAGCATATATGAGTTATCTGAAATGCTTAGTAAAAGTGATAGAGTAGTCTCGCTTTCAAGGTAAGGTTGTAACGATGAAACTCCCTTTGTGAGGTTAAATCCGATGAAATCAGTATTTTATCTTCTTGATACAGCTCCATACGGTAGCGAAAAAGCCTTTGGAATATTGAACGCAGCTACGGTATGCCTTAATGAGATGAGTGTAACCGTCGGCCTTTATGGAGATGGTGTATACCTTGCAGCAGCAGGACAAGATAGTAAAAAACTTGGAGTCCCAAATCTTTCAGATATTCTCTACGCATATGGAGAGTTGAGAGTGCTTGTACATGAACCTTCGCTAGTGGAAAGAAATCTTTTCGGGGAAAATTTGATAGAAACTCTGGAATTGACAGATGAAGAAAATTTTTTTGAAGCAATGGAAAGCTCAGATTGTGTTGTCCTACTTTAATACAATAGTTTGCGGTAAAATATAAAGGAGTAAAGCTTATGGAATCAGAACAATGTGATGTTTTTCTTTTGACAAAAAATCCTTTTAGTCAAAGATCTCAATTATGCTTAAAGTTGATTTCTTGTTCTGGAAATGCAATAATCTATCTTTTAGGAGATGGAGTTTATCATTTATTATCAGGCATAGAAAAATTCTCAGGATGCAAAGTTTATGTCTGTAAAGAAGATATAGAGGCTAGAGCTGTTAAGCCAAGTGAAAATGTAACAGTACTGGAAAATTTTCAATTAGATCTTGTGGACACTATAATGGAACACTGCAGGCACATGTACTCATTTTAATGTTAATAATAATATCTTCTGACAATTTAATTATTAATAATCTTGGTTCCGTTGCAAAAAATCTGGCTATTTTACAAAACAAGTGAAAACCTTCACAATTAAAAAAGTAATCATTTTTATTACCCAGAAAATGATACATAAAGGTACTAGTTATAGCCTTTCTTCCTATTTTTTGCATTTGATGGAATCAGTTTGTCAAAGGAGACAATTATATTCCTATATACTTTGTAACATTTATGATTGCAAACGCATAGGCAAAGATCTAGAAAATTAATTTTTGCAGTGAAATCATTAATTAGATATATCATTATTTTTCAGTCTCCAGAATATCAAGTATCACAAGAATCTCGTCTTTTAAAGCAGGAATATCGACTTTAACAGTATGCCAAACATCTTCTAAATTAATTCCAAAATAATGATGAATCAATCGATTCCTCATTCCAGCAATGTCCCTCCAGGGAATTTGAGGATACTTTTCGCGGAAATCTTTGGATAAGTTTTTAGTGGCTTCACCTATGATCTCAATTTGCCTGATTGTTCCATCTTGAACTAGATTGTTAGACGAAAAATCTATTTTTTCCATACCTTTAGTGTACTCTTCAATGCGTTCAATTGAATCGAGGATATGGCTAAGATAAATCGAGTCGTTTTTTTTCATGCAGAGATCACTTTTGCTTCTTTTTTAATTCCCTCAATAAGGTATGGGCTTATCGACCCCTCGGTTAGTAAATCAACTTTTATTCCAAGAAACTCTGATAGCTCTCTCTCAATTTTGACCATAGTGAGCAGACCTTTTGTTTCGGAAAACTCTACAAGAACGTCGATATCACTTTCTGGTCTTTCTTCTCCTCTTGCATAAGAGCCAAAAATAGCTACCTTTATTGCTCCTTCCTTCTTGAGGAATGAAGATATTTTTTCGAATAACTCTTTACTTTGGGAAGCACTCTCCATATCAGCATAGTTTCGTTTGTTACAATTTAAACATATCCTAATGAAAGAGAGCCAATTGTTTTGTTTTAGAATAATTTTGTTTTGTCAATTTTTATGCTTTTGTAATGACTTCTTGAAATTTATAGCTTTAAAAACTTGTACACTACTCGAGAATGCGAACTTTGTACATCAAAAAGTTCGATAGGGGTTCCACCAACATTTGAAAGAAAATATACGCTAAGTCTACCACTGCGATTTGATGTCCTTTTCTTCCAGCTTGGCTGTTAATCTATCACAATTCTAAAACTGAAAAGACTTTTAAGGCACAAATACAAAACATGAATTGAATATTAATATTTTACAATGGGGGAGTAAAATGAGTAACAATTGTGAGTCCATAGAAGTTCCGTATATTGCATCAAATCTCGAAAGATGTATGTGTTCGCAGTGTCCTGTACAATCTGAGAGTTCATGTGTATTAGAAAAAGTTGAAAACCTCAAGAATGAAGTTAGTAAATTAAAAGAAGGTAAAGCTCCAACTCCGCAAAATGTTCCTGGCGTGTACTGTTCGGCAGGTGAAGCGGTTTGCAAAGAGTTAAATATTGAAAAAAATTGTATATGTAACACATGCTCTGTATGGAAAGAAAACAATCTGAATAATGCGTGTACATTTGAGCATTATTGCTCTCATGGTAGAGCCTGAATACTCTAATATTTCATAAACTTGTTTCCTGTTTTTATTTCTTACTTCTTCTTTTCTTTCAGCCAATCATCCCAACGCTATATATTCAATTCCTGCTATTATCCAACGATAACTCTTTCCTATTCAACAACTGGTTTTTATATCAATGTGCTTATATAATACACCGGTGATTTCTTAAATGTGGTTTGCAGAATTCAAAAACCGGAATGGAACACTCCAAACAAGAGAGTTCCATAGCAAATCGGATCTCGATGTTTTCGTGAAAGATCTGCACGTTTGTGGTAAAAAGGCTAGGATTTCCTTTCAGAATTAAATTTTCTTTTTTCTTTTCTTGTGTGTATTATGCCTTTTATTCTCAGGCTCATGATTGAATTTTTCATTAAAGGTACAGTTCTTGGGGTCTAGTATGATTTTTAAAACTTACTATAAGTTTTAAAAATAGAGTTTATGTTAATTCGTCTCTTCAAAAATGGCAAGATATTTATCTTTTAATGGTATTGCGTCAATAGTAATATGTCGTATAAAATCGCTTGCAGATACCCAGAATCATTTGAGAATTGACAGACGATATGTTATTAATAGATATAACATATTGACCTTTCAGTACATGACAGCTATGCTGTAATTAGGCCGCCAAACATTGTAGCATTTTCTTTCACAAATAGAGAAAGCATAACTTCCCCCTGTCAAAAATACAGTCAAGGAGCAGTACTTTTTTATAGAAAGCATTGTACATCGGAGTAAATTCTCCATATTGCATGCTTTTCGGTTGGTTTAAACACGGCCTCTATAAATAAAAAATTGAGCCTTATTAGCTGAAAAAAGCAGCAAATCTTATTATAGAGGTTTTTAAATTATATAATTATTCCACGAATTTTCCACCTTAGGGAACGGCTATTACTATTTCCGTCTTTGTGGGCTTCCATAGATCGTTTGTGCCTGACTGTAATTTGCATGATAAGTCGCTTTTCATAGGCTCTTAATCAAAATTATGTTGCTTATTATTCAATCGAGAAATTGTTTAATTATTAAGACAGACTCTTATACACTTGAAGTAGCAACAATTATAAAATATTTTTTCAATCTCTTCCCCTTAGTTTCCCATTTAGTCAACGTGAAACCGCAATTCTCAAGTAATTCTTGCATCTCTTTTTGGGAATAAATTCTCATATCTCCGCTCTTGCTGAACTTTATCACTAAATTTGTAAAAAATCTCAACAGTTCGTTAGAAGTAAACGGATCTGCTATCATTAGAATCCCACCTGTCCTCAAAACACGTCTCGCTTCCTTCAAAAAAAGTTTAGGAACTGGGTAATGATGAAAAGAGGCACTGCAGGTAACAACATCAAAGGACCTGTCGTTCCAGGGTAAATGCTCAGAGTCCCCAACTTTTAAATCTGCACGACAATCAAGAAATTCTTTGCCTTTTTCTATCATTCCGGGTGATATATCTATCCCGGATACTTTTACATCGAATTTATTCAAAACCATTGACAAAAATCTACCATTCCCACATCCCACATCAAGTAATGTCTTGAAATTTTTGTCCTCCAACTCTTTTATCAATGAATAATGCATGGGCTCTGTATATTTGCCTAATGTGTTGGAATAATCTGAAGACATTTCATCAAAGTAACTTTTCGATTTATCTTTATACTCTTGAGAGTTATGCTTCACGATTCGACCTTCTTTAGGAAAAATCAATAGCATTAAACATTAGCCATTTTTTAGATAGATTTTAGTGCTGGTTCTGGTAATTTTTATAACTAGTGTCAAGGCAAATTAGTTATGGTGCATAATACTTAGACATTTTTATCAGCAATTTCTCTTGTAAACTTCTAGTTGACCTTTCTTTTAAATTCATTTCTTCTTTTTGTCCATGCAGCTACTTCGTGACTCAAAGTCCCCATGTCACCGATCCTTCTACCAGTACATTCTATGTCCATGACATTGATCTCGATTTCAGCTGCATTTAGCCAACTCGCATGTACTCTTCGACAAGTAGCTTAATAAATTATGCAAAATCTATGATTGTTCTTCTTTTGGTCGTGCACTATCAGTTAGTTGATGTTATTTCTAAAACACTTTTCGTGGCGTATCATACCTTTTTTGCAATTAAGTAAGGTTAAATAGCATGCTTGATGCACGAAACATAAGACAGTTCTAGCCCCAGGAAATTAATCATGAAAACATCAACCGCATAATGATGGACAACAAAAGGATTCACTGATATAATATATACCCTTAAACTTCTAGTTACTTCAATGCATTTATTTTATAATCTTTTGCTAATGAAGCTACTTTCTTTTTCATTAAAAACCTTAACTCTCCCTTGTGTCTTTTGATGTCGTTTTTAACGGATTTTTGTATTTTTCCCTCCCTATTGCTTTCAATTTCATCAAAAATTTTTATACATTGAATGCTATTTATTCTTTAGATATCAAAAATTTTGTATAAAATAAACTGAAGAATATAAAGAAATTTATTTTCTATAAGGTCTAAAAAGTACTTATTTTTAAATTCGAGATCTATAGGCCCAAACATCAATTTGTTATCTTTTTCTCCGCGTGATACATATTGAAAAACTTGATATTTTACTTTAATGATTCTGAGTGAATTATGTACTATTTTTTCGGTGATGAAAATGATTAACTTTCCTAACTGCGAGGATTTCCACTGTTTTGTAGAATCGCCAGATTTTTTGCACCAGAGCCACGAATGCTTTTCAAAAAATATTAATAATTCACGATGAATATACACAAGAGTTTTAATTTTAAATATATTTATGAAAAAAATAGATAAAATAATATTGAAACTACAATACTATTACTTATAGAATAGTATATCTAAATATAATTTAAAATATTAAAATAACTTAATATTATAATTTTAATATGTATGTTTTAATAAATATAATCTTAGTTTTAAATTAAGCAGGTTAATACATGACCCAAAAATGTCCTAGAAACATATATCAAAAATGGGTTGAACTAAGATCTTATGTTTTAATTTTAACTTTTTTGATATTATTAGATGCATTTAGCATTTACATTTTAATTCGATTTAAGTCTCCAATTATACCATTAAAGTCGATTGTGTTTGTAACTGCTGGTGGAAGTGGAAACTTCACCTGTGATGGAATTGATGACCAAGTAGAAATAAACAAAGCTCTTGCATATGTTGTAAAAAATCCTCAGTTCACGACTGTTTATTTGAAAGGTCCAAATACATATGTTTTATCAGACAGTGTTTTTATTGGAAATAATACGGTTCTGAAAGGTGATTCTACAGCTGTAATTAAACTTAAAGACAAAGCAAACTGGACAGCTGGAAAGCCACTGATAACACAAATGAACATGATCGGAATACATGGAGTAACTATAAAAGGATTTGAAATCGATGGCAATCACGACAATAATCTAGATAAACCAAATGGATACGGGTATTACAATATGATTCGTTTCCGCAATGCTAGTGATATTCAAATCCATGATATGTACATGCATGATGGGCACGGAGATGGGGTGAGAGTAGAGGATGGTTTCAATATTCAATTTTACAATAACATTGTGTACAAAACAGGGCACAATGACCTTTTTGTCGAAAATTGCCTGAACGTAGATGCATGGGATAATAAATTGACCGTCAGGACTGACTGTGGTCTTAAAGCAAGCAACTCAAACCATGTAAGATTCCATGATAATTTAATCGATTCCTTTTATCATTGGAATGCGGGTGGCGCTGGAATTATGATTGGAAAAACTACAGGGATCGTTAACAATGTAGAGATTTATAACAATACTATCCAAAATACTTATGGACCTGGAATCTGGTTAATAGGTAGTTCTAAGTCTTATTCCAAGGATGAGGCCAAGAATGTCCACATTTATCACAATGTCTTGAATAATACTGGCACAAACCCAAATATTGATTGGGTAGGAGGTATAGTAACAAGTGGATTTTACGATACCCTCATTGAAAACAATACCTTTGATGACACATATCATGCTGCAATTGTCCACATTGTTCCTAAAGGTGATTATCTGCATATTTATCCTACAGATGTAGGTCACAAACACTTTGACCTCTTTCCCAAGGATACAGGATATACAACTATTGTCCGCAATAATATTATTGCAAATACCAAACAACGCAAAAAAGATCCTGATGGAACAGGATATGGAGTAATTAACTATATTCCAGAAATAAGTTCCTTTGTGCTGGAACATAACTGTCTATACAATAATTATGCAGGTAACTATTTAAACTGCACATCAACAACTGACATCTATATAGATCCTCTTCTTTTAAACCAAAGCATTGGCGCAGGATATTCTTCAGAAGAGCATCCAGAAGGTATCAACCAGACAATCATAAATTCGATCTATAGAAATGGATACTCATAACACAAATGCAGCTATACTATCTTGATTTTATGTCAAAATAATATTTTATATGGAAACCATTGGGTAACAATAGATCAGAAGTGGATTGAGAGAAAGACGGATAACAGAAAGATTTACTTGGGCCGTAGATTAACTTGGATTCTTCTGAACATCACCGATAAGAAATCCTATATAGTTATATTTAATAATATTTCGGGGTCCGTTGCAAAAAATATCAGAATAAGCATGTGAATCTATGTATGGATATTGGATAAAAGTCAAAATATTCAAATAAAGTAGTTAATATTGTGAAATGAATTCAAGTAATTGGTTAATATATTAGCTTCATTTCTATGAAAGTCGATCAATTACTGCAATGAAAATGAGTCTTGCAGATGACAACAAAATATAATAAATCATAACACATTTCGCCTTATTTGCAAAAATTGTTTTGAGATTATTACTCTCGATAATTCACTACATGAAATTGTTTTTAAAATAGAATATTCTCCCTCATATCAGATAGTATCGTGTTTACTCGTCTTTTAAAATCATTATCGTCTAAGACCTGCTATGTGTTTGAGTTCAATTCTGTTCCAAAGACTATGGAATAAAAAACCTAAAAATCACTATAAACATTCTCAGGAGACATTATCCTTTTGTACCACTAAAATTTTTCCTTCGATAACCCTGCACTTTAACAGCTAAAGATAAGGAGAAACACATAGGTATTATCGTCACCATCCGGGCTTTCATAATCGGTTATTAAACTTTTAATAAACGGTTAATAACAAGAACTTAGATTTCATAAAGCCTTATTAAACTGTTAATAAACATTTAATAACGCATATTAAAGAATTATTAAAGACTTAATAAAAACAAAAGTTTTTAATAAATCGTTAATAATTTCTTATTATATGGCCGAGGAAAAGAGAAGGGTTAACGCTGCAATTGACAAGAGCCTTTATGAAAATGTTATGAAATTGGGATATACAATTTCTGAAGCAATTACATTAGGCTTTGAGAAGCTATTAGAGGCTTACATAGAGGACCTTGAAAAGGTCGATACAAACACACAGGAAACCCCCGCTCCAATTAACAGCCATGAAATAGAAGGGTATAAACTGGAGATATCCGGATACAAAGAAAATATCAAGGCTCTTAATGTTGAGATTGTAAGATTAAAGGAAGTCCTCTCAAATGCTCCGGATCCCACAGAACTCGCGGATATCAAAGCACGTTTTGAAGAACGTCAAAGACTCACAGAAGAGAAAGATAAGAGAATAGAAGCTCTTGAAAGAGAAGTAAGCAGGCTTGATATGTTCGCTCATTATTTTAAGAATGTAGATATTAAGCAGATAGAAGCACCCGCAGCTGCGAAAGGTAAGCCGTGGTGGAAGTTTTGGTAAAAATTAAAGAAACAAACAATAATTTATGAACACATGGGTAAAGTGATTCATGGTTTCTGAAGCCCCAAAAAAACGGTCAATCTTTCTAGAGCGTATGGGCATTACACGTTCTTTCGTGTTGACAGATTATCTAGTTCCAAAGTCAACGCCACGCTGAGCATCGAGTAATTCGTATGTGAAATATTCATCGCCCATCAAGAACGTGCAATCCGCTTCTAAGATCTCGCGGATTTCTCGAATATTTAAACTTTTGTTCATTATTCATAGATTTACAGACTTGTTCTAAGATTTTTTGCAATAGAACCTTAAATTCTATATCGTTCCTGTAAAAAATTCTTGATCTAACTAATACCTGTTAATCTGACATGAATCCTGCTATCGAAAATGAAATTTAAAACACTAGATAAAAAGAAGAATAACAAAATTAGGAAAATATTAGTCAAATCCATTTTTATGATTAACCATAAATCTGACACGAAAGCTGATACTGTTTTTAAGTAGGAATACAGAGTGAAATTAAAATAAAATATTTTTGGGACTTTGTAGAAATCATCAAAAACAGAAAGGTAAAAGGGATTATTTATCTCACCCTGAGTAATCCCGACATGAATGACATGTTAATTTAGACACTAAAATTTAAGCTATCAGCTTGTATTAAATATAAAGCTATGTTGTTTTGTTATAAAATTAATGATATTTATAATTAATTATGTTAATTTCTATTTACATGCTTACATGCCGAACATGCCGAATAAGGTCACAGGGGGTCTAGTGAAAAACTTGCATAAAATCAGAAAGTATATGTATTACAAGACCATATTAGCTAACATGTCAGATGAGGTTTACAAGTATTTTGAGGTTATTCCTAATGAGTTCACAATACTCCAAATATTTTGATTTCGTGGGAAAAAAAGGAATAATAATAAGAAATGACGTGTTAGATCCTGATGCATACATGCCTCCGGTTCTCATTGGAAGAGATGAACAAATACGAGATATTACGTATCTTATGAAACCTATTTTTGAAGCAGACGCTCCTAATAACGCTCTCATCTTTGGTCCTACTGGATGCGGAAAAACTGCAACGTCAAAGTATGCACTTACTGGATTAAAAGAAATGTTACTAGAACACCCTATTAATATGAATGTAGAATGGGTATGTATTTCCTGCAAAGAAGTTAACACGAAAACAGGGATATTATACAAGTTGATTAAATTTGTAGATTACAACACTAAAATAAGGCGATCTGGACATTCTACTGATTACTATTATGATGCGTTATATGATGCCATGAATGAAAAAAATACGGCTTTGATAGTAATTTTAGATGAAATAGATATTCTGGATCCGAATTCTAAAGATATCCTTTATTCGTTTAGCAGATCAATTTCAAATGGAAAGTTTACTGGAAAGCAATTTATTCGAATAATAGGAATTTCAAATAGTCGCAGTTTTGAGAACAAACTTGACCCTCGTATTCTTTCATCTGTTGGATTTGAGAAGTTCAGATTTCCATCTTATAACACAGATAATATTTATCACATTTTAAAAGATAGAATTGATTTAGCTTTTACACCTAATTCCATAGATGATGACACAGTATTAGAATGTGCTAACGACTCCGCGAAAACTGGAGGAGATATTAGAAAAGCTCTTTATGTATTGCAGGCTGCTGCTAAAATGGCGGAACTAGAAGGATCTGAAGTAATTGATATTAGATATATCAAAGATGCGGAAGTCAAAGTTCAAGATGATGATGTCATAAAATCAGTAATTACTCTTCCACTGCACTACAGATTAATTTTATTAAGTATTGTAAAACTAATGAGTGATAACAAGGCTCCAAATACTGGGGAAGTTACAAGTTTATATGAGAAGCTTTGCGCTGAAATGGGGGAAACTAAATCTCCTAGACAAACCATATCGGGGTGGATTAGTGTTCTTGAGATGCAGAATTATATCAATTCAGTTCCTGTAAATCTAGGTAGGAAAGGTGGGAAAACTAGGTTATTATCTGTTCCCCAAGAGAGTTATAAGCTGACGAAAAAAGCATTATATGGGGATTATCAATTAGAGAAGGCGTGCGAGTACAGACCTAAAAAGGAGGATCTCAATGTCGTTTAATCCTTATGAAGAAGTTAATTATTATTTTACATTTCATCAGAGAGTAGTCATTCTCAATATTTTGAAAATCTCTAAATCCCAGAAGAAAAAAACGATAGAAGGCTCTGATGTATATGTTAAATATATAGAGATGTGTGAAAAATATGACATTGAACCAGTATTTAAGGTTGGCTTTCTCTCAGCTTTAAAAGCGTTTGAGGTTGCAGGCTTCATTAGGATTAAATTAGGGATGAGGATCACAAAGCTTGATTTAGAGCCATATACAGTGGATGACTGGATTAAAGCAATGTATCAAGATCCTGAGTTTGCTAAAGTTAAAGCAGGTGAGGCTCAACAAGTCAATTCTATCCTGGATAAATAAAATATAGAGCTAAGTTAGCTTGAAGGTTCCGTTGCAAAAAATCTGGCTATTTTACAAAACAAGTGAAAACCTTCACAATTAGGAAAGTTAATGATTCTAATCACCCAGTATGTAATACATAAAGGTACCAATTATAGCTTTAAAGTGTGAGGACAATATTTTTGCAACGGAACCGATGAAAGACTCTAATAGTGAAGCTTCACCGGTCCCCGCGACAGCTCGTAACGTTGAGGGTATTGTTAGACTGTGTGAGGCAGAAGCAAAGATGCGTCTTTCTAAATTAATAGAGATGCGTGATCTCGAATTTGCTAAAAAATTAGTTATAATGTCTTTACATGATATGGGGCTAGACCCATACACAGGAAGACTAGATTCAGGGTACGGCAATACCGGCGTATCCAATATTAAGGAAGAGGCAGAAAAAGAGATATTCAATATATTGAGGCATGAAGAACCAGATATAGAAGACCTAATTATAAGGATATCTAATCGTTTCAGGGTATCACCTCAAAACGTGGATTTACAGCTCAAAGGTTTTGAGCGTGAAGGAAGAATTATGATCTTGGACAAAAAAGTACAACTACCCCTAAACTTTAAGAGAGTAAGAGGGGTTTGAGAGGGTTCCAGTGGAAATAGACCTCAGCCATTTGTGGGCAAAATTATATTGAGAGTTCGAAAGTGGCAAGGGTATATTTCCACTGCACATATATTTTTTTATTAGAAGTGAAAATAAGTATATAAAGATAAAACGAGAATATACTAGAGCTAACCAAAAGACTTAAATCCAGATGTTCCAGCCCCCTCCCTATACCTCTCTCTATGGAATCAAATACAATACATATATATGTATTGTATTGAAAATTGTAATGTAATAATAAGAGGGTCTTTTCTGAGAGATGAAATTGAAAGAGTTCTTTTTTAGAATGTTTGGATTTTTGGAGATTTAACTCGATTGATTCTAAGACCATTCTAAGCCCTCCTAAGGCATCATAGATTATCTTAATGCAAAACACACTACCAACCACAATAAATCAATCTATAAGCTAATATAAGGCTTCTCAATCAATCTGAGGCTATCTTTCCCTTTGGTCCGCTTACCATCCATCCAAAATACGGAAGCCAAAAAAACATGTTAGACGAACATCCCGATTTTTACAACTTAAACGAAGGTTTGAAGGCTGCTAAAGTACTAAACTTATTTAAAGAGCAATGCTCCAAAAGGGTTCAATTGACCCAACAACAATATAAAAAATTACAGTCAAATGACCCCTCAAAATGTATGCCACTTACTAAAAAACAGTGTGGACTTTGGGAAGGCAGAATTGAAACATTTGAGTACGCCTTAAAAATCCTTGATGAGTTTAGATATTTTGTTGAAACAGTTCCATTGGACTCATGTACAATTAGTGAAGATACTGACATAGATATCTAGGTAGGGTACTCGATAGCAGACAACTTTGCAGGAGTGTTCAGCTAAGGATTTTGAATATATCATAGGGCGGCGAAACCGTTAAATAGGTACACAGTGTTTTTATTTATGTTATGTGAGATTATTACATAACACAGTTGTGCGCCGGCATCTAGGTTTCTATATTTTTTACTAAGTTGGCCGTTACTCCTTGTATAAAAGATACTGTGGCTCTTTAGGGTTCAGGGCTATGGCTTCCCTGGAACCCAAATTCTCATACTTTTTTTGAACAACTTGACGATAAAAGAGAAGGATATCTCTAAAAACTCTCTATATATTATATTATATTTTTTAATACAATACATATATATGTATTGTATTGCATTTTAAAAAAAGGGTATATAGGGTATATTCTAGACTTGGATATTTATATAATTACCGGATAGCCAAATGTCAAATGTCAAATTATACCCTTGTATTGTATTATTATATTTTCTAATACAATACATATATACGTATTATTTACGGTTCCGTTGCAAAAAATCTCAGAATAAGCCTGTAAATCTACGGATAATAAACAAAAGTTAAAATATTCAATAAGCTTTCTCAATATTATAGAACTATTCCAAATAATTGGTTAACATATTTAGCTTCATTAAGAGGAGAGTAATTTAAATTCCTGACTTGTCCTTTTTTAATCATGTTCATAGCTTCAATTCCTTTTAAAGTCTTATTAGCAGATCGAAAAGACTGAAATCCTAACGTTGGATTAATAGTTCGCTTTATAGATTTATGATCTTGTTCTATAATGTTATTCAGATACTTGATTTGTCGGTTCCGTTGCAAAAATATTCTTTTTTCACTTTGAGGGGGAAAATCAATATCTTCTAACCCCTTGGTTATTACAGTAACTAGAGTCATTGGGATATAAAAAAGAGTTTTAACATTTAGATTTTTTTGCAATTCATGGGATGCAATTTAACTTGATGTGTGGATGTTGAGATTGGAAGAGAAGGAGGTTCCGTTGCAAAATCTCAGAATAAGCATGTAAATCTGTAAGTAATAAGTAAAAAGTAAAATATTTAAGAAGATGCGTTAATATTATAGAACTATTCCAAATAATTGATTAATATATTTAGCTTCATTAAAGCCAGAGTAATTTAGATTCTTGATTTGTTCTTTTCTGATCATGTTCATAGCTTCAATTCCTTTTAAAGTCTTATTAGCAGATTGAAAAGACTGAAATCCTAAAACTGGATTAACGATTCGCTTTATTGATCTGTGATCTTGTTCTATAATGTTATTCAAGTACTTGATTTGTCTAATGCTTAAGTTTCTAGGTAGCACTTTATCATTTTTCAGTTTATCTATAGCTGGTGGATAAGCTGGATTCTTATCAACTGTTATTACTCTTGGAATTTGATTCTGATTAAAACTCAAAGCTTTCTTAAAGAATCTCTTCGCTGCTTTTCTATTTCGTTTTGCACTTAACATGAAATCAATTGTATCTCCATTTGAGTCAATTACTCTGTAAAGATATTTTCATTCGCCTTTCACTTTTATATAGGTTTCATCAACTCTCCAAGAGTTATTAGTTGGTCTTAAATGCCTTCTTATCTTCTTTTCTAGTTCAGGTGAATATTGAGGTTCCGTTGCAAAAAATTCCGAAAAATATGTAAATATATAAATAATGAATAAAAATCAAAATATTCAAGAAGATTTATCGGTTCAGTTGCAAAAAACTAATTTTTCAGGATTTCGATATACGAACTTTATGCCAATAAAAGTTCGTATTTAAACAGAGTAACAAATATATAGAAGTTTTACATGGAAATTTGTGCATTATTAAAAATGTGGATTGACAAATTTATAAAGTG
>Ga0207800_1000281_pt1 | contig 16070 bp, 15 predicted proteins | sample LuqExpMetageno11_FD_187769 | JGI IMG/M metagenome (GOLD analysis project Ga0207800, IMG submission 187769) | Tropical forest soil microbial communities from Luquillo Experimental Forest, Puerto Rico - Sample 11 (SPAdes) | ecosystem: Environmental > Terrestrial > Soil > Tropical forest ...
CAGGGAGATAGACGAAACCTGTGCTTGCCCATTGACCCCTGAGCGACGCCTTGTTAGAATCAATTTGCGGGGTGGAGCAGCCCGGTAGCTCGTTGGGCTCATAACCCAAAGGTCGTAGGTTCAAATCCTACCCCCGCAACCAAATCCTTCAACTACTTGCAGGATTCGGACTCTTCGAACAAACTCCCAAAAACTCCCAATAAGAAAAATCGACGTTTAGGCGCTCGCCGCAACCGGCTCGAGCACCATTTCGACGACCTTCCCATTCGCCTCTCTCTTTGATGTCGCCATTGCCCGTCCATAGATGTTCATCGTCGTCTGGATGGAAGCATGTCGCATCAGTTCCTGTTGTACCTTCATCGGAGCGCCTGTCTCGTCCAGCCAAGAACGGTACGTATGGCGGAACGTGTGCCAGCCAATCTCACCGAATTTCCCTGCCGCCAATTTGCGCTCCTCGTGGATTGGGACACGCTTGCCATTGGCTGTCGGCCCTGCCTGCCAGCACCAGACTCCCGGTTTGGCTCCACACGTCGGGCATTGCACTGTGCAGCAGCCAGACGGGCGCAGGTAGCGCTTCTGAATCTCAGCAGGGTGGTACGGCCGGTTCGTCATCGGGTTTGCAAAGACCCAGCCTTCCACTGTCGGTACAGCTTGTTTGCTCCAGCCGAGCACGATCTTGGCTAGATCCGGATGAAGCGGAACGTAATCTTGGGAATATTCGGTTTTGACGTCTCCTACGCGCCCACTCACGAAACTCCGTTGCACGAGGAGCTGATTCTTCTCAAAATCGAAGTCGTCCCATTGAAGCGCCGCGATCTCACTCACGCGAAGACCGAGACATTGGGCGATTTGGACCATCGTGCGATACGGCTCACGCAGTGTCGCCACGACAAATTTGTATTGCTCCACAGTCAGTGTGATGGGGCGTTGACGCCGCTTGCTGCCGCCGCGAATACGGACTAGCGCAATTGGATTCCTCTGCTCATTGAAAAGCTCCCACCGAGTGGCACATTCGAACATCAGATGCATCACACTCCGAATATGCGTCTTCGACTTCGGAGCTAGCGGCAGGTTCTTCAGCCAATCCTCAACTACCATTGGCCGGATCTTTTCGAGTAGATAATCGCCCCAACGCGGCTTGAGGTAGTTCTTGATATTCGAGCGATATGACTTTGCGGTCGAATATCTCTCAGGGAGTTCTTCCTGAAGATACCGGTCGCATATTCCGCCGAACGTAACCGCCGCCAAGCGCTGTTGTGGCGTTTCCGCGTTGAGTTTTAGGAGAAGAGCTTCGACTGCCTTTTGTGCAAGAGCTTTGGTGTTGTACTTCTCAACGGTACCTATGGTAGCCGCTTTTCTAGCGCGCGTACCTTTCTCCGTTGTCTCGTAGTACCGAAACTCCCAGGCGTCTGGTCCCTTCGCCCGCCTTTTTCGAGTCAGACTTCCAAATTGGTAACATGCACGTGTCATCAAGAACATCCTCGACTTCACGGCACAAATGGCTGCTCATAGAGTACGCCATTTGTGCCGCAAAACACCGCTTAAAAGCTCATTTTCGATGCGCCTCATGCGCACCGATTGATCCACGCTTCAATACTTGAAGCCTTGAACCGCCAGAGCTTCCCAACCTGAATGGCGTGAATTTTCCCGCGATGCACCATTCGTTGAAGGGTTCGAGGATGAATCTTGAGCATTGCTGCTGCCTGACAACTATCGAGCAAGGGCTCTCTGGAGGCTAGGGGAAGATGTTCCTTAGAAAGGCTTGTCACAAAAAGCTGATTATCATCTGGCATCGTGGCTCCTCTCCAACCCCAAAATTCGAGGTCTTCACGCATGCCTGAGATTCCCTCATACTGCCTGCACTGTCTAATGAATTCTCGGAAGCTGCTTATTCCTTCCAGGAATAACGCCAAAGTCATGCTGCATCTGTGCAATCTGATTGACTATTGCTTGCTCACGCGAGCATCATGATTTCGCCCTATAGGGTCAGATAGACACTGTTAAATGTTTGATTGCTGTCCTGCCTGGGTTCTCCCCATTGCGCTAGGAGGATGGCTATGGTGCTTCCGGAAATTCGATTCCTTCAAGCAGTAATTGCACTGGCTGAAGAACTGCATTTCTCCAGAGCCGCAGGACGACTGCGGATCGAGCAATCATCCTTGAGCAAGCGAATTCAGGAATTAGAGAGCCAGATCGGGCTGAGGCTCTTTGTGCGTAATCGCAATCGTCAATCCGTCGAACTGACTGAAGCAGGACGGCGTTTCGTCGAGGAAGCGCGCATCGCACTCGTGCACGTGGAGCGCGCTGTATTTAACGCAACTGCTGCCTCGCATGGCGCGGAGGAAATTCTCAATATTGGTAAATCGGCCTATGCAGATCCGTACTTGGTCACAACTCTTTTATCGATCCAGCTTCCGCTCTATCCTGGCCTGAAGGTAAAGCTATGGAGCAACTATTCGCATGAACTTGCTCACATGGTTTCCACTGGCGAACTGGACTTGGCGCTGATTACAGCAACTCCCGACACCCCTCAACTCAGTTGCCTGAAGGTTGCAGAAAGTCCCGTTTATATCGCTTTATCGAAGGACAATGGGCTTGCCAGCAATGAATCGCTTCATCTCGAAGATTTACGTGCCTGTGAATGGATTCTTCTTGCCTCTAGCGTCAACCCGCATCTCTTTAAGATGATTCAGATGGCAGCTTCCCGAAAAGGAATCATGGCAGCCGATCTGTATTACGTCATGACCGCAGAGGAGGCTTCGGAACTCATTTTGGCGCACAAAGGAGTAGCATTCCTTCCCCGCAATGCCGCTTGGCGAATTGCCTCTGATCGTATTACGATGCGACCACTCGTAGAAGAACAGTTGAAGCTCGTTACACGACTTGCCACGCGATCTGACAACAACGCCCGGATTGTGAGCGAATTTGTACGCGCTGCGGGGCGCAAGTTGAACAGCATCTTTCTCCCGCAGCGACTACCGCCTACTCTAGCCGGATGAAGCAGCGTCAAGAGAGTTTTCCCCGTTCGTATTCAGGGCTTCGACTTCCCGTATCTCAATATTCAATGGGCCATCAAACCCACACTTTGAACAATGGTAGATGCCAGAGGTGATTTCTCTGCCTACAAATTCTTCTCTTCGAAACATGCCCCCACAATGGACACATACATGAAAATGGTGGAGTTCTCGTATGTGTCCATTTGAATCGCTCACTGTCGTACTCCTTATCTCCCACTCGAAACCGCTTGCAGACATGCATTGCCTCAGCAAGCAAATCAGCCACAAGATATTTTTCGAAGATTCCTTATGGTGAAAGTGCTCGTGAATGATCAGGCAGTATTTGTACCTGGCTCATCGAGGCTTTCTGAGATTACTTTGTGCAGCCTGCTCGATGTCTGCAAGCTCCTTGTCGGAAAGCTCGATTTCGGCTGCCTTCATGTTCTCTTCAAGATGAGTCACCGATGAAGTTCCCGGAATTGGCAGAATCACAGGACTACGATGCAGGAGCCATGCCAGCGAAAGCTGTGCCACGGTTGCGTTATGGTTCTTCGCGATTGATTCCAGCACTCCGTCCGGCCTGATCAATCTGCCCGCACCTACCGGAGACCACGGTATGAATGCGATTCCGTGGGCCTCACAGTAATTGAGGACATCTTCGTGCTCGCGGTTACCGGCGTTATAGCGGTTCTGCACACTGACGATGTCCACTACCTTGCGAGCCCGATCTATTTCCTCCGGCTTCACCTCGCTTAGACCAACGTGCCGAATCTTGCCCTCTTTTTGAAGACGGGAAATCACACCGAGCGACTCCTCGACAGGCACCTTGCCGTCAATGCGATGAAGCTGCCAGAGGTCAATCGTATCGGTACGCAAGTGGCGCAGACTCATGAGCACCTGCTGTTCCAGGTACTCCGGCCTGCCGACAGCAAGCCACTTATCCGGCCCTTGGCGCGTGAGTCCTGCTTTGGTGGCGATAACCATGCCTTTGGGAAAGGGAGCCAGAGTTTCGCCAATCAGCGACTCCGTGACATCCGGTCCATACGAGTCGGCCGTATCAATGAAGTTCACGCCAAGTTCGGGCAACCGCTTCAGAACACGCTTTGCCTCGGCTACATCCCGAGGCTCGCCCCAGATTCCCGGCCCTGTAATGCGCATGGTGCCGTATCCGAGACGATTCACTTCAAGATCGCCGCCAATACGAAATGTTTTTGCGAACGTGGTCATCTTTATCTCCTGTCACACAATGATGCAAATCTGCCTGAATTCTTGCTCGTCACGCTATTGAGCCGACAACGCCAAGCCGGATTCATCAAGACTTGGGTAATCGGTATAGCCATGCTCTGCGCCACCATAGAAGGTCGATTTGTCTGGCTCATTGAGCCGAGCACCAAGCTTCAACCGTTTCGGCAAATCAGGGTTGGCAATGAAGGCGCGTCCTAAAGCGATGAGATCTGCCGTCCCGACGGTAAGAGCTCGTTCGGAAGTTTCGGCAGTAAATCCTCCCGAGGCAATGAGCGGACCTTGAAAAAGGGAACGAAAGAGAGAAGAAACAGAGCGGGGTGCGGCCTCGTTCCTTTCTTCAACGAGTCCAGAACGCGACTGCGGTTCAATCAAATGCAAATAGCAAAGTCCGCGCGCCGACAGATTCTTGATGACGTATGTGTAGAGCTTTTCTGGATCGGTATCGGCAATGTCGCCTAGGTCGGTGAAGGGCGATAACCGAACCCCGATACGATCTGCCGTCCAGACTTCCGCAACAGCATCGAGAACTTCAAAAAGGAGACGAGCGCGGTTTTCGATTGAGCCGCCGTATTGATCATTTCGCTTGTTGGTCTTGTCTTCCAGGAACTGTTCAAGAAGGTAGCCGTTGGCAGCATGCACTTCAATGCCATCGAATCCGGCCAACTTCGCATTTTCGGCAGCCTTGCGGTAATCGGCTACGATCTGCTTGATTTCGTTCAATTCGAGAGCATGAGGCGTTTCATAAGGAACGCGCTGAAAGCTGCTGGTGAAAGCATTGCCAGCAGGCTGAATCGCGGACGGCGCGACCGGCAGTGCGCCATTATCCTTCAACGACGAGTGAGAGATCCGGCCCACATGCCACAGTTGAAGAAAGATCACGCCGCCCCGCTTGTGAACAGCTTCCGTGACGGGCTGCCAGCCTGCAACCTGGTTGGGAGTATAAATTCCCGGCGTCTGCGGATAGCCTTGCCCCTGCTGCGAAATCTGGGTAGCTTCTGCGATGAGCAAGCCGCCCTTGGTCGCACGCTGGCTATAGTAGGTCGCCGCCAGCGGGGACGGAACTCCATCCACTCGCCCGGCGCGCATACGCGTGATGGGCGGCATGACGATACGATGGGTCAACTGGAACGGCCCGAGCATAAAAGGTGTGAACATTTGCTTCATTTGCATCTCCGCTGTGACCAGTTGTTCCTGTCACAGAAAAATCATTTATTCAAAAGCCAACTGAAAAGGTCTCGCGTGCGAACAGGGAAAGCGCTAGTTGAAGCCAAACATCAGCCATGCCTGATGACAAATCCAGTCAGGATACAGTTTCGTCATCTCGTCGTAGAGTTGGCGATCATCGGATATCGCTGCGCGGAGCCGACCAAAATCGGTAAGGTAGCGTTTGGTCGCTTCAATGGTGTCAGGCGTGTCTGGAGCCCCTGGCTTCTTGTGACCTGCCACCACAGCCTTGGGCTTGAGAGCTGCCAGCCGGTCCAAAGCTGCAATCCAATTTGCGCGGCTTTCTGGCGTGGTATCACCGACGTACATGTGGCACTGGTTGTAGACGACATCGCCACTGACGACAAGATCAAGAGCTGGGACGTGCAGGGACGTTGTATCTTCACCATCCGTGCGGCCTTGCTCGATAATGCGCAGTTCGTGCCCTTCCAGGGTTAATACATCTTTGTCGTACGCTTCGGGAAGCGCGATGTGAGCAGGAAGCTGTCCAGGAAAGTGCTGTCGAATCGACGCCATATATTGAAGCTGCTTCCGCATCTGCTGTATGGACTTCGGTGTTGCAATAGCCCGTGCATCGGGAAACCGTTGCAGCAATACGCTCAACCCAGTGAAGTGGTCGAAGTGGCCGTGCGTGATGTAGATGGTGGTCAGATTGCGATGATGCAACGCCACCCAATTGGCCAATGCCTCGGCTTCGGCGGTTGTAGTCAGGGCTTCGACAAGTACGGCATCATTCTCGCCAAAGATCAATGTCGAGGTCATTGGGTCGAATGCCTGCGGCGGCCCGAACGGGCGAGGCCGTTCACCGACCATTTCCTTTCCGGGCGACGTAAAAACATTAAAGTTCAGCACGGATGACATATTCTTTCCTCCTGTGGTCTCATTCGTTTCTTGAAGGTGGGTCTGTGGCTTCTTCGATTGCGCTGGAGGCGAAGCAGCGTTGACTATCGAACTCTGCATAGCGCCTAAAGTTGCAACGCCTGCACTCGCTGCTGCCGAAATCATGAAGTCGCGGCGATTTACATGGCCTTTCACTGCTTGATCTCCATTCCTGTTCAATTCGATTGCCTGCCTGTGTATAGGCAATGCGTGCGGTGCGCTACACCACTTCCTTACCTCTTTCGCTCGCCATCCGTTTAAATTTCTCCGCTCTATTTTCCGGAGGGATATAGCGAACACTTCGTTGCGCCATAGTCAGCGAGTGTTGGGGGCAAAACGAGGCGCAGATGCCACAACCAATACATTTCTGCTGATCGACTTCCGGGAATTTGTCTCCGCTGTCGGTTGCGATCATCCTGATGGCGTCAATCGGGCATTTGCTGGCACACTTGCCGCAGTGAGCGCATTCGTCGCGATCTAAGGTAGGGGTAAAACTGCTTGGATTCGCAGCCGACATTCCAAACTTCTTGATCGTTCCCATAACCTCACAACAGCAAGAACAACAATGGCAAAGAAATGCCGGTTGGTTCATCACGTTGTCACACAGATGGACCAATCCGAGCTTTTGCGTTCGATCAAGCACTTCCAGCAGCTCATCCACCGACGCTTCACGCGCCCATCCTTTTTTGACGGAGAGTTTCGCCTGTGGACCAAGAACCGTGCATACCTCCAAAGGAGCATTCATCTCGCATGGCTTCCCAAGATGACTGGCCTTGTGTCTGCATGTGCAAAGAGAGATTCCACCACCGCCGGATTGCCGAATCACCTCGGATGCTCTTTCGTAGGTCAGCGTCTCCGTGTGTACTGCATATGGAATGACATTTTCGTACACCATGGTTCTGAATTGCTTGGTGTCTCCGCCAAACAGTTCATTTCTGACATCCTGGTTATCGAAATACTCTTCGAATTGCTTCGCCAATATGTCCAGGTCAACATAATCCGCTTTCGTGACACGATTGAACGTGTACTCAAAGAATCCGATCATCATTGGCGAGAGCATATAGATTGTGCCCGTCGGCGTAGGAATGTTGAGCACCAATCCTTTATGAACCATGCTGTGCAGTGTCTTCTCCAGGTCACTATCCGCCAGCCCTGTGCAACTTGCGATTTCTTCCCGCTTCATGGGCGCCAAAGAAAAACTGCTGCCGACCATTGCTTCATGTTCCGAGTAAAGGTGGTGAAGAATTCCCATAAGCTCCTTGTTGATCGGAGCTCCAACCGGACTTTTGTTTAATCGTTCGGCAAGCAACGTATAAACAGCTTCTTTGGCGCTCGCGCCATGCCCCATAAAACACTCCTATTTTTCAATTCGAAGGAACTGTGTCAGCAGCAGATGTACCTGGTTGCTACCGGTAGCCAGGTCTCGGACGCAGACACAGTCCTTCTCTCTCAGTAGCCAATGGTGAAGCGGGACCGTTCGTGTGCAGGCTTTTCGAGCTCATCGACCAAAGCAATGGCGTAGTCTTCGAAGGAAACCCAGCTCTTACCCTGTTCATCCCTGATGACGTCGTCGCCGCCGAGCCGGAACTTGCCGGTACGCTTGCCTGGCTCAATCAACATGGCCGGGCTGAAATAAGTCCAGTTAATGTCGGACGCCTTCAACGCTGCGAAAGCCTTCATGTGTGAAGTCGCAATCGGAATCAACGGCTCCGGCCAGTGTCCGGATTTCAGCACTGTCACGCCGGGCGAGAACCAGAGAGAGCCTGCTCCGCCCACCACGATCAGGCGAGGAACCCCGGCCTTACGAACCGCCGCAATCAATCGCTCCGCTACGCTGAGCAACTGATCCGTATAGCTCACGTCGGAAAAGAAGCGAGGATCATCCTTTGGGGGGCCAAAGGCACTGACGACGGCATCTGCTCCAGCAATGATCTCTGCAAGCCGGTCGGCATTGCTTAAGTCGTAGCTAACCCGCTTGACGGTGTCAGGAAGCTGCGCAGGAAGTTTGCTGGGGTCGCGAGCAACCGCTGTGACACGATGCCCTCGGGTAATAAGTTCATTGAGAATGGTTCGGCCCGCCTGACCAGTCGCGGCTAAAAGTACAACGTTCATATCGGTTCACTCCTGAACTGTTTGCCCGGCACAAAGCCGGGAGTAGAGTGCCGATGATCTGAATCGTCAGCACATCGGCCACTCGTTATACATAAAATGACCGGTCGTCTTAAAATAGTCAAGATAATTTACAAAATTCATGAACGAAAGTGCTGAATCACGGAGTTTAGCCGGTGCCGTTTTGACTGCAATTCTCCATAGAACCGACTGGCATTTTCGTATGTGACTCATAATTATTTGGATATGCGTTGAATGCACGCCTCTTTTCGACAAAAAAGCATTCAGGATCGTCCAGGAATCTTGACACGATACACGAATCGAATAAACTAAAGACGACCGGTCACATCATGAATATCTCAACGACAAAACGCACCCTTCACACGAACGGCACACGTCGCGGGCCGAAGCCAAATCTCTCAACACGGGAAAATTTGCTCCAGGCTGGGATGCGGATGTTTCATGAGGTTGGTTATGCCGCGACTGGAATCAAAGAAATCACCGATGCAGCCGAAGTACCCAAGGGCTCTTTCTACAACCACTTCGAAAGCAAGGAAGCTTTCGGCAAAGAGGTTGTGGACTTCTACTTTGGAAGCGGACTTGATTCGTTGCGCGAACTCCTGGGCAACCGCAGTGTTTCCCCTGTAGAGCGTTTGCGCAGCTTCTTTGATGCGAGGATGAGCGGTTTTATAGGGAATGGTTACGTGAGGGGCTGCATGATGGGGAATCTCAGCGCCGAGATTGCTGACCATAGCGCCACAATTCGCGGGCAGCTCGCCGTGCATTTCAAGACGTGGAGTGGATTGTTTGAAGACTGCATCGCTGAGGCTCAGAAATCTGGCGAGATCGCAAACCAGCTACCTGCCTCCTTGCTTGCACAATTCCTTCTGAACAGTTGGGAAGGCGCGCTGCTGCGGATGCGAGTGGAAAAGAGCGATGCTCCAATGAAAGAGTTCATTCAGGTCGTCTTCGGATCGATTCTCATATGAACAATTAGAAAAAGAAATGCTCAGGAATTGTTAGCAGAAGCCCGCAAGGGTTGCCTATGTCGATGTGCAGGATGTCGATGCGGCACTATTTCAGGCTTTGATCGATCCGACATTTGCGGGGCAGACACTGGTGGTCAGCGGGCCGAAGGCATTGCTTCGATGAAATGATGGACAGGCAACTATGGCGCATGGATGCCGGAATAGCGCAGGTTATAGATTTCCGGGCAATGCCACCCTGTTCAGATTTACTGGATTCGATTTTCGGAGATAAAATGTCAAGCCAAATCAATGTCATCAATCGCATAGCTGGAGTGAACTATGCATTGACAAACGACGGCATAGAGATGCCCATCGTGAACATTCTACATCCATCCTTCGCTCTCGACCCGAGTACAAGCGAAGTTGAGTGTCTGCGCGCTCAGTATCTGCACGAAAGCGAATCGTGGCTGCGGAAACCGCGCCTGCTTAGGCGTATGCTGTTTGGCGTTGCACTGCGAAAGTCCCGTATTCTTCAGGGGCTGAAGGACGGAGACGGCAGCTATTTGAGCGGCATGAATACATATCTGATGAAGCTGGGCCCGGAACACATGGATCGCAGCTTTGCACTTTCATTCGATGCAAAGGTTGCCAAGGGAATTCCCTCGACCAATGTTCGCTTGAGGCTGAGAAACATGGCTCACTTGATTGCAGACGAGCTTCTGCCGCTGCTCATGAATAATCCTGTGCGTCCGGTGCTTCTTCTCAACATTGGAGGAGGAACGGCCATGGATAGCCTGAATGCGCTGATTCTTATCATGCGGAAAAGTCCGGGGGTTCTTACGGGACGCAAAATTCGCATTCAGGTCTTCGATGGAGATGCGCGAGGAGCCGGATTTGGGGCAAGAGCACTGGATGCACTGATGGCTCCTGAAGCTCCACTCTTCGGAATTGATGCCTCTCTCGATTACTTCCCATACAACTGGAGCCAGCCAGAAATGTTGGCTCCATTTCTGGAGAAGACGCAAGAGACGATTTCGTGCTGCTCGTCTGAGGGCGCGCTGTTGGAGTATGGAACAGACAAGGAGATTTATTCCCATCTGGATCTGATGAAGCGATACACACAATCTTCTTTTTCATTTATCGCCTCTGCATCGCTCGACTTGGTCCACAAGGATATGCGCGATGAAGCCCCTATCCAGCTTAACAATCGCTATTACACGCGTGAATCTATCGCGGAGCTTGTCGTGTCGTCGGGATGGAATATTGCGCGAATCCTGGAAGCACCAACTACTCAGTGCTTTTGCATCAGGAAACCCAAGGAGTCTTTGCGATAGGCCATAGACTCGGTAGGAAGTATCGCCAGTAGCGCGAGGATACGCTTTGACTGCGAATTGATGCTGCGAGTTCCTTCAAGGTCACCATGGAAATCTCTCCTTATGTGAGTTGGTGGTGCGTGAAGGGGTGCGGAGCGGAGACACTTCGGGCGTGGGTCCGCTCCGCAGGGAGCGGACTATCCGCGAATCGACTTGTCCGAAAATGCTTCGAGAAATCCTTGACTGCGAAGATTCCGGTCCCACTGCCGCGCAAAGGCTTCATGCTGCCGATAAAGAGCAGGATCGAAAACGTAGTTCTCGCCCTTCCGATAGCGCGAATACTGCTCGATGCCCATGTAGTCGTTTCGGTAGTACCAAGCCGATAGCGACAATGCGCAAAGCGGCGGCTTCACTAACTCGAAACACATTTCGGGATCGCGCATCAGGTCGCCGTTCTGCTCCCCATAGTGCGCAATGGAGATAGAAGGAAGCCCGCACGGCCCCGGCTCCGGTACGGCCTCGATGACCAAAGCCATATAGGGCGGATTTTCGATCTTGAGGTACAGAGTGGGCCGGTAACCTCCGGCCCGCTCCAGAATGCGAAGGAGGGTTTCCATTAGGCCACCTCCGCGATTGCATTTTGCGCTTCGGACATTGAAGTTGTTGGCACAAATTGCGTTGTGCTTGCTTCTCCTGTGATGGCGTCGAGAATCACCGCCGAAGTTCGCTGGATAACTTCGAGACTTTCCGCCAGCAATTCCGCATTTCCTGCGTACATCTGGATGTAGTCGCTTGAAGTTTTTCCCATCTCAAGGCCGATGGCTTGGCCTACGATAAAGGCCACGGCTTCAGCTTCCGTCTCGCGCACCGTGGCGGTGGTCATGGTGCGGCGAGTGGATTTATGCAAAAGTTCATGAGCTGCCTCATGGACCAAAGTCACCGTTTCTTCGGCTGGAGACTGGCCGGGGAGAATAGCAATCTTTCCGCCGTAACTGACACCAAGAGCGGGCGCAATGTTCTCGGTGTATTCGAGAGCGATATTCTGCGCGTTGAGAAACGCAATCAGTCGGTCCCTGTGCTCGCCCACCTCGCCAGTAACCGAATGATCGAACTCGGGCAGGTCCGCACCTTCGGTCTGCGCCACGTCGAACACATAGACAGCGCGGAAGCCGATCAACACGGGCGCGGGCTTGGCGTTGTCGTCCTGCGCATGGTTCTGTGTTGCGTCGTCCTTCCTGCGCCTATGGCTGACCATCGGAGCGAGAATTTGAATGCCTTTTTCGCCACGCTTCACAAACCGGCCCAATTCCTTCCAAGCGTGGAACCCCGCTACATGGGTAGCGGTCGGGCGCTGTCTCGCAATACTCAAAATGTTGCCGAAAGAATAGGCATGGAAACGGGCCATTGCCGCGAGATACGCGGTCAGTGTTTCGCTCTTGCCTTCCTTGAGTTGCTGAAGCAGGTAATCGACTGCCTGCTTGATGAGTTGCTGTGTGGGGTTGTCGCGCTGCGTGGTGCGCTGCTGATAGGGGGATTGGCTCTCGAAAGCCGCATTTTTGCTATGCGGTGCGGTGATGGTTTTGTTAGCGGCGTTCATGTCTCTGGCTCCTCTGCCGTTGAATTTGCCCGTTTTGAGCCCTGAGAGGGCTAAAAAAAGACATTCGTTTCATAGCTGCGAATCGGGCGTAGTGAGGCGCTGACAACCCCCGAAGCCCGCAGGGGCGCGGAAGCGAGCACGGCGGCTTCTATGCCGCGCGGAGCTGCACAAGCGGGGTTGTCAGAAGGAGCCGAATGGAGCCTAGAGTTCGCACGGAAACGAATGTCGAAACGGTGGTCCAGCCGAAGGCTGCACCGCATTGTTTTCAGGGCCGGCGTTGCGGGCAGGACACAGGCCCGCATGGATGGGGAGCGCAGAACGCCGTGCTCTGGGCGGTCGAAGCGAGGGAAGGGCAGAGCGCCCTTCCCACCAAAAAGTGTACTTAGCGGGTTCCTGCCAGGGCCTATCGAAAGTATCAATCGAATGTTTCAGCCCGTAGGGCCGATGAGGATTGAATGCAGAACGATTTCAGGCGACAGAAGAGGTAATGCGTTGAACTACGAAGAGCTTGGCAAGACATTAGGATTGGACTTTTGGACGAAAGCTATAGGGCTATTTATATCGGCATCGTTCTTTGTGGGGTACGTCTTGCTTTACTTCTACTATGCCGTATGGTGGGGATTCTCAGATACCAGCTTTTCCAAAGCCGTATGCGTTGCTGTGATGATCTGGTTGGTCTGCGTCTTGATCCAAGCATATATTTTCGACCTCTTGCTTGGGAGGATTATTAAGTGGATTGAGCGGTCGAAGCGCAATAAATGCATTGCCACTTCACTGTTTTTTCTATATGCGTCACTGCTTGTGGCGAGCTTTTTTCCATATGTTCAAAGACTGGCGCACAAGCACCAGACACATCTTTCCTCATGGCACCTTTTGGCAATCTTCGCAGTTGTTTTGCACGCATCCTTATGTTTCTTTTTGGCGTCACCGATCTCCTGGCTAAAGGAACTCAGGAAGAATCAATTGCAGCATGAAGACCTTCCTGATGTTCAGGCTGAAAGAAACCATAAGCATGTGTCGCATATTCGCGGCTTCGTGTTTGTCGTACCGGTTCTGCTGATGGTCTTCTTCGTCTTTTCCGTGTCGTTTACGCTCATTCCTGCCCGCTATGGTGGAGGCGGACCTGATCTTGTTGAGCTGTGGATGCCCCGCAACGCTCAGTCTATCTCTACAGGCCTTCATTGCAGGGTCACTTCTGATAACTGGGACGGATGCAAAATCGAAGCAGCCGGGGCAGGAGACGAATATCTCCATTACAAAAATCTGTACCTACTTCACGAAGGTTCCGACAAACTGATACTGTTCGCCAATCATTGCATCCATACCCAAGAAGTCCCCAAGGATTTTGTAAAAGGGCTGCAATGGTCTGATCAGCATCTTGTTGAATCTGGGGACAAGTCGCAGCAGTCTACCTCGTCGGCGAAAGCTAAACCGTAGCTTCCACCTCTCAGTTCGCAATCCAACGCTATGAGATGCCAACGGTCATGGAAGCCGCTTGTACATTCTTCAATGCCGATGACTTGCTGACATCGGTTCCGAGTAGCTGGCCTATTTGAGCGGCATTATTGGTAAAGATTTGCGCGTCTTGCGAAGCACGGGAGGTCGAGACATAGGCGAACCGTGTGTTAATGAGTTCCGGGTGAACGTTGGTATCCATGTTGATCAGAACGCGCTCCGAAGTAAGACCTTGCGAACTGTGTGAGGTGACGGTGTAGCCGTGGTCGAAATGGCGCATTTGCTCAGGATCGAAGGTGACCGCCCGGTCTTTGCCGCCATCCATGCGAACGGTTATTTTGCCGGTCTCGTCGATCTTCTGCACTGCGCCCAGATCACGGTTGGCGACGCCCAGATCACGATTCGGCGCGGTGAATTGCAGCCGGTCGCCTACGGCAAATTCCCGCTCGATCTCGCGGTATGCGGAGATGCCGTGCAGGCGGGCAGGATCGTAGGTGACCTGCTGGCCATTGGGCTTTTCGATGGTTAGCAGATTCACTTTTGGGTCGGTCGAGACGACGCGCGCGTAGCTGCGCTGCTCAATGCCGAGGACTGTGCTGCCGCGCTGGTAGTGGAGAACGTCGCCCGCTTCATAGCGTGCGGCCCAGGCACGGTCGGCGCCGGTCATGTCTGAGCGCGGCGCAAGCACTCGCATGGAATGGTTCTCGGATTCGACGATGCCGCGTGTCTGCAACTCCGCGCGGACTGCCTTGTTGATCTCTCGCCGTGAGGCATTGTCGGGAGAAACGATGAGGGTATTTTCGGGCGAGTCTGCGTAATTGCGGGCGATGGAGGCGATGCGTTTTCCGGGGTCAGCGATCTCCGTGATACGTCCTTGCTGTTCGAGAAGCGCGATGCCTTCAGCCACTTCGCCGCGCGAAAGGTGCTCAACGGCGCGCAGCAACTCCGGGTCTTTCTGACGGACGATTTTGTCGAGTGTGGCTGTATTCATCCCGGCATCGACCAATTGCTCGAAGGGCTTCCCGGCTTCCACACCTTGATGCTGACGCGTATCGCCAATGAGGAGAACCCGGTCGCCCGGTTCGAGCTTGGCAAGGAAATCGCGCACCTGCTTGGTGCTGGCGAGACTGGACTCGTCCACCATATATAGATGGCGTTCCGGCGTCGGCTGCCGGTTACGTGCGAGGAAGCCTTGCAACGTGTCAGCCTGGATACCTGCGTCGCGGAGTTGATGCGCAGCGCGGGAGGTCGGCGCGAAACCCTCGACAAGCATCCCGCGTTGCTCGGCAGCTTCACGGATTGTCTGAAGGGTGGTCGTCTTGCCCACTCCGGCGCTTCCTTGCACGCCCTGAATTCTGTCGCGCGAGGTCAGAATTTCTTCCGCCGCAGTTCGCTGCGAGGAATTGAGAATCGGGTATTGGGCAGTATGGGCAACGGCCTGCTGGACCGGCATGATCTGCTCGGCCCGGCCTTGCCCCTGACGCATCTGGCGCAGGATTTCCTTCTCGGCATGGATGGTTTCTGCTGTAGTGAACTGGCGTGCGGCGTCGTGCCGTTGCCCGGCGACAAGCTGGAATTCACCGGAGGCCAGACGCTGTTCAATGCTTGCGCGAACCTGTTCATAGGTGGTTTCGCCCATGCCGCGCCGCAAGGCATCGCGGAAGAGAGCGCGCTCGTCGGTGACGGCCTCACGCTCGAAGCTGCGCTCACGAGCGAAGGTCACGGCCTCCTGCGCGGCCTTCTGTGTCCTTTCGGGAGCGTGCTCGATAGATTTCCTTTGGCTACGCTCCCGTGCCTCTGCTACAACCTGATTCGGCTGATTGCCGAACTCAGCGGCCAGTTTGCGATGCGCCGCTAGCACCTCGGCGGGCGACTGAATCTGTTTCTTGTCGCGCGTGGCATGAGCTGCGATCTCAGCGGCTTCGTAACCGGAGAGACCATTCTGTTGCATATGCGCGAGTATCTGATTCTGGCGCTGGCTTGAAGCGTCAAGATACTCCTGCGAGTATCCTTTGATCTCCGGCGCGCCGCTCCGGCCCGGCGCAATCTCGTAGCCCAGTTCACGCAATCGGAAGGTCAACTCCGACTGATAGACAGCAGTGGCAAACTGCTGTGACTCGAAGAAACTGCGTTCCTGAAGTGCCCGCGCGGTTCCGTCGGCGCGCTCGGTGACATTGAAGATGACGGCGTGGGTGTGAAGCTGCGGCGCGGCGTAACCATCGACGGGCCGCGATGTGTCATGCTCGAATTTCGCAGCAATGAACTGGCCAGTGGCCTCGGCGGG
>Ga0207800_1000282_pt1 | contig 16039 bp, 13 predicted proteins | sample LuqExpMetageno11_FD_187769 | JGI IMG/M metagenome (GOLD analysis project Ga0207800, IMG submission 187769) | Tropical forest soil microbial communities from Luquillo Experimental Forest, Puerto Rico - Sample 11 (SPAdes) | ecosystem: Environmental > Terrestrial > Soil > Tropical forest ...
CACGAGGACCAGCGTGCGAATGAGGAGGCTAGGTAATCCAGTCGGCATGCGCGCCTCGCATCGGTTGCGGCGCAATTCGGGCAATTTTATCGGGCCAGACGGTACCATCGTAAGCGGTTGATTTAAAAGGAACAATTAGCGTGAAATGGAGCTGCTTTCGGGTGGCAAAGCGGGGATGAATCGGCTAAGAAAAATCAACTGAAAAACATCCGCGGGGAAACCCTCTTTGGCCGACACCGAAACTTCCAAATCGGGGGACGGCAGTCCTTCCGACGTACGCCCCGTCTCTATTACCGAGGAGATGAAGCGCTCGTACCTCGATTACGCGATGAGCGTGATCGTGTCGCGGGCGTTGCCGGACGTGCGCGACGGCTTGAAGCCGGTCCACCGGCGCATCCTCTACTCGATGAACGAGAACGGGCACACGCCGGACAAGAAATACGTCAAGTCGGCGCGAGTGGTCGGCGACGTGATGGGCAAATATCACCCGCACGGCGACCAGGCGATCTACGACGCGCTCGTGCGCATGGCGCAAGATTTCTCCATGCGCCTGATGTTGATCGACGGGCAGGGCAATTTCGGCTCGGTCGACGGCGATCCACCGGCGGCGATGCGCTACACCGAGTGCCGGCTGGCGCGGCCGGCGATGACGTTGCTCAACGATATCGACAAGGACACCGTCGACTTACAGCCCAACTACGACGGCAATGAAAAAGAGCCGGTTGTGCTGCCGGCGCGCTTCCCCAATCTCTTGGTCAACGGTGCCGGCGGCATCGCCGTAGGCATGGCAACCAATATCCCGCCGCATAATCTCGGCGAGCTGATCGACGCCTGCGTCGCGCTGATCGGCCACCCGAGTCTGAGTATCGACGATCTGATCAAGATCGTGCCGGGGCCGGATTTTCCGACCGGCGGTATCATCCTCGGCCACTCTGGCATCCGCGCTGCTTACGAAACCGGGCGCGGCTCGATCGTGCTGCGCGGCAAGGTCGCATTCGAAACTATCCGCAAGGAACGCGAAGCGATCGTTATCACCGAGATCCCGTATCAGGTGAACAAGGCCGGTATGGTCGAGCGCATTGCCGAACTGGTACGCGAGAAGAAAATCGACGGTATCGCTGACCTGCGCGACGAGTCCGATCGTGAAGGCTACCGCGTGGTAATCGAGCTCAAACGCGACGCCGAAGGCGATGTGGTCTTGAACCAGCTCTACCGCTTCACGCCGCTGCAGTCGTCCTTTGGCGCAAACATGGTGGCGCTCGACGGCGGACGCCCGCTGCTGATGACGCTAAAGGACCTGCTCACCGCCTTCATCGCTTTTCGCGAAGAGGTGGTGTCGCGGCGAACCAAGCATCTGCTCGGGAAGGCACGCGAACGTGCCCACGTGCTGGTCGGCCTCGCCATCGCGGTTGCCAATATCGACGAGGTGATCAAGCTGATCCGCGCCGCCAAGGATCCGAACGCGGCGCGCGCAGCCCTGATGGAACGCGGCTGGCTGGCCAAGGACGTCGCCGTCATGGTGACACTGATTGACGATCCGCGCCACAAGGTGTCGGACAAGGGCACCACTAAGCTGTCTGCGGAGCAGGCTAAGGCGATCCTCGATCTGCGCCTGCAGCGATTGACCGCGCTGGGCCGCGACGAGATCAAGGACGAGCTCGACAAGCTCGCCTCCGAGATCGCCGACTACCTGGAAATCCTGCGCTCGCGCGTTCGCATTCAGTCGATCATCAAGGACGAGCTCGCCGCGCTGAAGAAGGAATTCGCTACCCCGCGGCGCACCGTGATCGCCAATGAGGAGGCGGAGGTCGAGGACGAGGACCTGATCCACCGCGAGGACATGGTGGTGACCGTGTCGCACCTCGGCTACATCAAGCGCGTGCCCCTCTCCACTTACCGCGCGCAGAAGCGCGGCGGCAAAGGGCGCGGCGGCATGCAGGTGCGCGAGGAGGATTTCGTCTCCACCTTGTTCGTCGCCTCCACGCATACGCCGGTGCTGTTCTTCTCGTCGGCGGGCCAGGTCTACAAGGAAAAAGTCTGGCGCCTGCCGCTGTCGGCGCCGCAGGCAAAAGGCAAAGCGCTGATCAACATCCTGCCGCTTGATCCGGGCGAGATCATCACTTCGATCATGCCGTTGCCAGAAGACGAGACGACCTGGGGCCAGCTCGACGTGATGTTCGCCACTACCAGCGGCAACGTGCGGCGCAACAAGCTCTCCGATTTCGAGAAAATCCGGCCGTCTGGCATCATCGCCATGAAGCTCGATACGGGCGACGCCATCGTCGACGTAGCCATCTGCACCGAGAAAGAAGACGTGCTACTTACCACCGCGGCCGGGCAATGCATCCGCTTCCCGGTTCCGGAAGTGCGCGTGTTCTCCGGCCGCACTTCAGATGGCGTGCGCGGCATAGCGCTCGCTAAGGAAGACAAGATCATCTCGATGTCGATCCTCCGCCACATGGATACGGCCTCGGAGGAGCGCGTGGCCTATCTCAAGCGCGCTAACGCCATCCGCCGCGGGACCGCCGAGGAAGAAGCGGCGCCGGCGGCCGAGCACGAGGACGAAACGGAGACGGGCGCGGGGATCGAGCTGGGCGAGCAGCGCTACGTCGAATTGTCAGCGGCCGAGCAATTCGTGCTTACGGTTGCCGACCGCGGCTACGGCAAGCGCTCGTCGTCCTACGAGTACCGTACCACGCGGCGCGGCGGCAAAGGCATCGTGGCGATGAACGTCACAGCCAAGACCGGACGCCTGGTCGGCTCCTTCCCGGTCGAAGAGGGCGATCAGGTAATGCTGGTCACCGATCAGGGCAAGCTGATCCGCACGCCGGTTGCCGGCATCCGCATCGCCGGACGCTCGACGCAGGGCGTGATCGTGCTCAACACTGCCGAAGACGAGCGCGTCGTCTCGGTCGAGCGGTTGTCTGAAGAATCCGAAAACGAAGAATAGAGATTGGGCTTCGCTGAGGCTCAGTTCTTGCGCCGCACGCCAGGAATCATGTCCGACGGCAATCGTCATTGTTTCCGCATACCCGCTCGGGCGCACGAGTAAACGCGCTGAGGAAGGATTTCGTCTGATGAAGAAAACGACCTTCTCCGCCGCCGCCATCCTGCTGCTGGTTCCGCCAGCTACGGCCGCCAGACAAAGGGAATGTCCAGCGCGACACCTGGCAGGATTATGCAGGAGCACGTGACTAATGCGCGGTCGGCGAACGGACTGGGTTCCGCTGATGGCGCGGTCCCCGTTTACTCGACCTTGAGGTCGAGCGCCTTTACAATCGGCCCCCATTTCTTGTTTTCGTCAGCGATGTAATCGGCGAGCGCTTGAGGTGTGCCGCCGCGCGCCTGCGCGCCGATTTTGGCGAGCGTTACGCTCATCTGTTCGGACTGCAGCGCCGCATTCGCCGCGGCGTTGAGCTTGGCGACGATCGCAGGAGGCGTCGCCTTCGGCGCGAGCACGGCCGTCCAGGCGCCGACCAGCAACGTCGAATAGCCGCTTTCTCCCATGGTCGGTACGTCGGGCAGTGCCGGCACGCGTGCGGAGCCGGCAATAGCCAGCGCGCGCAGCTTGCCGTCCTTGATCAGTGGCAGCGAGGTGGCGACAGGATCGAAGGTCATCTGGGCCTCGCCGGCAACAACGCCGGTGAGCGCCGGCCCGCCGCCCTTGTAGGGCAGGTGCACGATGTTGATGCCCGTAATCTTCTTGAACAGCTCGGCGGCGAGATGCGGCAGCGTGCCGTTGCCGCCAGTCGAATAATTGAGCTTGCCGGGATTGGCCTTGGCATAGGCGACGAGATCCGCGACGGATTTGAACGACAGCTGCGGGTTGATCACCAAGAGCTGCGGCGTCTCGGTGAGCAGGGCGATGGGCGCGAAGCTCGATGCGTCATAACCAGCGGTCTTGTAGATCATCGGGCTGATGATGAGCCCGCTTGCCGCCGAAACCATGAGCGTGTAGCCGTCTGGCGCCGCTTGGGCCGCCGCGCGCGAGCCGAGTGTATTGCCGGCGCCCGGCTTGTTCTCAACGATGACATTTTGCCCGAGGCTTGCCGGCAGGGCGGCGGCAAAGAGCCGCGCCATTACGTCGACCGGGCCGCCCGCCGGTGTTGGCACGATGATACGGATTGGGTGGTCGGGATAAGTCTGCGCTAGCGCGGACGCCGTCAACAAGGGAAAGACGAGAAACACGAGCCAGCGAATGACACCCTCCCGTAGGATCTGGCGCTAACCTTCGGCAATCATGGCACGCACAGTATCGATATCGCATTCGTCGCTGTCGATGAAGCGCATCGGGCGTCGATGCAATCGAGGTAGGGTTAGAATGCTGCTTGCCGGCGGCCGTCGCGTCGGCGACCGGCTTTGCCAACGGGGTGGCTTCGACGTGGCAAACAGGGTGGTGCGGCGATGGTTGCAGCGACTACTCGTTTCTCAACTGGCCAAGGCCCCGGCCGGTAACAGTCTTGCGAGCAGCCAGGTGGCGGGCTAGACCCGCCAGATGTCCAGAACCGCCCTTTACGCCGGGTCTTTTGATCCCGTTACCAACGGCCATCTCGACGTGATGCGCCAAGCCGTGGCGCTGACCGACAAGCTGGTGCTGGCGGTCGGGGTGAACCCCGACAAGGCTCCGCTTTTTTCGGCCGACGAGCGGCTGGCCATGCTGCAGGAGATCTGCGGGCCGCTCGCCGAGGAGGCCAACTGCGAGCTTTCCTGCGTGACCTTTTCTGGGCTGGTGGTGGAGGCGGCGCGCAAGGTCGGCGCCACCATCCTGATTCGGGGTCTCCGCGACGGCATCGACTTCAATTACGAAATGCAGATGGCAGGCATGAACGCCGCCATGGCGCCGCAAATCCAGACCGTGTTCTTACCGGCCTCGCCTATGGCGCGCCCGATCACCGCCACATTGGTGCGTCAGATCGCCGGCATGGGCGGCGACGTATCCGCCTTCGTGCCGGCCGCTGTAGCGGTAGGGCTAAAGAAGAAATTCTCACGCTAAAGACCTCTACCGGGAGACATCATGATCCGTATTCTCGCTGTCATTGCTGTGCTCGTCTGCGCGGCACCCGCGTTCGCGCAAACCATTGAGCAGGCGCCGCCGACCTACAAGGTGCGCTTCGACACCAGCAAGGGTCCTTTCGTTGTGCAGGTGACGCGCGCTTGGGCGCCGCAGGGCGCCGATCGCTTCTACAGTCTGGTGAAGAGCGGCTTTTTCGACGACGTGCGCTTCTTCCGCGTGATCTCCGGCTTCATGGTTCAGTTCGGCATCAACGGTAATCCGGGGGTGATGGCCCGCTGGCGGGATAACCCGATCAAAGACGATCCGGTCACGCAGAGCAACAAGCGTAGCTACATCACCTTCGCCACGGCCGGACCGAACACGCGCACCACGCAGGTGTTCATCAATTTCGTCGACAACGACAACCTCGACCAGATGGGCTTTGCGCCCTTCGGCCGGGTGGTCTCCGGCATGGAGACGGTCGACAAACTTAACGCCGAGTATGGCGAAGGCGCTCCGCGCGGCCGTGGGCCCGACCAGGGACGCCTGCAGCGCGAAGGTAACGCGTATTTGACGAAGGATTTCCCGCGCATGGATTTCGTGAGGAAGGCGACCCTCGAGCCCTGATCGGCGGGGCGCGTAGCTAAGTAATAAAATAATAAGAGGAGAGTTCAATGGCCAAGCCGGAAGACACGCTCACGCTGGAGACCACCAAGGGCAAGGTAGTGATCGAGATGCGGCCCGACCTTGCGCCCAATCACGTTGCGCGCATTAAGGAGCTGGTGAAGCAGGGCTTCTACAACGGCATTGTGTTCCACCGGGTGATCGACGGCTTCATGGCGCAGACCGGTTGCCCGCACGGCACCGGCACCGGCGGCTCGGGTAAGAAGCTGAAAGCTGAGTTCAACAAGGAGCCGCACGTGCGCGGCACCGTGTCGATGGCACGCGCGGCCAACCCGGATTCTGGCGACAGCCAGTTCTTTATTTGCTTTGACGACGCGCGCTTCCTCGACAACCACTACACAGTGTGGGGTAAGGTGGTCGAGGGCATGGAGAACGTCGACAAAATCAAGCGCGGCGAGCCGGTACAGAACCCCGACAAAATCGTCAAGGCGACGATTGGGGCTTAAAGCCTTCCCCCAAAATGGGGAGCCATGCGCACTGACCTCTTTGATTTCGATCTGCCGGCAGAGCGCATCGCGCTGAGACCGGCGAGTCCACGTGATACAGCGCGGCTCTTAGTGGTGCGGCCGGGGGAGACGGCTGAGCTAGAAAACCGGAAAATTTCCGATTTGCCCGGGCTAATACGGGCCGGCGACTGTCTGGTGGTCAACGACAGCAAGGTGATTGCTGCGCGGCTTAAAGGGCGGCGGATTGGGCGGGGCACGACCGAGCCCGAAATAGAGGCGACCTTGCATAAGCGCATCGACGGCTCGCATTGGCGGGCCTTCGTCCGGGGTGCCAAGAAGCTGCAGGTGGGGGATAACCTTCGGTTCGGGACCGAGGGAAAGGTATGTTTCCTAGGCGAACTCGATGCTCAAGTTTCACGAAAAGATGAACGAGGCGAGGTAATCCTTTCATTTTCCTTCCACGGCCCTGTGTTGGATCAGGCTGTAGCCGAACGCGGGGCGATGCCGCTGCCGCCTTATATCGCTGCGCGTCGCGAGCCGGACGAGCAAGACCGAGCCGACTACCAGACCGTTTTTGCCCATGAGGAGGGCTCGGTGGCGGCTCCGACCGCCGGGCTCCATTTCACCGCGGGGCTCCTGGCGCTGCTTAAGGAGCGCGGGATCGGCCTGCACAAGGTCACTCTGCACGTCGGCGCCGGCACTTTCCTGCCGGTGGACACCGACGACATCGAAGCCCACAAGATGCACTCCGAATTTGGCATCGTGACTGCCGAGACGGCGCATGCCCTCAACGCCGCGCGCGCCAAAGGTAGGCTGATCGTTGCGGTTGGCTCGACCACTCTGCGGCTCCTGGAAAGCGCCGCCGGAGTGGATGGCAAATTACGCGAATTCAACGGTGAAACTGCGATTTTCATCACGCCGGGCTACCGCTTCAAAGCTGTCGACCTGATGCTGACCAATTTCCATCTGCCGCGTTCGACCCTATTCATGCTCGTCTCGGCCTTTAGCGGGTTGGACTGTATGAAACGCGCCTACGCGCACGCGATTTCGGCCGGTTATCGTTTCTATTCCTACGGAGACGCCTGTCTGCTTTATCCTCCGAGCCAATGAGCGCGCCGTTTTCCTTTAGTCTCCTCAACAAAACGGACAACGCCGCCCGCCGCGGCGAGATCGTCACGCCGCATGGTAAAGTACAGACGCCCGCGTTCATGCCGGTCGGCACGCAGGCGACGGTGAAAGGCCTCACTCCCGACGACGTGCGGGGGAGCGGCGCCGAGATCGTACTCGGCAACACCTACCATCTGATGCTGCGGCCCGGCGCCGAGCGCATTGCCGCGCTCGGCGGTTTGCACGCCTTCATGAATTGGCCGCTGCCGATCTTGACAGATTCGGGCGGCTTTCAAGTGATGTCGATGTCGGCGTTGCGGCGCCTGGAGGAGAAAGGCGTCACCTTCCGCTCGCATCTCGATGGCACCATGATCGAGCTGACACCAGAGCGCGCAATCGAGATCCAGGGGTTGCTCGGCGCCGACATCTCCATGCAGCTCGACGAATGCATCGGATTACCGGCCCCACGCAAGGAAATCGCGCGCGCCATGCAGTTGTCGCTGCGCTGGGCGGAGCGCAGCAAGAAGGCCTTCGGTGCGCGCAGCGGCCGTGCCTTGTTTGGCATCGTGCAGGGCGGCGACGACCGGGTGCTACGGTCGGAGAGTGTGCGGGCGCTGATCGATATCGGTTTTGACGGCTATGCCATTGGCGGTATGGCAGTGGGCGAGTCGCAGGAAGTGATGCTAAAGATCGTCGCCGAGACGGCGCCCCAACTTCCGCGGGATAAGCCGCGTTACCTGATGGGCGTCGGCACGCCGCACGATCTCCTGGAAGCGGTGGCGCGCGGCATCGATATGTTCGACTGCGTGCTGCCGACACGCAACGGCCGCCACGGCATGGCTTTCACCCGTTACGGCGCGGTCAATCTTGCCAATGCGCGGCATGCTTCCGATGCGCGCCCGCTCGACGAGCAGAGCGCGCATTCGACCGCGCGCAGCTATACGCGCGCCTATCTGCATCACCTGATCAGGGCGAACGAGATGCTGGGCGCGGTGCTGTTGTCGAAGATCAATCTCACCTATTACCAGGAGTTGATGGCGGGTATGCGCGCGGCCATCGCGGCCGGACGCTTTGCCGATTTCAAGGCTGAAACGATGGCGGGCTGGGAAAGGGGGGATATCGCGCCGCTCCCGGCCCCTGGCTAAAGGCAATGAACGTCAGCCTTCATTTCTCGCCAAGCGGAGCAAGCCGCGGTTCAAGGCAAAGTCGGCGCCGCTCAAGGCGCTACTGGAGCTCGGCCTGGCTTTATGGTTTCGCCCAGAAGAGAAGAAACGGGAGGGTTCGATGAAGAACACACTGCTCGCGCTGCTGGCGGCGGCTTTCGCAGCGGCCTTTGCGCCGCAAGCGCAGGCGGACTGGCCGGAAAAGCCGATTAGGCTCGTGCTACCCTTCGGGCCAAGCGGTGTCGCGGACGTTACCTCGCGCATTATGGCGGCGAAGCTCAGCGATAAGCTCGGGCAGCAGGTCGTGGTGGAGAACATGCCGGGGCCGGGTGGTATCGCTGCTGCGCGTGCCGTCGTGAACGCCCCGCCCGACGGCTACACCATGGCGCTGGTTACCAACGGCACCGCGATTAGCGTCGCGGCCTTCAGGAAGCTGCCATTCGATCCTGTGAAGGATTTCGAGATGGTGTCGATGGTCGGCACCTTCGATCTGGTGTTCGCGGTCAAGGCCGAATCCGAATTCAAGACCCTCGGCGATTTCATTAAGACGGCGCAGGCCAATCCAGGCAAACTCAACATCGGTACCATCTCGGTTGGCGGCACGCAGAATCTCGGTGGCGAGCTGTTCAAGATTCTGACTGGGCTCAACGTGCAGATCGTGCCCTACAAGAACTCGCCGGACATTGTGGTCGCATTGCTGCGCAACGACGTGCAGATGATGGTCGACTTCCCACCGGCGGTGCAGGGCCAGGTCAATGACGGCAAGCTGCGGCTACTGGCCTCCTCATCGCCGAAGCGGTCGGCGCTGCTACCGAACGTCCCGACCGCCGACGAAGCTGGCGTGAAAGGCTATGAGGTGATCTCGTGGAACGGCGTCGGCGCGCCCAAGGGTACGCCGAAGGAGATCATCACGGCGATGAACAGGGCGATGCACGAGGTGCTGGCGGTGCCCGACCTGAAGACGCAGTTCGAGAAGGTCGGTGTTGAAGCGCACGCCTCGACACCGGAGGAGCTGCTAGAGCGGCTGAAGGGTGATATCACCAAATGGGATGACGTCATTGTCAAAGCGGGCATCGATAAAAAGTAGCGCGGAACTGAATCGGCAAGTTCTGGTGATAGGGACGCCGGCAGTCCAAGCCAGCTGCCGCGTGGGGGAGGTGCCCATGCGCCGTTTGCTTTCTCGATTGCAGGTATAGCCACCCTCAGCGCCGCCGCCGTGCAGACAGCGACCGCGCCTGCATTTTACATGGTCGACTGCGCCTAGCGGGCTGCACATTCTGGAACTGACCGGCGCGGCAAAAAAGGTTGGGGGCTGCCCTAAGCTTCATGGCCCGCCGTAGAGCCAGGCGATGCCGTCGTAACTCTGCTGCGGCGTGCGGCCGGAGAGGGTGATGTCGCGCAGCTCGGCGGTGACACCGCGCGCGTGATAGAAATCGCCGTAGACCCGCGCCATGATCTGCACGCGCGCGGTGCGCAGATAACGATCCTGCGTGTAGGCATTGAAAGCGGCCGGCAGGTCATCAGGATGTGCCCTCGCTTTCTCGGCGAGCAACACTGCGTCCTCCGTCGCCATGCAAGCGCCCTGCGCGAGGTATTGCAGCATCGGATGCGCGGCATCACCGAGCAAGGTGACGCGGCCCAGCGTCCAGTTCTTGACCGGCTCGCGGTCGCACAAGACCCACATGCGCCAGGTCTCGATGCGCTCGAGCATGCGCAACACCTCGGGGCACTGTCCCTTGAAGTGCTGCCAGAGCAGATCTTTGCTGCCTTCGGCGTTCCAACCTTCCTCGTAATGATCGGAATGGAAGACGGCGACCAAGTTGTAGAGTTCGCCACGCCTCAATGGGTAATGCACGAGGTGCGTGCGCGGGCCGGCCCAAAGCACCACTTCCGGTCGCCACAGATCCTTCGGCACGTCCTCGCGCTTGAGCACGGCCCGGTAGGCGATGTGGCCGGACACGCGCGGTTTGCCGTCGCCAACGATGCGTTCGCGGATCTTCGACCACATACCATCGCAGCCGATCAGGGCACGGCCTTCCGCCTTTTGGCCGTTTTCCAATGTGACGGTGACGCCCTTGCCGGTGTCCTCGAAGCTGTCAACGCGCCGGCTCGTCTCCAGCGTGACGAGGTTGCTATTCTGGCACGCCTTCAGGAAGGTGCCGTGGATGTCGGCGCGGTGGGTGACGGCGTAGGGCTCGCCGAAGCGCTGGAAGAAGGCTTCTTCGAGCGGAATGCGCACGATGAGCTTGCCGGTAAGCGCGTCGCGCATCTCCTGCGCCGGCGGCCGGTGGGCGTCGGCGAGCACCGCGTCCTTGAGGCCGATTTTCTCCAGCACACGGAAGATGTTCGGCCCGAGCTGGATGCCGGCGCCGACCTCGCGAAATTCCGGCGACTGCTCGAACAGGCGCACTGGGAAACCCTGCCGCGCCAGTGCATAGCCGGTGATCAAGCCGCCAATGCCGCCGCCGGATATCAAGATCGGTGCGCTACCATTCGTGCCGGCCATGCTCGTTCCCCAGACTGTTCTAATAAGCTTGTGAGCTCAGATTAAAACGCCACCCCGCCACAGGCCAAGTGCACCACCGCTGCAACAGCCATGAAGAAAACCCGCCGGTCGGGGACAGGCGGGTTGGCAATTGAGACTGAAGCCCGAGATTATTGCTTCAACTGGCCGCGGATCTCACCGCCCGGATTGGCTGCGGTGTGGACGTTTGCATACAAGTCGCCGTCCATCAGTGCCTTGGCCTGCGCGTCGTTGAGCGTGGCCGAGCCTTCAAACGTGGCGTCGTGCGGATTGATCGGCACCATGACGCCGGCGTTTTTGCCGGAGGGCGCTGGGCCGTGGAAGTGCGCGGCGGTGGCGGGGCCGGTCAGGTCCTTGTAGCTGCCTTTCCAGGTCAGCTTCTTGCTGCCAGTGTCATAGGTGGCCGTGACCGCGCCGGTTGCCTTGCTCGAATTCGGCGGCACTTCACTAGCGGCATTCATTTCGGCCGTGAAATTGACCATCGCCGCCATCGACGGGCTGACAAAGGCCACGGCACCGGCCACGGCGATCGCGTTCAGAACGGTCTTCGTCATGTTTGTTCCTCTCCTAAGTCGGGCGTTGGTAAGCCTGTTCTTGTCAAACACCACACCCTACCACGTATTCCGCGCATGGTCCGTCAACCCAGGAGACGGATCATGGTCGAGCAGGATTGGCTGCAGGCTCGCAGTCTCGATCGCGGTGGATTTCGCCGCCCTCGACAAACTGAGATGAGTAAACGCAATCATCCAGTCACTGGATGCGGACCGCGCACCGGCGCGGAGAAGGAAACACACCGTGGTGAGCTTGGACACGCGGCCACGGCGCGGTATTCGAGCGCACGGGCGTGGTATATTCGGCTCTCAGAAATATGGTGCGGCACTATTAGGCCGCAGCTTGCAGCTCGAGCCTCATGCGTTTCTGTGTCGATTTCGCGCCCAACAATTGCTGAAAGGATTTTGGGCGGATCTTGGATGAAGGGCGGCTGATACGCTGCGCTCAAGCGCCGCTAGATCTTGATTAGTCCGTGTAGCCGGAGCCGTTTGGCCTCTCGAGGGTTTCGACGTGGCCGCAGGCGGGGCATTGGTAGGTGACCAACTCCGGTATTGCGCCGATGCCTGGCACGGGGGCCATGCCTTCGCCACCGCAGCTGCAATCGTAGGGCAAATCGCGAAACTTGGGTAAATCCTGATTCATGCCGAAAGGATAGGAACCAAAGCGGGCCGACAAGTACGGGGAATCCCGTAGGCGAGATCCGTTTCCGCGCGTGATGAAACAAGGCGTAACTTCGACTGACAAAGGCTGGCTGCGAGCGGCGGCCCAATCTAGAATGCTGACAGTACTTGCGCGATCAATCTCCGCGCCTCTCCAAGCCGACCGGCGAGTGCGTGGCCAGCGGCGGCACCTCGCATCGCAGTGAGGTAACTTGGGCGTGCTCCAAGCGCGGCGAGGTTTAATGCTTTTTAGACTTTCTTTTCAACATGGAGGAAGGCCATGCTCAAGCAATTGCTCCTTTGCTCAGTTCTGATTGTTCTGACAGTCGCAGGCCAAACCCCAGCGGCCAGCAATGAATTCGGCAATGCCTACGAGGCAAAGGCCATGCTGGACCGAGCTATCGCCAAGGTAAAAACGGACAAGCTCGCAGCGATTGACAGTTTTAATCACAATGACCTGCCGTTCCGGGACCGCGATCTATTCGTGTTTTGCTTCAACGGCAGCGATGGAAGATTCACTGCGCACGAGGCTTTCGTTACACGCGATGTGCGCAACCTTTGCGATTCAAACGGAGCGCCATTCGGCGCGGAAATGTACAACACCGCTCAGGAAGGTCGGGTTACTGAGGTCACATTCGTCTCGCCTCTGCCAGGATCGACTGAGTTAGCTTTCAAAAGCGCTTATGTGACGCGCATCGGGGATCAGGTTTGCGGGGTCAGCGCCTATCAAGTCGACGGCCCTGACGAATCAATAAAGATCGCGCAGCATCAACGATGGTGATGTCCGCTATGTTGCAGTCATTGAACAGAAGGTCACAAGGGGACGTAGATGCCACGTCCGCGTCACGTGTTCGCGTCGCCCGAAGGTGAATGAACGCGGTTGAAGGCGATGAGCATCGTCGCGCCGCTTTGTTTTACCTCCGCATTTGATTGAAGCTTTAGTCCAGCCGACCGAAAAGGCCAGCGTGGCCAATACGCGAAACAGTATGCGTTTATGGTGGAAACAGAGTTCTTAGAACTGCTTAAGGAAGTCGGGTAGAATTTTATCGATCTTTTCAACCTTCAATTGGAACCGTTGCTTCATAATTTCCCCCATGCGGGGATTTAAACACTTCGTCGGGGTCTTGATCGCGGCAATCCTTGCGGCTGCATGTACGGTTGCAGGAGGTTCAACCGCACTGGCTCGCGGGCCGGGCGGCGATTTCGGAGACGGGGGCCCGCCCGCGTGGAGCGGTTCGCATCCTTCCGGTTTTGGCCAACGCATGAAAGTCGGTTGGCATGGCGATTCCGTGCCGCCCGGATGGTCTAAAGGCCATAAGAGGCTGGAACGGACATCACGTGCCGCCAGCTTGTACGGTCGCCGACCTTGGCATTGGTGAAGCAACAATGACCGACGAGGACAGCGTTCGACGTGCAACCATGCTGCTCAGGCGTGCGCAGCAGCTGACGGCCGCTGCTGATCGCGAGTCGGCTAATCGCCCGTACCTGCTTAGCCTCGCGAAAACCTATCGAACAGCCGCCGACGAATTAGCGCCTGGCATACCCGATCCGGCGGCGGAATTGTTTTCGATCAGCGCCGCTAAGCAAACCCAATAGAACCGCGCACAGTCGCGCCTTGGAAATCCTATAAGCCGAGTAGCCTCAATCAACGCATAACGCGACAAAGCGACGATGCGCGGGCGACGTGACTTTGCAGCGCGGACCTTTGCGGGCAGATGTCCGCTTACCGTCAATGGCGAAAATTTCCCCGTCAATAAACTGTTAATTATTTTAATTTCTTCGACGTTAGTTTGTGTGACCTATGTTCGCTTCGTGGAATGAAGTGTTCTACCTGCCTGATATTCCAAAGGTGTTGTTTGCTTAACCCGTCAAAACGTCCTTTTGCCATATCTGCTTCGTCTATGCGGGAAATCACCGACGCCTCGGTGATTATCTCCATTGTTTTTCTTGTGTATATGGTGGTCGCCCACTGGGGTGAAATTCTGTTCCCGGAAAGGGTCTTCGGGACGCAGTTTGAAAAGTCATCATTCTTATATTTCTTGAGCGTCGCGTTGATCGTCTTCAGTGTCCGCCGCATTGTAGATCAAAGACGTGAACGAATAAAACGTGTTGCTGCCGAGCAGCATGCCTACGTAGTTTCTACCCGCGATCCGCTGACCCAGCTGCCAAACCTACGCCATTTCCAAAGTGATCTGAATGCCGCGGCGAGTTCAAACAATATTATTAGCGTTTTGTTGCTGGGCCTCGATCAGTTCAAAAAGCTCAATCAGGTATATGGGCACGTCGGATGCGATGAGGCGCTGTCGCAAATCAGTTCGCGGTTACGTGATTGCACGAAATCGGGTGACATCCTCGCGCGGGTTGGTGATGACGAATTTGCATTTTGTTTGGCAGGGGTAGATCCCGAAACCGCGCATAGAATTGCTCGTTCACTCGTTGAGATTGTCAAGAAACCGGTTCAAATCGGGACAGAACATCAGGTCATCAGTGCAAGTGTCGGCATAACGCAGGCGAGTCGAGGGCACATTACCGGCGACGAACTTCTTAGATGTGCCCAGGTTGCACTGTCTCGGGCCAGAAATACGCATAGTGATTGCTGCTTCTTTGATCCAAAAATGGACGCGTATGTCCGAGAGCGGTCACTTTTAGAAAGGGACTTGAGAGCGGCGATTGGAAGCCATGATATTCGCCCGTATTATCAGCCGATCGTTGACCTGAAATCGAGGCGCATTGTTAGCTTTGAGAGCTTAGCTCGTTGGCACCATCCTGTGCGTGGCCTATTATTGCCGGATGTATTCATTCCGCTTGCGGAAGAGTTGGGTCTTATCGAAAGGTTGTCGCCTCAACTTCTCAGCGAGGCATGCCGCGATGCTGTGTTTTGGCCGGAGTCTATTTCTTTGTCGTTCAATTTTTCGCTTACTCAACTCAGCGATAGGAATTTTGCTCAAAATATTCTTGCTATCCTCAGTGAGACTGGGCTGCCGACGCGCCGCTTTGAGGCGGAAATTACCGAAACCGCACTCGTGGCGGATTTCGAAACGACGCGTCACGCCATACAGACACTTCGCAATTCGGGCGTTCGTACCGTGATTGACGATTTCGGTACAGGATATAGCGGTCTATCTCACCTGTACGAATTGCAGTTCGATAAGCTCAAGATCGACAAGCGTTTCGTTAAGGAACTCGGCAAGAGCACCGAGAGCGATGCTTTCATGCGCGGCATTTTTGGTCTCTGTAACGGGCTAAATCTGTGCATTACAGCCGAAGGTATTGAGAGCAACGCACAAGCCGGTGCAGCCTTTCGGTACGGCGCTCACTTGGGGCAAGGCTTCCTATTCGGCGAAGCTATCCCCGGCAGTGCAGTCTCGCAGTTTCTCTCGGGTTGGCGGTCGCAGCCTGTCGCAGAACAGCTAAATTGGCCTCAGAACGCTCGCTTTGGATCCTCACGATAAATCGTCACTTGCGACGTCGAATCCATTCTCGCGATCACCCTGGCGTTTTCGCGATTCGCGCGGATCTCAATAGTTGCCGCCATCGCCGTAGGCTGCCCTGCGCTAATAGTTAGCTGATATGGGGTAACGAGATGTACAAGTTAGCTGGTCCTAAGGGTGAAGCGCCGACAACTTCTTATCAGATGCGCTCACCTTTTTGGGAGAACAAGGCATCCGGCAAGCAAACGCAGCGCGATCAGGCCTGCCGAGCGACGGCGATTACTTCAGCATTGGGCGTGTCAAAAGCCTGTCGGCCCGCTCACGGCCCGACGACGACTCTCAAAGCACCCTACCAAGCGGCACTGAAATCATAAAAAGATGCTCACGCGCGATGCCGTTCTTCTCGGGGAGTATGCGATGGTGACTCCAACGTGCTGGAGAGGCCGCCTAGGTACTCGTCGGTCTTATGCGCCTTATATA
>Ga0207800_1000284_pt1 | contig 15919 bp, 10 predicted proteins | sample LuqExpMetageno11_FD_187769 | JGI IMG/M metagenome (GOLD analysis project Ga0207800, IMG submission 187769) | Tropical forest soil microbial communities from Luquillo Experimental Forest, Puerto Rico - Sample 11 (SPAdes) | ecosystem: Environmental > Terrestrial > Soil > Tropical forest ...
AAAATTGCTTCGTGAGTAGCATATTTCAGTGAATGAACATCGGATGACCCGGCCTGATTACCTTTTGTTATACAATTAGGTGAAACTTAAGCTTCATATGCATATGATAAAGTGTATGGATGTATTCTTCAGTAAGACTCCAGTAATAAACTTGGATTATTGAAGAATTAAATGAAATAAATGATTTGATATCAGAACCGGAAGGCTGAGTTTGGTACTACTGAAAAAAGGAGAAAATAATATGATTATCGGTATTGTGAAAGAAATTAAAAATAACGAAAACAGGGTTAGTTTAACCCCTGCAGGAGTAAATGTCTTAACGAAACAGGGACATCAGGTATTTGTAGAAAAAAGCGCAGGTGAGGGCAGCGGTTTTTCGGATGAGGAATATATTGCTGCAGGTGCTGAAATTTTTCATACGAACCGAGAGGTTTTTGAAATATCTGAGATTATTGTTAAAGTAAAAGAACCTTTGGAATGTGAATATGATTTATTTAAGCCTGGCCAGAATCTATATACTTATCTGCATCTGGCAGCAAATGAAACCTTAACCAGAGCTTTACTTAATAAGGAGGTGACAGGTATAGCTTATGAGACAGTCCAGTTGGAGAACGGTTCACTGCCGTTGCTGGCACCAATGAGTGAAGTAGCCGGTAAATTGTCAGTTCAGATCGGAGCAAATCTACTTCAGAAATATAATGGTGGTGTAGGAATTCTTTTAGGTGGAGTTCCGGGTGTAAAGCCTGCTGAAGTTGTTATCATCGGAGGAGGCTCTGTAGGAACAAATGCTGCTAAAATCGCAGTCGGTATGGGCGCCAATGTAACTATTCTCGACATTAGCATTACAAGATTGGTATATCTGGATGATTTATTTGGTGGACGTATCAATACCATAATGTGCAATTCTTATAATGTAGCTGAAATGGTCAAAAAGGCTGATTTATTAATAGGAGCTGTTCTTGTGGCAGGGGCATCAGCTCCCAAAATCGTTTCGGAGGAAATGGTAAAAACCATGAAAAAGGGCTCGGTCATCGTTGATGTTGCCATAGACCAGGGGGGATCCATTGAATCAATAGACCGTGTGACGACTCATGACAATCCTTCCTATATAAAACATGGTGTAGTCCATTACTCAGTCGCTAATATGCCGGGTTCTGTTCCTAGAACATCCACCTTGGCATTGGAAGCTGCTACGTTACCTTATCTTATACAGATAGCAGATAAGGGTGTAAAGAAAGCTATGATGGATAATCCGGCATTAAGAAAAGGACTAAATACAATACATGGCATATTAACTTGTAAGTCTGTCGGGGAGAGTCTGAATATTCCATATACCACGCCGGAGGCTGCCCTCCAGGAAATGATTACAGGATTGTATCCTGATGCACAACGGTGCTAAGTATACCCCGAAAGCATTAGATGCAGTGATCACTGGCTTACAGGATAAAGGGTATAAGATCATTCCGATATCCCGGCTGATTATCAAAGGGAATTTACTGTAAATCATGAGGGTAGGCAGATTGAGAAGTGAGTAAAAGATTAAGTAAAGAATGCTAAATCATTAAAATGTGAAAATTATAGATATTTATTAACAAAGCCTTTTACTGAATTGTTAATAGATATCTATTTTTTATGGAATAATAGAATTTAACTGAGTGTTTTGGATAATCCCTAAAATCAATCCCCCTAAATATTGTTTACAAACTCCAAGGTCAGTTATTATCTGGCACTTGGGGTTTTTAATGTTAAGGGTAATAAGGATTACGATAATCATTTCGATATATAGCTGCTCGTTTAATTAAAAAAATCAATATATTAAGATTGTTCTCGTTATAATCTGCCCATAATTATCTATGTAACATTAATGAATCAATATGCATCTTATATTCATGTTTTACGATGTGCAAATAACAATTGAAAAATATGTAAATGTAAATTGTGCAAATTATGATGTTGACATATGATGCATTAAGTGCTATACTGAACTCGAAAAGTTGTTGAAAATAACTTAAAATATTATTAAATGCATAAATAAGGTGTGCAAATGTAAATCCGGAGGTAAACTATGGGAGTCGTGAAAAAAGGCATTTTGATAACAACAATGATTCTAATACTGATATTGGGTATTGCTTCACTACTTGTTCCTCATAAAGAAGATAATTCAAGAAAACCAACTAATTTTGAATATCAGAGTAATGCTGATATAAACAGGAAGGTTTCAGATAACCAGATTACATTAAGTCTATCTACCGCAGATGTATTGGAGAATGTTGATTATAAGGATATTGATAATACAGAAAAGGGTTATCTGTTTGAAGGTCAGGGAAAGGCCTCCTGGAAATTTAATGTGAATGAAGTGGGAGATTATTACATAAGTGCGGGATACTTACCTATAACAGGTAATGGTCAAAATATGCAATTCCATATTCTTATTGATGGTCAAAATATATCAAATGAAGATGAGATATCATCCTTATCGAGATTGTGGGTAGATTTGGGCAACTTTACTAGAAACTCTAACGGTGATGAGATTCGGCCGGAACAAGCAGAAGTTAATATATGGACTGAGAATAATTTTACGAACAACTCTAAAGATGATATCTGTGTTCATTTAGAAAAAGGAGAACATACAATTGAGATTATCGATACAAAAGAAAACTGCATGTTGGATTATATCCGTCTTTATTCCAAAAAGATAATTTCCTATCAGGAATATTCCAAGCAGTATACCGGCAATGACGATAACAATAGCTATTTTCAGACGCTGGAAGCAGAAACCCCTTACATGAAATCCTCCTCTGAATTATATCCTATTTATGATAAATCAAGCCCTTACAGTTCACCTTATAATGCTACCTGTATTCGGTACAACACCATTGGCGGACAAAACTGGGAGGACGAAGGTCAGTGGATTGAATGGAAAATCAATATTCCTTCCGATGGTTATTATCGGATTGGAATGAGATACCGGCAAAATCTTAATAAAGGTGTAACAAGCAGCCGCTCTGTTATGATTGACGGTGAAATACCCTTCGAAGAATTGGCTGATGTGAAGTTTAATTACTCAGTGAATTGGCAGAGCATGTTTCTGGGAGGAGATAAACCTTACTTATTTTATCTTACTGCAGGACAACATTCTATTAGGATGAAGGTAGAACTTGGAGAACTTTCAGATATAACGAAAGATATGGAAACTACGGTGTATAATCTTAATTCTCTGTATCGTGACATAATCATGATTACCGGTACAGAGCCGGATATTTACAGGGACTATAATTTGCAAAATTCTATTCCTGATTTAAAGGATCAATTAACCTCAATTGTTGGAAAGTTAACAGGCTATGAAGAATATTTGGACAAGCAATATGGAAAGAGCAGTTATGCCACAAGGGTAATCTCCCAGTTAAAAAGGCAGCTACAGTCATATGTTGAAAAACCATATATTATCCAGAAAAGTATGACAGTTTTTAAAACAAATATCTCATCTATGGCTGAATGGGTATTAGCCTTTGAACAGCAGCCTTTGGAAATGGATTGTCTCTATGTAACAGGTGATGGAGTGGTACTTCCCAAAGCGGAAACTAATTTTCTGGGAATGACAGGACATGAAATCAGGGCGTTTATCGGATCTTTCTTCCACGAATACAACAATGTCTCCACAGCAGATATAAATAAGAATGCTCAAACAATCACCGTCTGGGTTGGTAGAGGCCGTGATCAGGCTAATGTGTTGAAACGACTGATTGATGATTACTTTACAAAAGAAACTGGTATAAATGTAAATCTTAATTTGGTGGAGGGTGCATTAGTCAAAGCTGCTATAGCGGGAAAAGGCCCGGACGTTAATATCTTTACATCAAGGGGGGAAGCAATGAATCTTGCTTTTCGAGGGGCGCTTCTTCCGCTGAATAATTTAGATAGTTTTCATGAAATCATACCTCAGTATATGAACAATGCATTTGTTCCTTATGAATACAATAATTTAACATACGCAATTCCGGAGGAACAGGTTTTTTACATGATGTTTGTTAGAACAGATATTTTGAACAGCCTGGGAATCAGCATTCCAAAAACCTGGAATGATTTAATGAAAGCCATGCCAGTACTTCAGGCTTCAAATTTACAAATTGGTCTTCCGTATACGGATGGATACGCAACAATGAACAGTGGTATTGGAACTATCAATTTATTACCTACATTGCTGGCCCAAAGAAATATCAGCCTCTATAGCCAAGATAATACGAAAACTATGCTGGCATCGAGTGAAGCCTATAATGCATTCAAATCCTGGACTGATTTTTATACCATGTATGATTTCCCGTTATATAAGGATGATTTTAACAGGTTCAGAACCGGAGAAATGCCAATCGTAATCTCTCCTTATACTTTGTACAATACCTTATTCGAGGCAGCTCCTGAGATTTCGGGACAGTGGGTAATGACAACTGTTCCGGGTACGTTGAATGATAAAAATGAAGTGAATATATCAACGAGCGCCAGTGGATCATGCAGTATTATTCTTAAGGATTGCAGTGACAAGGATGCTGCCTGGAAGTTTGTTAAATGGTGGAACAGCTCCGAAACACAGGCAATGTATTCGAAGGAAATAGAAGCAGAATTGGGTGTTTTGGGAAGATATACACCAGCAAATCTATCCGCCTTTGAAAAATCCAACTGGTATGATGAAGAGAAGAAAGTTCTTCTAAAACAATGGAACTCAGTTGTAGAGATTCCGGAAGTTCCTGGAGGTTATTACATCTCAAGAAACATTGATAATGCTTTTCGTGCTGTTTATTATAACGGAGGAAATGCCAGAGAAAATCTTTATTACTGGATGAACTCCGTAAATGAAGAATTAGCCAGAAAACAAAAGCAGATTGCTGCAAGAAAGGAAGAGTAAGCATGAAGCCAAAGAAAGAATCAACGCTAGAGCTGATAGTACGTAAAAAGACAAGTTATTTAATGATGCTTCCGTATTTAATATTCTTTTTTGCCTTTACAATTTTACCTGTCATTTTGTCGGTAGTACTTAGCTTTACTGACTATGATATGGTTCAGAAGCCGCTGTTTATCGGTTTTGAGAATTATCTGCAGATGTTTTTAAATGATGAGTATTTTATCGTTGCCTTTAAAAATACATTAATCTTCGCAATAGTCGTGGGTCCGTTAAGCTATATAATCTGTTTCCTCATTGCGTGGATGATTAATGAATTAAAACCACTGATGAGAGCTGTTGTAACTGCATTATTTTATATTCCGACAATAGTCGGTGCCGCAGGCTGGAGCGTCTGGAAATTATTCTTCAGCTCCGATGAATATGGGTTTGTTAATGGAATTTTGATGCACTGGGGAATATTAAATCAGCCAATCGGCTGGTTATCGGATGAAAAGTATATCATGCCGGTGTTAATCGTTGTTCAGTTATGGATGAGTATGGGCATTAGCTTTCTGACCTTTATCGCAGGATTTCAGAATGTAGACAGGACCTTGTATGAAGCAGGTATGATGGACGGAATCAAGAATAGATTTCAGGAGTTATGGTATATTACCATCCCTTCAATGGCAAATCAGATGATATTCGGAGCTGTCATGCAGATTGTCGCTTGCTTTACGGTAGCTGATGTATCTGTTCAGCTTGCAGGATTACCCAGTACAGGCTATGCAGGTGAAACCATTGTAACGCATATCATGGATTACGGAAATTTAAGGTATGAATTTGGATATGCATGTGCAATGGCGGTATTGCTGGTGTTCATGATGCAGTATTTTAAAAAGCTTACTTCGTGGTTAATAGGAAAGATGGGACATTAAGGAGGACGGATTATGTCATTATCATTAAAAAGAAAAAAACATATGGGCATTGATCAGAGAAGATCAAAATTCGGAAATGCCATAGTTGTTTTAATCATTGTTCTTCTCGGGCTGTTCATGGCTTTCCCTCTGTATTATACATTTATCCAATCCATTAAGCCGTCAGAAGAATTGTTTTTATTTCCTCCTAAGCTTTATATATTACGACCGACACTTGACAGCTATCAGGAATTATTCCAGCTTATGTCGAATTTGTGGGTACCGTTTTCAAGATATCTTTTTAATTCCTTATTAATAACAGTTGCAGGGACCTTCTTTCATGTGCTCCTAGCCGGTATGGCTGCATACCCTTTGGCAAAGCATGAATTTCCTGGGAAGGATTTCACTTTTGCAGTTATTTTATTAGGACTTATGTTTGTCGGACAGGTAACTTTTTTGCCTACCTTTATCATTATATCAAAGCTGGGTATGTTAAATACCTATTGGGCTTATCTGTGTCCTACAATTGGAACGTCTCTGGGTCTGTTCTTGATGAAGCAATTTATTGAACAAATTCCGGATGCACTGATTGAAGCGGCAAGAATTGACGGAGCCAATGAGTGGAGAATATATTTTAAGATTATTGCACCAAATGTAAAGCCAGCAATATTGACAGTTATAATCTTTCAATTCGTAAATATATGGAATGGACTTTCGAAGGAAGTGGTTTATGATGAACAGTTAAAAGCAGTAAAGATTGCACTGGATCAGGTCAGTGCATCCAGTCTTTATGCCAGAATGGGTGCCGGAATGGCAGGATCTGTATTGCTGATGCTTCCACCGATTATTCTGTTCGTTATATTGCAAAGAAATGTAGTCGAAACTATGACATTTGCAGGAATGAAAGAATAAGAACAGTTATTAGCATGACTTACATGCGGATAGGAGTCAGAATGAATGGATTTCAAAGGGTTTTATGCTTGTTAATATTTATTATTGCAGGTTTTAATTCAAAGCAGGCGGCTTATGCCTCAGCAAACTATAACTCTTATACATATAACGAATGGAAAGAATCAGTAGCAGCACCCGACAGCTATACTGCTGTAACCAGTAAAACCGGGATTATGCTAGGGAGTGGGGTATTGAATCAGCCGCAGGATATGTATATGGGACCTGATGGAATGCTGTATATTGCCGACACCGGTAATAACCGTCTTATCATTGTGGATAAGAATTTGAATCTCGTAAAAATCATAGATGGTGTGATGAATAATGGAGTAAAAGAACCAATTACGGATCCGCAGGGGCTTTATGTGAGTGCGGATGGAACCATTTATATAACACAGCCATCACTCTCAAGAGTAATTCTTGTGAAAGATGATAATGTGATTACGATTATTGAAAAACCGGTCAATGATCTGATTCCAGCTGATTTTCAATTCCAACCTACGAAAGTAGGCGTAGATATATATGGAAGAATCTATGTCCTCTCAAAAGGCTGTTACACAGGATTACTACAATTCGACAGCAAGGGTAATTTCATGGATTATTACGGAGCGAATAAAGTTGAAGTTACAGCAAAGGTTCTATTTCAATATGCCTGGAAGAACATTTTAAGTGATGATCAAAGAAATGCAATGACCAGTATACTGCCGATTGAATATTCCAACATTGACTGCAGCACGGATGGCTTCGTATATACCACAACAGTAGGAACCGCAACACCTTTTAACCAGGTTAAAAAGTTAAATCCGTTAGGTAATAACACATATTACAGACATGGGAATAAGGAAATAAACTTTGGTGATTATGAGCGTTCTTATAATCTGGCAGCTACTGTGGATTCTTCTTTCGTCGATGTTAAGGTTGACTCAGATGGCTTTATCTTTGGACTGGATAATACCAGGGGACGCATTTTCGAAAGAGATCAGGAAGGCAACTTAATCTCAGTATTTGGAGGTTTAGGAAATCAGTCAGGAACATTTTCTGCACCAATTGCAGTGGAAGTATATGAAAACAATATATATGTACTGGATTCCTTAAAGAATAACCTCACATTATTTCAGCCGACAGAATATGAAACCCTGCTTCGTAAAGCAACGATTTCTTATAACAATGGTTTATATCAGGAATCAGCAGATACCTGGAAACAAGTATTAAAGCGTAACCGAAATAATACCATGGCATATGAAGGCTTAGGTAAAGCCCTATCTCAGAATGGCTCATATGAAGAGTCATTAAAATATTTAAAAGATAGTGGTGAAAGATACAGTTATTCACGTTCCTTTTCAAAGTTACGTTTGCAGGTAATAAGAAGCCATGGAACTTACATTGTATTAGGTTTAGTATTTTTAGTTCTTTGTTCCAGTATCCGCAATTCAATAATGAAAAGAAAGCTAAATAGGAGGATGAGAAGATGAAAATTGCATTTGATAAATCAAAAGCATCAAACCCTTTTTACCTGATGTTTCATCCTTTTAATGCTTCCTATGACATCAGATTTAAGAATGAAGGAATACCCGTTATATCCTATTTGATCTTAATTATATGGTTTTTTGCACAGGTTATGGAACGTCAAAACACTGGCTTCATATTTAATTTTAATAAATTGAGTGATATTAATGTTTTTATATTATTTGCTAAAGTTGTAATTCCTTTTGCCATGTGGACCTGCGGTAACTGGGTTGTAAGCATTCTGATTAACGGAACCGGTAGATTCCGTGATATCTGGATCCTAAGTTCCTATTGTGCAGTTCCTCACATTATTGCAATGCTTTGCAGAGTATTCTTAAGTAATGTCCTCGTAATGAATGAACCGTTTGCAGACTATGTATCATTATTTGGAATGGGATGGAGCTTAATAATCTTATTTATAGGAACTATGGTTATTCATGAATATGGTTTTACTGAAAATATTACAGCCTGCTTATTCTCTGTAGGAATTATGGCAATTATTTTATTTTTTACCGTATTGGTAGGAAATTTATATACAGAGTTTATCAGCTTTATAAAAATAATTTTCAGTGAAATATTGTTCCGATTATAGCTTAGAAAGCAGGTGTAATTTCCTTGACCAAAAAAATAAAGATAAAAAGGATTCTAAAAATTATTTTGAGCTTATTGTTGTTAGGAGGTTGCTGCTGGTTTATATATTTCTTGCAGAATAGCTCTGAAAATAATACCTCTGCGGAAACGAAATGGAATACGCAGGCAAATAACTCAATTACATCGGATACCATATTAGCTGCTGAATCTGATCGATTTAAATTATATTTTCAAGCAGACACGGCAGAGGTTATGGTGGAAGATAAAGAAATGAATGAAATCTGGAGGTCAAATCCTGAGAATGCACATGAAGACAAAGTTGCGTTTGGAATAAATAAGACCAATATTTTGTCCCAAATAATTGTCGGGTATATCGATAATCAGAACAGCTCCTTTGTAATCAATAGTTTTACTGGCAGTGTTAAACAGAAGACTTATGACTATAAGATTGCTGATGATGGAGTGTACGTAACCTATTACTTTAATGATACAGGTTTTGAAATTCCGGTATTTTACGGATTAACGGATGATTATTTCACAGCCAAGATCCTCTGCGATAATATCAAGCAGCATGGCTCCTTTAAGATTTCAGATATTGCGTTTTTACCTTACATGGGCTGTGGAAGCTCAGAGGATACAGGGTATCTGGTTATTCCTGATGGCAGTGGCAGTATCATGAACTTTAATAATCAGAAGCAGACTTATCTTTCTTATTCCCAGCCTGTTTATGGCAGAGATTATGCACTGAATACTCTTTCAAAAACCGAAGTGAAAGAAAATGTTACAATGCCGGTTTTTGGAATAAAGAGAAATGATAGTGCTTTGCTGGGGATTATCACACAAGGAGAATTTCAGGCAGAGATTAATGCTGAAGTAAGCGGTAAATCATCATCAAACAATATTGCGTATTCAAAGATAAGCTTTATGCAGCCTGATACAAATAAATTATTTAAAAATACCAGCAATGAGGAAACTTCTATTATGTGGACAGAACAGTTTAATAAGTTTCCCGAATACGAGGTACGTTACTACTTCCTGAATAAAAACGCTACCTATACTGATATGGCACTCCGCTACCAGAAATATCTGGTAGATGAAAAAGGAATGAAGAAATTATCACAAACAGCAGAGGATAAGGCTAAAGTAAATATAAATCTGATCGGTGCAGTGGATAAGATAGATACCTTCCTGGGCGTTCCCTATAAAACAATTGAAGAGTTAACCTCATATTCTGATGTGCTAAAAATAGCAAATAGCTTGAACGGAAATTCTTCAATTGATTTAAATATTTGGTATACCGGATATTTAAAGGATGGGTTAAAGAGCAAACTGCCAGACAAATTAAGGTTAGATCTCCGGTTAGGAGGAAAAGCTTCATTTAACAAAACTTCAAAAGCATTGATGAATATGGGAATTGGTTTTTATCCATCCTTTAATCTTATCAATATGTATCAGACAGGTAACGGATATTTTAAGACGGATTCCACCCGAAATGTATACCGTTCAGCAGCATATCAATATGATTATTTATTAAGTACAGGAGAGCAAAATCCGTCACTTGCGCCGACTTATCTTCTTGCGCCTACCAAGGTTACCGGATTAAGTAATAAACTAATAAGATCAATCACAAAAAATAATCTGAATAACATTGGGCTTGAGGGTATTACAGATACGATATATTCAAATTTTAAGAAAAACGGAACCTCAAGGATTGAGACAGCAAGTTTATTTACCGGAATTTTATCAGAATTTTCGGAGAATACGGACTCGTTACTACTTGACAGAGCCTTAGGATATGCCATGCCATATGCTGATATCATCACTGATACACCGGTATATTCCAGCGAATTTGATATGGAAGATGAGACAATTCCATTCTATCAGATTGTTATGTCGGGATATGCCACACTTTACAGTGAACCGGTTAATGTTCAGGGAAATATACAGGATTATCTCTTAAAACTAGCTGAAACAGGAGTAAATCCCAGCTTTACTCTAATAGCTAATGATCCTTCCGTATTGATGAATACAAAATATGCATATTTATATTCAGTTGGCTTCAATGATTGGAAGGATGACATAGAAAATACTGCAAAACAATTCTCAAAGCTATCGGTAACTTATGGACAAACTATTACCGGACATGAAAAAATTACAGATGGGGTTTATAAAACAAGTTACAGTAACGGTGCAGTTGTATATACAAACTATAATAATAAGGATTCGAGCGCAGATGGGGTAACGATTGGTGCAAAAGATTTTATTGTAAGAGGTGGCAGATGATGAGTATGAAAAAGAAAGATAAATTCAAGAAAATAAAAAAACCATTACCTTACAGTACTAAAAAGAAAATATACGGCTTTATGTTTATCTTGCCTTGGCTAATCGGATTTTGGCTGTTTTTCCTCGTTCCCTTCGGAGAGTCGGTTCGGTATTCCTTTGAAAAGCTGGAATCAACTCCGAAAGGTTTTACAAGTACCTATATCGGTCTGCAGAATTTTAATTATGCCTTATTTAAGGATACCGATTTTATTATTCAATGTGTAAATTCTTTAAAGGATTTAATAAAAATTCCATTAGTCATAGTTTACAGTTTATGTTTTGCTCTGCTTCTAAAGGGTAAATTTGCAGGAAGAGGTCTGATAAGAGCAATTGCATTTCTTCCGGTAATAATAGGATCAGGTGTATTAATGCAGATTTTAAGAGAAGATGTATTTTCACAAGGAATCAAGGGAAGTAATTCGGTATACCTGTTTTCCTCAGGAGGCTTAAACTCGTTGTTTCTATCCATGGGCTTAAATCAAAGTGTCTTGAACTTTATTAACCAGATTGTAAATGCGATTTTTGATCTGACGTGGAAATCAGGTGTACAAATTCTTCTGTTTCTTTCCGGACTTCATAATATACCTGATTATGTATATGAAGCCTCATCCATGGAAGGTGCAAGGTCATTTGAACAGTTTTTTAAGATAACGCTCCCTATGCTTACACCAATGATACTCTTAAATATTATTTACAGTGTAATCGATATGTTTTCAGATTATGGAAATCATATTATCCAGATGATTTATTCAACAGCTTTTGATCAGGTTAGACTTGGTTATTCCAGTGCGCTTGCACTACTCTATTTTGTAATGGTTTCCGTAGTACTTGTGCTAGTCTACCTATTTTTAAAGCGATACATCATTAAGCAGGATAATTAGGGGGGATAAGGATGCATATCAAGAAAAATAAAATTATCAAGTTTGTTATTAGAATATGTAAGTATGCAATATTAATTTTACTTTCATATCAGTTGTTGTATCCAGTTCTTTATATCATAAGTATGTCAATCAGAAAACCGATTGACGCATATGACCCCAGTATTATCTGGATACCAAAACACCTTTCTCTTACGGGTTTTATTGATGCATTTAAATCGATGAAATATCTGGATGCATTAAAAACCAGTTTAGGATTAGCTTTTGGCTGTGCCGCACTTGATGTAATTTCCTGTGCTTTAGCCGGATATGGTTTTGCAAGATATAAATTTCCTGGGAAAAATTTATTTTTTGCTTGTGTGATACTGACATTGATAGTTCCATCACAGACGATTATTCTGCCATCCTATATGAATATGAAATATTTTGATTTTGGTGGATTGCTCGGTATATTCTCAAAAGTACTTGGAACTCCGGCTTCTTTCAATCTAATAGGAACAAATTGGACCTTTTACTTACCTTCCATGCTTGGTGCTGGAATCCGATCAGGATTATATATCTACATCTTTAAACAGTTTTTTGAGTCCATGTCAAGTTCTTTGGAAGAGGCTGCATATGTGGATGGTAGTGGACCATTACGGACATTTCTGTCTATCATGCTCCCAAATGCTAAAAATGCGATCATATCCGTATTTCTATTCTCTTTTGTATGGCATTTTAATGACTATTACCAGGCAAAGCAGTTCCTGGGGACTACGCGAAGGACATTAATAGTAGCATTGTCATCCTTAAGGGTTGACCTGGCAAGTTATGTTGGAGGTCAGACCTCTTCAGATCCGCTACGCATCTTAACTCGTATGCAGGCAGGTTGTCTGCTGGCGATTATCCCAATGTTTATATTGTTTTTAATCACTCAGAAGTATTTTTCAGATAGTATTGAACATATGGGTATCAAATAGGTTCCAATTAAATATAAGATATATCCCCATTTTATAAAAAATAATAAAACATTAGGAGGCTATTTATGAAAAAAATATTATCAGTTTTTATGGCAATAGCATTAATTTCCACGTTGTTGACCGCATGTTCAAAAAAAGCTGCGGATGAAAATGTTACTACTGACACCAACACAACAACTGCAAGTGCAACAAGCGCACCTGAAGCAACACAGGCTCCGGTAGCGACGGAAGCTGTTGCCCAGTCACCTCTGCCTGATAAGTTGGACAATCCTAATATTACTATTTTATGGCATACCTCAGAGGATCAATACAAGGCGAATCTTGAAGCAAATCCGAATACCTTTGATGCTGTTTGGAGTGTTAAGGAAGCGTTTGAGCAAAAATATGGCGGCACTGTTAACGTAATTGCTGTTGGCTGGGGTGATCAGAAGGATACATTAGTTAAAAAGGTAAATGCCGGTGAAGCAGTGGACTTGGCACAGGCTAATGACCAGAATTTCCCTGTTTATCCCGCTAAAAAATTAGTTCAGGACATTTCGCAGTATGTTGATGTGAATGATACCTTCTGGAATCCTGGCGTAACTAAGGCATTTTCCTTCGGCGGTACTGTTTATGCAGCTGGTGTTGATGCAATACCTGTAGTTATCTATTATAACAAAACTTTATTTGATAATTTTGGTGTAAAAGTACCTATGGATTATTATAAGGAAGGTAACTGGACTTGGGATACTTTCCGTGAAGCAGCTTTAGCAATGACAGGAGATTCAGACGGAGACTCTGTGACTGACACTTTTGGCTTTGGATGGTGGGATTCTGCATATGTTCAGTTCTTAGCAACTGATGGTATTACAAACATGGCATATAAGGAAGACGGTTCCATAGGTAGTAATTATTCATTACCTCAGGCAACGGAGACAATGACGTTCTTACAGAATGCATTTGTTAAGGATAAATTCATTGATGCAAGCCAGACAGGTGATTACTTTATTAATTTATTTAAGAGCGGCAAGCTTGCTATGACATGTGAATATGGATTTAATGGCTTCGGTGCATATGCAAGCGATTATGAAATCGGCTGGGCTCCTCTTCCGAAGGGACCTTCCGGTCAGATTAATCAAGGCGGTGGTGGTATGTCTGGATGGTGTATTCCGGTTACATCAACAAACGGAGCAGGAGCTGCAGCATTTATGAGGATGTCAGCAGAAATGCTTAAGGAATTTAACAATTCACAACTGCTGTCAAAATATGGACAAGAAGATATTGATTTAATGAATACGTTAGCTGAGAATATACAGTTTGCTCCTATTGGAATTGATGGATATTGGGATGCCAATGCTACCATTTATCAAGGATTGATTAATGGAACACCCGTAAGTTCTTTTCTGACAACTGCTGATGAGCAGATTACAAAAGGGGCTAAGACTACTCTGGAACAGTAGTTGGTTAGTGTTTTTAATTTAGATTAATAAAATGTTTTTACATAAATGGGGATGTAAACATTTTGATAGTTTTACTCCATCACCGCCTAACTGGGCGGTGATGGGTTAAAGGAGATTATAATGAAGAACCTTAAAACAGTTTTCCTTTTAACAATCGTCATGTCACTGCTTTGCGGATGCAGCAACAATAATGACAAAATAATCAATGGGAATGGAGCAACTACCGTGACTGATAAAAACAATAATATAAAATCGAAGCCTGAAGAAAATCAGACATCCGCGAACACGGATACTTCTGAACAAGATTTACAAAATAGTCCCAAAACTTATAAGCTTTTTATGACCTCACAAAATAATTATGTCGGAGATATCATGCCGCTTACGGATGAGAAAGGAATTCAGTTATATTATCTGTTTGATACGGACCATAATGGACAAGGATTCCACCCGATACATAAGTTTTCAACAACAAATCTTTATGAATATTCAGATGATGGATTGGCAATTCCATTTTCAACTTCATCGGATGATCCTGATCTTGCTATTGGTACAGGCAGCTTTTTAATTGCTGACGGAGTATATCATTGCTTTTACACCGGACATAATGATAGCTACCCGGACAAGGGACTTGATAAAGAACGGATTATGCATGCCATCAGTAAGGATAATAAAACCTGGACAAAGATACCCGAAGATACCTTTGAAGCACCAGATGAATTCAGCGGAGATGATTTCAGGGATCCATTTGTTTTCTGGAATGACGATGAGGGATGTTACTGGATGCTTGTTGCTGCCAGAAATGATAAGCTTGGAGGTTTTATCGCAAGATATACCTCAACGGATCTTTCGAAGTGGGCTTTGCAAGATCCGCTATATGCACCAAATAAATATTATATGATGGAATGTCCGGATCTATTTAGATTAGGAAGTCATTATTATTTATTCTATAGTTGGAATAACGTTACATATTATGCAATGAGTGACTCGGTACTTGGACCATTTACAGAGCCGGAGAATAACGTATTAGACGGGCAGGCGTTTTATGCGGCAAAAACCACTGAATATCAAGGTAATAGATATCTGTTTGGCTTTATTGACAGAAAAAAGGATGAAAATGATACCAACAATTATAGTTGGGCAGGAAATCTCTGCGTTTATAAACTGGCGCAGAACGAGGATGGTACCTTAAGTGCTACTATGCCCTCTCAATATATGGATTATTTTAAGACGAAGCTGAATATACCGGAGTCTGTTGTAATTGGTAATGCAGACATTGCTGGAACTACCGCTGTTATGGAAAGTGATGGTGAGAGTGTTTCAGGAATTGATTTTGGAACACTGCCGGATACAATGCTGTTAACTTGTAAGGTTACAATTGATAAAAAAGGTATTGGTACCGGCTTTTCCTTTGGTAAAACAGATAAATTCGAGAATTCTTTAGGAATAGAACTGGATACGAAAAAAGATTTATTAAGATATGACAGCA
>Ga0207800_1000286_pt1 | contig 15821 bp, 9 predicted proteins | sample LuqExpMetageno11_FD_187769 | JGI IMG/M metagenome (GOLD analysis project Ga0207800, IMG submission 187769) | Tropical forest soil microbial communities from Luquillo Experimental Forest, Puerto Rico - Sample 11 (SPAdes) | ecosystem: Environmental > Terrestrial > Soil > Tropical forest ...
TCCAGTTTCAGGATCAGTTGCAGATGCATTTAGTTGAATCCCACTCAATGCTGTTCCATTAGTTATGTCAGCAGGGTTACTCCAAGTAATTGTAGGAGTTGCTTTACTGACATTGATTTGAACAGCTGCTGAAGCACTATTGTATTTGTGAGCATTTGAAGGTGAAGGTGTGAAAACAACCTGCAAGCTCTGCGCATTGCCTGCTCTCATTATAGTTCCTACTTGTGGAGTATAGGCAAAGGTTCCATTTACTGGATTTCCATTTTTAGGATCCGCTGCAGATGCATTCAGTTGAGTCACACTTAATGCTGTTCCATAGGTAATATCAGCAGGATTACTCCAGGTAATTGTAGGAGTAGATTTAGTGGGGATTTGAGGATCTGTTGCCGATGCACATTGTATCCCTAATCCAAAAATGACTAGAAGGATTAAAACCTTAGATAGTTTATTCATATTTTATCTCCTTACTCGTAACATAAAGTATTACAACATCATCAAAATCGATTAAATTGTTATCACATAATCAAAAAAGCAACAGTAGCATTTTCTTTTGTTTAATCCATGCTACATGGTATGTTACGAGATTTTGTATGATATTTTGTTCACTTTTGTCTCCTCTATTACTGTATAAACATTTTATATGCATTTTTATATCTGCTCAAACAAGGTATCCCTTGTAACCAAATTTGTCTCCTGTCTCTTCGTGATATTTTCAACTTGGAGGAGTAATAACAATACTAATAATAAAACATGCACACTATTTAAGTTTTTGTCTAATGTTGTGTATGGAAGAAATAGATTTAAATGTTTATATTGGCTAGAATGAAACAGATTTTTTAAGAAAATAGTTTGAAAAAAAATATGCAAAGTATACATAAAATGTTCATCATTGATTAAACGTGCAAAATCTCTGAAAAACTAGATTGATTCTAATTCCTAACTTACTTATTATACATATTAACTTTTTATTCTGTTATACTGGGAAAAGAACAAACTTTTATTGTTTTCAAAGTAACCGTTCCCACAGTTAAAGGCACGAAAAGTGTGGTCTTTGCTAGCAAGCTCACTGAAATAAAGACGGTTACGCCACTTTAATATGAAAATTTGTATAGAAAAAAATCTCAGACTACTGGTGAGTAAAAGAATCAAGAACGCTATTAGAATGAAAAATTATTAGACTAATATATAGAAATCATTTTTAAAACCTTGAAAAACCAAATTCAGAGGAACTGTAAAGTTTCTTGACAACAAGATATAACTAAGGAACGAGACCGCAGTTATTTTCTCTATTTTTGAACTTAAAAAAGAAACTGTGATGTTGAACCCTAACATTCCATCAGAAGTTTCACCCATCACAACTTAAACATTTTATAAAGAATCCTCATCCATCTTAAATTGCAGCTTATTCATACCTTCGGTCTCCTTAAAGCCTATCGTAAAGTTTTACAATATCATCAAAATCAATTAAATTGTTCTTATTATAATCAAAAAGAGAAACCGTAGCATTTTTTTCAATCCAATCCATATTAGCATAGTATGCCACGACATCATCGAAATCCACTTTTCCGTTTCCATTGAGATCCTCATAGTATCCATTATTGTCAGGGTCTGTTGGTGAATTCGTGTAACCCGGGAATACAGGAATGGAGAGAGGGTCAGTGAAAGCCTTGATGCATATATTCATATTTGGATAATTTATTGTCGCATCTGCCCAATTTTGTCCATTACTACTGTAAAAACTCTGTCCCGATTTTGCAGTTGCTTTACTACTACCACCATTACCCGAAATTGGTTCTTCAATGGCAATCGGGTAACGATATCCGGAAGTTGTAAGTTTCAGGACGACTGAGAAATTTTGGTCGGATGCTAGCCGAATATTAGAATCGAGGGGAATTGTGTGATAGCCTGCAATTGAAGTTGACCCATTCTTGGAAAAAATCGGACCTGCCTGATTTATAGGACTAGATACCGGATTGGTATAAACATAAATTTCGTAACTGCAATTTGAGTCTGTTGTATAGAAACTTACAGCTTTGAGAAGTTCGTCAGATTCTGCAGTAAAGACATTTGCCCCCCAGGCAGTAGTGAGATTATATCCCAAGCTATTGGTCCATCCAAGAGGATCATACTGGTAGATATATTTATAATTATCAGGGCTTTCAGCCGTGAAAACCGAATTATAGCTTCCTATCTTTGAGTCATAATAGGAAACATAGAAATACCCATTTTCACCCCAACTTGGACCCCAACTATTTTTGACGATAAACGCTCCATTTCCAGACGGAATATTGGAAAATTTATTCCTATCAAAAGAGTCGTTCCAGCCCACAACGGCTACAGCGTGGTTAATGCCTGAGGACCCATTATAATAATAACTATTTGTGTTAGGGGAATAAGAAGCGTTGTCATAATATAATGTGGTATATACTGCTCCATAGTTCTGAACTGCCCATTTTATTCTATCATTATCCAGAGACCCCTGCCTATTCGGAAGGAAAAGCACATTTTGTACATGCTTCTGTAACGACAAGTTCTGAGTAGACACATTGGAATCAGGGTCATAAGGATCATCTTTTTCGTCAATAGGTCCACTCCAGCGAGCCAAATATGCAGTTGACATGAGGTTATTTCCGCCGTCGTTGGCATCGCGGTCAAATCCTTCTGAGTATGCAGAAGAAAGAAGATTTTTCAGGTTATTTTCTGAAAAATCTAGGTTTTCTCCAGGCATTAAATATGATTCTAAAGATGCATGGCTTGCAAATGCCCAACAAACTCCTGCATTGCCCTGATCTTTTACAGAAGTTACTTTGCTCGGATTTCGCAGGTCATAGTAAACTGGAAAAGATGAATTAACTGCAGGAATTGTTTTAAGATGACTAAGATCCACAGTTGGTGGAATAAAACCAGTTTCATGTCCAGCAAGAAGTGATTCCGGTTGATAGGAAATTTTGTATTGATTGTATTTTACAAAATCGGGATTTAATTGTGCAGTCACCGGTGTATTGTTATTTCCTAAGAGTTCGGTATCTGCTATCGCTACTGATGAACTTATAACCAGAAGTAGAACTAGAAGTCCACTGAAAACTATTAATTTGCTTTTCCATAATTGCGTCGTTTTTTGTATTGATATTTTTTTCACGTTTACCTCCTTTTCATTTTATAAAAAGTCAGATCTTCTTGATTTCATTAGAACATGATATTCTATGTAACTAAGTTCGTCTCCTGTTTTCTCTCGATAGTCTCGACTTAGTTAAAAAATGTCAATTGTAATAATAGAACATATACACTATTTAAATTTTTGTTTATTTTTTAGTATGATATAAGCTAAAGAAAAGTATGTATTTTGACTACGAAAAATAAATTTTATATGAAAGTAATTAAAAAAATAAAGAATATAAACGCTCACTATAAAATGAACACGCAAAACTCTGAAAAATAAGATTTAACAAATTTAGGAATTTAGCAGCGAAGAAAAACTAGTCTCAGCCTTATTCTAAAAAAGAAATTGTGATGTGAAACCTGATATTTCACTAAGAACTCCATCCATCACAAGTTGGACACTCCGAAAAGAACCCATATTCATCTGAACTGTTTGAGAATTAAACAAAGTTACATTCGCTACTGATGCACATTGTATCCCTAATCCAAAAAAAGATAAGAAGGATTGAAACCTTCTAAAGCTTATTTATAGATTCTGTTCCCTTAAGGCTTAATGCCACCATAAAGTTTTACGACGTCATCAAAATCAATTAAACCATTTTTGTTATAATCAAATGAAGCAATAGGCTCATTTTGTTTTATCCAATTCATGTTGCCATAGTAAGCTACGACATCATCGAAATCCATTATTCCATTTCCATTGAGATCCTCATAGTAGCCATTATGGTCAGGATCTGTTGGTGGATTAGTGTAACCTGGAAGAGAAGGTGTTGCCTTTACTGTTATGTTCATTGACTTTACACCGCTTGAACCGACACTATTTGTTGCAATGAGATTTACTGTATAGTCCCCTGCTACAGAATATATATGCATTGGATTCTGCTCGGTTGAGTTAGCTCCATCTCCAAAGTTCCAGTTCCATGAATTTGGACTGTTGGTGGATGTGTCATTAAACTGAACTGTGAGCGATCCGGTCTGCTTCGCAGTGAAGGTTGCAACTGGAATAGCCGGAGTTTTATTGTATTTACATACTCGATAATTCCCAGAATCAAGAACATATAAACTGTCGTTGGCTATATCCAGTGCAGTCGGGTAATTAAACCCGGTATATTTATTTAAATAATTAAAGTTGCTGTCATACTCAAGCACTCTGCCATTGTAGTAATCAGCCACATAAATATTTCCAGCTGAATCAGTCGCAACTGCTATAGAACTATTAAATTGAGTGTCATTAGTTCCTTTACTACCTAAACTTGATACATAATTCCCGTTTAAATCAAATTTCTGTATCCTGTAATTACCCATGTCAGCAACGTATACATAATTTCCACTTACAGTGATTCCAGCTGGCGATTTAAGGTTTCCATTACCCGATCCTAATGTACCCCAGCTTGCAATGTAGCTGCCTGAAGCGTTTAGCTTTTGAATCCTATTATTATCCATATCGGAAATGTATATATTCCCAGCCGAGTCTAACGCAATTCCAGTAGGGAACTTAAAAGATCCATTGCCAGCTCCAGAGCTACCCCAGGTATTTAAGAGAGTTCCAGCCGAATTGAATTTTTCAACTGAGTCGTTCACAGTCGCGTAAATATTCCCAGCCGAATCGATTGCGATATCTCGAGCTGGAATATTGAATTGTGTAATATATGTACCATTTTCATTGAATTTCTGTACTCGGTTATCAAGCTCAGCTACATATATATTGCCAGAAGCATCAGCAGCAATGCCGCTCATGCCATAAAATTCCCCAGCACTATTTCCAAACGAACCCCATGTCTGCGAAGATGTAAATTGAGCAGAGGCAATTGAGACAAGGGAAAGAGCACAAAATAATGCTAATATTATTATCAATTTCTTCATATTCAGGCCTCCAGTGTAATAGTATGTGTACCAGTCGGTAAATTCATCCAGAAAATCGTATCTTCTCCATTAGTTTTTGTACTCAGTTTTACACCATCAAGTTTCGGCGTGTAAGCTCCTTGAACTCTCATAGAAAAACCGCTTAATGTGTCGGAATTGTGATTCACAACAGTGTAAGTATTAACCCCTGTGCATCTCACTTCGACATTGTTTGCAGCAATCCAGTAGTCAATATACTGAGATGCTGTTGGATTCCAGAGCTTACCAGCTTGCTTCTGGGCTGAGATATTGGTCAAAAAACTGTCAAAAGTTTCATTGATCGTGTGATTATCTTTGTAATAATAATAGTTATATGAAGACTGATTCGAAAGTGATGAATTATCAGGCCAATAATCATGCCATATACTTACCCCATAAGTTGAAAGCATGTGATCAACTGTACTATTAGTATAGTAGGTAAGCCCTAATCCTTTTCCTGTAGCACATGTTTTCCACTGATAAAGAGAAGTACCGTTTGGAAGTGCCAGATTAGTATTCTGCCAAACAATATCACCAGGCAATCCAACTGAACTATTTTTAGATGTACTGAGTCCTTTTGCATCATCCGGTTTCGCATCAATAAAAGCCCAAGCGTATAAGATACTATTATTCTGGAACAAGTCCATAATATAGTACGGGCTATTAGGATCCCATCCTAGGCTCTTCAGTTGAGAGTTTCTAGCACCACTAGCCAGACCATGATCTATCCAATCCCGGCAAGAATAGTTTGCATACCAGGGTAGATAAGTTTCTACCATTTTACGGTCAGGAGTTTCGTTATTTACTATTCCGGAGAGACTATGCGGTGTAATCTCAAAACGGTTAGCATACATATCATCAATTATGGATTTCAACTCAGGACTGTCCAATCCTTCTCCACCGTATGATGAAACTGCAAATACAGACCAGGTTGCTGTAAGATTGTGACCGATAAATCCTTTTTTTCCGTAAGTAGAGTTCTTTGTATCATTGGTTCCGTATATAACAGTCCGTAGCGAATCGTGATCTGTATAATCCGCATGTTCTGTAAAAATTAGAGCCCCCAAATATCCAGAAGGAACAGGCATAGGAGTCAACTGAGGTGAAGAAAGAGGAAGATCTAATGAATTAGCTCTAGTACTATTATTCCTAGTTTGATAATACGAATATACTTCTTTGCCTGTTTCGTTATACAGTACATTGCATTGAATGTTTGCATTGTCTGTGTACAGCATAACGTTATTTCCACTAATTGTATTCAAGCCATCCCCATAGAATTCATATGCGTTGCCCCCATTTACAGGCACACCGTCTTGAATAGACTGAGTTTGCTTTAAATACGTAACTGAATGATTGAGATTAAGAGAGTCATTGGATAACAAGCAGGTATCTTGAACACTTCGATTCTCTCCTTTATATGTTAAAACAGCCTTTGATCCAGGAGCATAGTAGTTTCTCCATCGAATGCCATTAATTGTAGAATTTACCAGCGAACAATTAGTCAGTGAATTATTATTGGTCTGGAAAAACGGTGTTCCTACGGAGCTATTAATACTCAAATCGTTATCCAATAAGTTTAAACCGTAATTAGACTGTTGAATTGCATATGCCCCCATATACCGGGGTAACCCTCCATCCCCGTACACCCGTTTTTTAATAATTGTTATATCATCAGGAGGAATGCATGTCAGACTCTTGTAATTTTGTAAAACTTCTTTTGATGACAGTGACCTATTATAGAGTCTAAAAGTGTATATACTACAGTTACCTTGGTTTAACTGGTAACCAGAGCCTATAGTGATATTTTTACTGTTCCCTACTGCCGGTGAATTCCATGTACGAGCATCAGCTGGATTCCCTTCACCATTTAGATAAATATAGGAAGTTTTATTATCGTAAGTTGCTACGATATGATATATCTGACCGGCAACAAGACTAACACTTGAATCGTATCCATATGGTGTAATACCATTCTCCCTGACTACATTAAAACGAGCTTTGTAAGGAGAATCAGAAGAACAACTCAAATACCAACCACTTGACCCGTTGTACTTGCTCACAAGTGCCCCATATTTCGAGAAATTGTTAATTGAGCCATAGAACTCAATCGACATAGGACTAGAAATGTTGGTCTGCGCATTATTAGAAATGTCTATTCTGCTATTGACACCATTAAGGTTTATGTAATTTGCACCAGTTCCTGGATCTGTTCCTTGAGTAACACTTGTGGCATAGCCGGTATTATTGTTTCCGCTGAGATCTACCAGGGAATTCCCCGATAAATTACCATCATAATAAGCAACAAGCCCATCTGTTACCGGTGATACGCATGTTGCCGGCGCTGCTTGAACGCATGAAATAAGAAATAATATTCCAATTAATATTAGCAAAAAGAACCGATTATTTACCATGAGATCTACATTCCCTTTTTATTTTGGTGATTATTAATTTCCAGCTACTGTCACACGTAAAGGTGTACATCATTGCCCTATTTTCAAAGCCTATTTAATAAGAAGGCGGAAATTTCCTTTCTCGAAACAAAGTGACAGTTGGTGATGAGAGTCAATGACTTTGTAAATAAATGCCATCTATTCTCGTTTTATAACGGATTACATTTTTTATATATATAAACTGTTAGGTGTAATTTGTGCCCGTTTCTTATATAACACTTTCGAAAAATAAGAAAAATGTAGAGAAGTTACAAATATTTTTCAGCTAGCTTTGGACTTATAAAATTGTCCAGCTTCCAAAGACTTCACAAGACTCTGATTTTGTACAGACTTACACCTGCAAAAAAATAAATTTTTTAAAAATTAATCTCGTTTTTAAGCTCTCACCAATGTCAGTAAGTGTGTACCGTGTGATAGATCCATCCAGAACACCGTATCGTTTCCGTTCTTCTTGGTGTTCAAGCTGGTGCCGTCAAGTTTTACAGTGTATGACCCGGTGACCCGCATAGCATAACCAAGTACATCTGCAGAATTATGGTTGATCAAAGTGTATGTGTCCTGGCCAGTACACTTACATTCAACATTACATGCAGTTCGCCAATAGTCGATATATTGGCTTACAGTTGGATTCCAGAGCCTACCATCTGTATTTTGTTTAGATATGTTTAGCAAAAGATTGTCGTACGTCTGGTTGATCGTGTAATTGTTTTTGTAGACGTAATAATCTTTAAAAGTGTCATCATCTTGCGCCGTGTAATCATGCCAGAAACATACACCATAATTATTAATCATAGTTTCAAGCGTGTCATTCTTGAAATAATCTAGAGCAGTTTTATCTGGCGCCCAAGTTGAAGTCCACTCGTACATCGGTGTACCATTGTCCCAGGTGAAATTCGTATTCGTCCAGACAATATCATAGGGAAGCCCAAGAGACTGAATACGACTTGTAGAAAGGCCGTCTTTTGGCGAACCATCTTGATCTTGATATGCCCAGGCATACTGAATCCCACGCTCACGCATTAAATCTCCTATATAATATTGCGATGAGTTTTTGTCCAAACCCAAGCTCTTTAAAGCAGCGTTTCTATTTCCTCCATTTAACCCATGGTCAATCCAGTTTCGTGAAGAGTAATTGCTGGAATACGAAGGCAAATAGTATTCGACAGTTTTGCGAGTTGGATTACCGTCACCTGCCGAACCAATCACGTTGTGAGGTATTATCTCAAAATTATGTGCAGACATGTCGTCAAGTACTGACTTGAACGAGACGTTATCAAAACCAACCCCACCTCCAGAAGAAGCTGCAAACGCTGCCCATGTGCATTTTAGACCGTGGCCAATATACCCTTTCGTACCATACTTAGGATCACTTTTGTTGTTGGTTCCGTATATCATCGTTTTTAAAGAGTCTGGATCTTGTGCGTCAGCATGAATCGCAAAACTTAGAGAACCTAGATATCCACTTGGACAGGGCATTGGCGTCAGCTGTGGAGAAAAAAGAGGGAGCTCAACTGAATTGTTCCGAGTAGTTCCAGCCGTCCGATTTTGATAATAGTTATATATAGCTTTACCTGACGAGTTAAAGACACAATCGTTTTGAATCTCACCATTATCGGTATAGGCTTGAACAGTATTTCCGGAAATTGTGTTCAATCCATCACCATAAAATTGAAAAGCGTTTCCAGTCACTGGAACTGCATCTTTACGAACTAGTGATTCTGCAGTATAAGTAACAGAATTTGAAAGATGAAGAGAACCATTCGAAAGATTGATATTTTCCAGCCTATTCCGGTTGTTCCCAGAAAATGACAGTGAAGCTGAAGAACCCGATGCATAATAATTTTTCCATCTTACACCTGAGATTGAAGAGTTCGACAGGTTGTAATTGGTTTCTTTTGTGCTTCCGTTATCTTGATAATATGGCGTTGATACCGATCCAAGCGAAGAGACATTTGAATCGACCAAGCTCACTTCGGACCCGGACTGGCTCATAGCATGTGAGCCCATATACCGGGGTAACCCTCCATCACCATATGCCTTTTTTTTCAAGTCAATAATATCCACAGGGACGTCTGGAGTATGTCTCCACTTATCGTATTCATAATTTTTTTGTATCTCAGATAATGTCAAAGCGCGATTATAGAGTCTAAAAGTATACATACTACAGTTACTATAGTTTAGTCCAGAGCCTGAGCCTATGGTGATATTGTTAGCAACCCCTACTATTGGTGAATCCCATCTACGAGGATCAGCTGAATCTACCCCATTGACATAAATATGGGTAACATTGTTGTCATAAGTTGCTACGATATGATATATCTGACCGGCAACAAGACTAATATTTGAATTGTACCCATTTTCACCACTCTCCAAGACTGTACCAAAACGGACACTATTGTAAGGATTATTAGGCGAACAACTTAAATACCAACCACGTGTTGAGTCCTGATACTTGCTTACAATTGCTCCATATCTCGAGAATGTGTTAATTGGGCCAATGAACTCAATTGATACAGGACTGGAAATATTAGTCTGTTTATTATTAGAAATATCTATTTTACTACTGATACCATTAAAGTTTATGTAATTTGCACCAGTTCCTGGATCTGTTCCTTGAGTAACACTTGTGGCATAGCCGGTATTATTGCTTCCGCTGAGATCTACCAGGGAATTCCCCGATAAATTACCATCATAATAAGCAACCAACCCATCTTTTACCAGTCCATCTGCTACTTGTGCTGCTGCTCCCGGAAATGCCAACATGGAGAGCAGCAACAACCCAAATAAAGTTTTAGTTATATTTTCCATAGTTTTTCTTTCCTTTTGCCCTAATAATCGATATCAAGAACTCATCATGTAAATTATCACAGTGTTGTTATTTTTTTTATGTTTTGAGAATATAACGTTTAACTTGTATATATACCCCCTAACTGTATAAACAAAAAAGAACTTTTACTGTTAGGTAAACACGCAGCTAGAAAGTTAAGAAGAACAAAAAAAATCAATGAATTCAAAAACAGATATGAATATCGAAGGCATTGTATTACCCAGGCAAAATCAAGAGAACTTGCCACCTTACTAAGGACTTCTTTCAAAGTAGCTTTTATCTAAAACAACAATCACTGAAGACTCTTAAAAGAGAAGTCATTAAAGACTCTTTAAAAAGAGTTTAGATAAATTCTGAGAACTCAACATTTCGTCTATTTAGCTTTACTCCGGCTATTACATATGATTCAATATCACAAAAATTTGCCTCTATTTGAGCCTTTAAAATCGTTGTATATATCGAGTCTATCACATATTCAATATCAGATGAGAGAGAAATATATCTGGTATTTCCAGAGCCTTTAACCTTTTTTGCATGAATAAGTTGTTTATCATCAAGATCTGTAAGCCTTCTGGAGATATGCCCTTCACTCGTTGGAGATTCGCCTAAGATCTCGCAGATCATCCTGTATACCTGGGAGATTACGCCAGTTGTAGGTAAAGATTTCAATTTTTCAGATAGAATTATTTGATGACAAAGATAAATAGCAATTATTAGAAGTTTGTCATGCTTCGAGAATTTGACAATCATCTCCAAGGTTGCAGTATTTGTGATTTCCTTATCTGCAAGGTCAATATGTTCCTTTGTAATCCTCTTACAGTGTTGGTTTAATGCGATTTTTCCGGCAATATGTAAAGTATCAATTGCTCTTCGAGCATCACCATGGAACCGGTCTGCAACATTTTGAGCACAGTATCTTATCTCTTCCTCGGAGATTGCTCCTGGTTGAAATGCCTCTATTCTGCTGTTTAAGATTAGGCATAGCTCTTCTTCTGAATAATCGGGAAAATGCAGATAAGTAAATCCAGCCGACGACAAAACTTTGGAGTCTAAAGAATTAAGAAAATCCTTCTTATTGGATGCTGTTATAATCCCGATGGTTGCGTTAGAGGCCTTTATCTTCCTGTTTTCTGTTGACCTGGACAATTGATATAAGATGTTATTAGGATCCTTGAATTTGTCGATCTCATCAAAAAAGATTATCAGGGCATAGAAGTCATAATTTCGTGCCTTAAGGTCAATTTCATTCCAGATTGACTGAAGATATTGAGAAATACTTAATCCCATCTTTGGGACCGTTGCAGTCAGGTGAGAGAGAATTTCAATGCAAGCGAAGATATCATTATTGGTTGACATTGAGTCAATTCTTATGAAATCAACCATAGAGTTGTGATTATTGGTACTAAGACCATATTCTAAGATAGAAAGAACATATTGTATGGTAATTGTTTTCCCTACTCCAGAGTCTCCCCAGATATACATATTAATTGGATCTCCATGTCTGGGAATAGGAGCAAGATTTGCGGCAACCTGTTCAAGCTCTGTATTTCTCCCGATGATGTTTTTTGGCACATAACTTTTGCTTAGAATTTTCTCTTCCTTAAATATCGAATTCTTTGGCTCGAACAGATTGTTGTACATTTCTTCTGCTTGCGAATTCTCCACGTAATCACCTGTATCTTTTTAGATAACTGGTTATACTTATCTATTTCGGAATTTAACAGATTGAATAAATACAATGTTAAGTAAATAATCAACATCGGGTAATGGAACTGAACAGAACTTGATGTTAACATGACATAGTACTTAACATGAACCCCCTCCCTCCCCCGTTATGTAACTATAGTAGTATGAGCTGGCTTTTAGAAATCTGGAATCAATGAGTGAGGTTGTTAAATTAGATCTGAGATTTTAGAAGCTAATTTGAGATCTTTCATCCTAAAAAAAGAGAAATTAGAAAAGTATAAATAATATTATTTAAAGAACACTACAACATTGCTTTAATATCTATAATATAAGCTAAATTTATTTTAGCTTATCTTTTAGACTCTTTGATGGCAATCAAGATTCTCCTTACTACCATATGAACTTAATGAGGGGGGGAGGGGATCAATGTCATATTCTTTTTTTATGAGATGTTAAGTTCTTTCTTGATAGCGATTTTATAAAATCATCAAATGCTAAGTTCCTTCTGGATTAAATGTGAAAATTCTATCTAAGTATAAAAACCAGATTATTGATATAAGAGCAGAGAGAAAACTCTTCAAAAAATAACATATATACCCATTTCCAATGTAACTCAAAAATAGGAAAAGTTAAATATATTCATTGGAAATAAGATTGCAGAGTTTTATTTCCGGTGATAAGTTGGTAATCTCAAACAAACTTAGTAAGCTTTATTCCAAGCAGACTATTTTTAGAGATAAAGATTATTTAAAAAAAGGGCATCATCCGCACTCATTGGATGAGGTTCTACATAGGGATCATATCATCGATATTTATACAAATTGCCTTCGGGATGTTATGCATGGCAGTGTTCCTGATAACATTTTTGTATACGGGACTTATGGAACAGGTAAAACCATGCTTACAAAATTAATTACATCGGAAATAGCTCTTGCTGCGGAAATGGAAGGATATAAAGTTTTAGTAATATATATTTTCTGTGAATCTTATAGTGCTCCGAGCCCTCTTTTAAGGCACATTAATCAAGAACTAGTAAACTCAATTTCAGAGCTTGAAAACAAGATGGTTGGTACATCCATTTCCCGAAATTTTGAGTATTTCTGTGAACTTGTGAATCTGATCTCGATACCTATCATACTCATTTTTGATGAAATTGACAAACTCAATAACCCAGATATCATTAACCAATTGTCCAGGATCAAAGAATGCGGATTTACTCAAAACAATATTTGCATCATAGGAATCACAAATGATACCGTTTTTTACGATAACTTGGATGGAAGAACAAAAAGCATCATTGGGCAGAATGAATTATTTATTCCTCCATATAATGCAGAAGAGCTTGCTGATATCCTTACAGCAAGAGCTAATTTAGCATTTGAAGACGAAGTATGTGAAGATGTTGTTATTCCGCTATGTGCTGCTTTTGGTGCTCAGGAGAATGGAGATGCAAGAAAGGCAATGGATCTTCTAAGACTCTCCGGAGAAAATGCAGAGCTTAGAAGCAGCTTAAAAATATGTGAACAAGATGTAAAAGTTGCAAAAGGAAAAGTAGAAATTAACAGACAGGCAGAGGTCGTCCGGAAACTTCCAACACAGACAAAAGCTGTCCTTTTTGCTTGCACCCATCGATATGAGATTACAGGAAGCAATCTGGAGACCACTGAAATATATAATTCGTATATCAAGATAGCTGAAGTAATTTCTCTTGATACCGTAACGCTTAGGAGAGTAGGAGATTATATAAGCGAACTTGCTTCAATTGGTATCCTTTCCATAAATAAGATCTCAAGAGGAAGAAGAAGGGGAGTAGTTAATTTCGTAAAACCTATTACTGACACTTATATTATCGAGCAAACTATATTACAAGATCCACGATTTGAGGAATTACAACGAAAACTTCCGCTTTCGTTTAATGCAAGTTTTGACGTATAAGCTACCTCTTAGCTAACCCTTTAGACTTTGAATGAGCTGGAGAAGCTCCTAAGATTCGATATTATCTTTTGTTTAAGTATATCTATATATAAGTAAACAAGTCTTATTGTATACTTATATACAAGTATTTATTTGAAAAAGTACACAAACATATAATTAGACATGTATGTAATTATACATATAAAGAAACAGATTTAAGTGCTTTCTTGTAGCTAAAGTCATGAAGATCTTAAAAGATAATTGACTCATCATTTTATTGCAAGTAAATAAATATGCCAAAATACAAGTATACTTGTATGTTAATAAGCAAATAGACTAGTATATTTAATTACAGGCATATAAGTACACATAAGAACAGGTATTTAATTCTATGTGCTTTCAAAGGAACTGAGGTTTATGCATGGCAAAAATAGTAACCATTAACAATGTTAAAGGAGGGGTTGCCAAAACAACAACCGCAACAAATTTGGCTGCAGGATTGGCTCGAAAAGGTAAACGGGTCTTATTAATAGACTCTGATCCTCAAGCGAACGCCTCCTTAAATCTATATTCTGAATTAAGAGCAGACCGGACAATCAAGGATTTGTTTCAGGGAACGCCAATCACAGAAACAATTTCACCATCTGTTGAAACCGGATTGGATATCATCCCTTCTTGCTTAGCATTTTCAACAATTGAACTGGAACTAGCTGCACAACTTGCCAGGGAAACATTTCTAAAAAGAGCTCTGAAACCAATAGAGGGAAACTACGATATTATATTAATTGATACCCAGCCGTCAGTAGGAGTAATCCCAATTAATGCATTATGTGCAGCTAATGAGGTTATTATTCCTGTGCACGAAGCGTATGCACTGGATGCAATGAGCCAAATGGTCAATGTTATACTTCAAGTCAAACAAGCACTGAATCCGGATCTCATAATAGGAGGAATCCTACTGACAATGTATGATCCAAGAACCACCTTGGCAAAAGAGGTACGGGAGCGATTATTGAATAAATTTGGTGCAATTCTGTTCGAGACAACTATTCCAAGAAACATTCGGTTAGCAGAATGTCCAACTCATAAAAAATCAATTTTTGAGTATGCACCCGAGTCAGCAGGAGCAGTAGCATACAAAGCATTAACAGAAGAAATCATGACACGATGGGGAATGATCCGGTGAGGACAGCTATAGGTAACACGACGATTGATGAAAATGACAATATAGGGGCCCTTCTGGGGCAACAGCAAGCCCAGGCTGAAAAAAATACAACAAGCTTGGAAGAAAAACCTGCAGTAGTGGATAAAATGGAAAAGCAAGAAGAAAATACCGATAAAGAGAAACTGAAACACAATCGATCTGCTAAATTTACTGATTTGGAAGTGGAGCATTTAGAAAAAATAATGCTTGCAATCGGAACCGATAAGGTTTCCAAGGCCCTTAGATGGTGCCTGAGCAAAGCATGGGAAGCACATGGAAATGAGATTGAAAAGATAGCTGAGGAAAAAAAGAAGATCGGTACGTTGTAGAATATATGACTATTACTCTTTTTTAACTATGCATATTTACAAGTTATGCTATCTGACAAAACTATACATATATACTCATTTCCAATGTAACTCAAAAGTTAATCCTTTGGTAGAATTGTGCCTAACAAATTTCAATTTCTTTAAACTCCTTTAACAAATTATATATTTCATTAATTTCATAACCTAACAACATGATATTTTTTGTTATGCTCTAATAGCATAATCTCATAGAAGTAATTTGCAGCCTAAAAAATAGAGTTACATCGGAAATAAGTGTATATGTATACTGATATCTTCACATTTCCCTATTCTAAAAAATAGAGTTACATCGGAAATGAGTGTATATGTATACTGATATCTTCACATTTCCC
>Ga0207800_1000289_pt1 | contig 15567 bp, 14 predicted proteins | sample LuqExpMetageno11_FD_187769 | JGI IMG/M metagenome (GOLD analysis project Ga0207800, IMG submission 187769) | Tropical forest soil microbial communities from Luquillo Experimental Forest, Puerto Rico - Sample 11 (SPAdes) | ecosystem: Environmental > Terrestrial > Soil > Tropical forest ...
ATCATAATAATTCTCAATAAAGGAGCCGTCCTATGTACATAAGTCCCATCGGTGCAACTACATATACTTATCCTGCTGCCGCTACCAGTGCATTAGGTCAGCCGGTCAATGCCGTTAGTAAAGTGAACGGTGTTATTCCTATTGGGCAAAAAAGCACTAATTCCATAGAAAAGACGAAACCTTCGGAATGCCAGACCTGTAAGAACAGAAAGTACATGGATCAGTCAAATGATAATAATGTGTCTTTCAAATCTCCCGCACATGTGTCCCCTCAGGCATCTTTTGCTGCAGTATCTTCCCATGAGCAGGAGCATGTAACCAATGCAGTTAACGAGGGAAACCAACCAGGCAATAAATTATTATCCTCCTCCGTATCTCTTAAGATGGCAATCTGCCCTGAATGCGGTACACCATATATCGCAGGCGGAGCTACCCGTACAACGATCGAGTATAACACAAGTAATCCTTATGAAAATGCAAGAAAGTCCATCGAAGGAAGCCTGCTTAAGGGAATGAACGTTGATTATGTGGCCTAGTCAGGATAAGGTGCTTTCGTAAAGCTGCCTGTAAGGCCCTTCAGCTTTTCATCAAAAAATCCTATGACATAGTGATTGATTAATTCTAATCCTTTTCTTTCGTCCACCTTCCCAGCCATATTCATCATCCGTATTGCCGGTGAGTACAATGGAATATCTGTAAAATTATAATGCTTTGTTCCCTCCAAACTTATAAAATATCCACCGTTATTCAGAATACTGTTAAAAACCTGAAGAGAGGCTTTTGCTCTGCCTGCTGTAATTTCGTATTGTTCCTTTGTAACTCCCTGCTTTTCCAACGTCTTTCGCTGTTCCTCCTTCAGTTTGGCATAGTCAGGAATCTGTGTGTTTTGCTTTATTGCTTCGGCATATTCGTCCGTGGTCAGCAGAAGGAAGGGTTTCTGTGTTTCTTCTGAAGCCAGGCTATAGATAGAGCCATCCAGATTAATACCGGCCTTGATTTTATCATTTTGAAAGCAGGCCAGATAGGATACCGCTCCACCGAAGGAATGTCCGAAAACTCCTATGCTGTTATAATTTATTTTAGAAAGCAGCTTCTTATCGATTCCTATATTCTCTGAACTCTCCAGCTCCCGTAACACAAACTCTATATCGCCTAGCCAGACCCTCTCCAGCTCAGTAAGCTGTTCATCCGTAAATGATTCTATCGGTGTTTTGTACGTTGTTACCTTCCCCTCCGGAAAAACTGTAGCAACAGTACTATAAGGATGTTCCACTGCAGCGATGATATACCCATGGCTGGCAATCTCGGACAATATGGAAGTATAACATTCCGTGGGAACTCCCATCCCGTGGGAGAATATCAATAGCGGATATTTCACCTCTCCGGATGCAACCGGTGCATCTACAGTAACATTCGTATTAATGTAATTAAAATAGCTTAATAAAAAGCCTGGTACACCTACCTGTTTCGTGACAGCCGGTCCCAATAACTTAAGCTGGTTAAAATAAGGTTTTTGTACCCCTTTCTTATTCGCAGCAGGATACCACAGGGTAACCATAAGCTCCCTGACATCTCCTTTCTTGGCAGAATAAATCTCAGTTCTGGAGGGATCCGTCAGTTGAACGGAAACGGTGCTGACCGGATACTCACCCTGATAATCCGGTAATTGAAATATGGGCAGCAATATGATCAGTATCAATGTAATTAGCGTAAACAGCATTCCAAATACCTGTGATAACCGTAATACTATCTTGTTCCTTCTTATGATTTTATTTCGTATCATCTGAATAGCTGTACTCAGCACAAACAGGACAATCATCAGATAAATCAGACTCATCTGCCATCGTAAACCTTCTACCACTCCATGCAATACCAATAATAAACCTCCAAGTAACGAAAGCCCCCAAAACAATATATTTCTCCTTGAATTACCATATAATACAAGACAACCTATGGTTATAATGATCAATACCACTTCTAAATATCTCATACCTTCTCCTATTCATTAAAATTTTGAACTATATTCATTATAATAGAACTATGTTAATAAATACTTAACAGAATATAAAGAAAGATTAAAGATATTGATATGATATATAATGCAAGATAAGGCTAATACCACCTCGGATCCTGCAAATAGAAAAAGACCAGGTATACGCCTTGGTAAACCTCTCACGTCGGGTACGACCGGTATACCCGGTAAGATTACATTCGCATGTGTATACATTCTGCCTGGATGCCTTTTATGTCAAAGAACTTCTTATAATTTCTTATGGCATAAAAATCAGAGCCCTGTAGCTGTTTGTCAACAGCCTACAGAGCTCCTATCTAAACCATATGTCTTAAGCAAATAAAATCGCACTCGATATGATGCTTACTTGTGCTGTATTTCAGATTATTCAAGGTATTCCATTAATCAGAATTAATAGCTGGATAAAAATTTCTCATGAACAGCATTCATGGCTTTATCCACATGAGCCTCGTCAATCAGAACAGTTACTCTGATTTCGGAAGTGGAAATCATCTTAATGTTGATACCTACATCATATAAAGCTTCAAACATCTTAACCGCAACTCCTGCATTCGACATCATGCCGGCACCAACGATGGAAACCTTGGCAACATCTCTTTCCACATCGATCTTCTCACATTTTAAACTTCCGCCACGATGTCTCTCAAGAATAGCCACTGCTTCGTCTAGGTCGTCTTCTTTCACAGTAAAGCTGATGTCCTTAGTACCATCTCTGCCGACGGATTGAAGAATGATATCTACATTAATACTATTGTTTGCCAAATGATTGAATAATTTGAAAGCTACTCCGGGCTGATCCTCTAATCCTATTACAGAAATTCGGGCTGTGTTCTTATCACAGGCTACGCCACTTACAAGCATTTTCTCCATTTTTACTACCTCCTTGACTACAGTACCTTCTGTCAGATTTAAACTGGAACGAACAACAAGTTGAACACCAAATTTCTTTGCCATTTCCACGGAACGGTTATGCAGAACGCCTGCTCCTAAAGATGCCAGCTCGAGCATCTCATCATAGGTTATTTCATCAAGCTTTCTTGCGTTTTTAACAATTCTGGGATCAGCGGTAAATACACCGTCAACATCGGTATAAATCTCGCAGGCATCCGCATGGAGCGCAGCTGCCAGTGCTACGGCTGTTGTATCGGAGCCACCTCTTCCAAGTGTAGTATAATCATCCTGCTTATTAACACCCTGAAAACCGGTAACAATGACTACCCGTTTATTTTCAAGTTCATTACGAATTCTTTCCGTATCAATTCTTTTTAACCGTGCATTGCCATAAACCGAAGTAGTATGCATCGCAACTTGGTATGCATTTAATGAAACTGCCGGAATTCCAAGCGAATCTAAAGCCATTGCCATAAGTGCCACAGAAACCTGTTCTCCTGTTACAAGGAGCATATCGATTTCTCTTTTGGAAGCATTCGGATTGATGTCCTTTGCCTGTGCCAGCAAAATATCGGTTTGCTTGCCCATCGCTGATAGAACTACAACCACTTCGTTGCCATTCTTATATTCCTCAGCAATTCTTCTAGCAACGTTAAAAATTCTCTCTTTGTCGGCAACGGATGTGCCGCCGAATTTCTTTACGATTAACATAGCTGCCTCCTACTCACTAAGCTGTTGCACACTGTACTAATTGTTATTGTATTCTAATTCAGCTTAATTATAAGGATATATTAAGCCGTTCATCATTATTTCGCAATTAGTTTGCTAATAACAGTATATCCTTCTAAAACCACATTGCCACTGGCTTTCGCTTCAGCTTCGTTATAATTCCAATTATTTTTTTGTTTTGCTGTACTGTCATAGAGCAGGTAAGGTACCGGATCACTGGTGTGGGTTCTGCAGCGGATCGGTGTAGGATGGTCAGGTATAACCAGCATGCGATAATCTGCGCCTGCTTTCTCCATTTCATCCATAACTACCTTAATTACTCTTTGATCTAAATATTCGATTGATTTAACTTTATTGGCTACGTTACCCTGGTGACCCATCTCATCCGGTGCTTCCACGTGGATATAAACAAAATCATAATTATCCTCAAGAAGAACCTTCACCGCAGCCATTGCTTTCCCTTCATAATTAGTATGAAGGGTTCCGTCAGCGCCTGGCACCTCGATTACCTTCATGCCGGCACCGACTGCGATACCTTTTAATAAATCCACTGCGGATATCATGGCACCTTTTAAATGGTTCTTCTCCTCAAAGGAGGTAAGGGCGGGCTTAGTTCCAGCACCCCAGAACCAGATAGAGTTCGCTTTATTCAGGCCTTTTGCAGCTCTAGCCTCATTAAGCGGATGATGATGAAGAATATCATAGCTCTTCTTCATCATCTCTCTTAAGTCATCTTCCATCGGTAAATATTCGCCAATCACCCTGCCAAGAATATCATGAGGCTGGGCCAGATCTACAACGCTTCCTCTATCCCAGATGGTCAGGTGGCGGTAGCTGGTTCCTACATAGAATTTATATATATCATTTTCCAGTTCCTTTTTCACTGCATCAATCAGGATTGCTGCATCCTCCGTTGATATTTCACCGGAACTGTGGTCAATGATGGTCTGTTCCTCGTAAGGCTTATCTTCTTCCGTTAAGGTTACAATGTTACAACGAAGTGCAATATCCGTTGCTTTCATATCAACCCCAATGCTGAGTGCTTCTAACGGAGAACGTCCGGAGTAGTAAATCTTCGGATTATACCCGAGTACTGCAAGATTAGCAGTATCACTACCGGGCTTCATCCCCTCCGGTATCGTATATGCAAGCCCTAACTCCGACTGCTTCACCAGCAGATCCATCTGAGGTGTCTCTGCTGCCATCAATGGTGTTCTATCCTCCAATACGGCCAACGGTTCATCGGCCATACCGTCACCCAGAACAACAATGTATTTCATATCATCAAGTCCTTTCTTATTCAAGTGAAAGCCGCTGTGATAGCTTTGCTTTTGTTTATCTTAATTAAAATCTAACACGGATTACACTAAGAACCTCTGCCAGATTGTCTTTCTTCTCTTTTAAGTCCTGCTCTGCGATGCTTGGCGTAATAAATGCATATTCACCGGTCACACCTTCTGCAGTAACCTCTTCGATATCTCCAAACAATTTTACTGCCTGTTCCTTAACTTTAGCAGTATCACCGGCTACACGGATGAAAAATCTATGCTGTACTTTGTTGATATCGGTTAATTCTAACTTCTTGCTGCTCCAGATAGTCCAGATATTCTTACCCAGATGCTTTGCAGCATCAACAACATCGGCAACAACCGCACTGGCTGTCGGTAATTTACCAGCACCGCTGCCATAGAACATAACATCACCGATGACATTACCTTTTACAAAAATTCCGTTGAATACATCATTAACACTGTAAAGAGGATGGTTTGCCTTGATCATCACAGGTGCTACCATAGCATATACTAGGTCATTCTGTCGAATACTTGAGGCAAACAGCTTAATTCTTGCTCCCATTGCTTTCGCATATCGGATGTCCAAATCAGTAATCTTAGTGATACCTTCGGTATAAATATCTTCAAAATCCACCTGCATTCCAAATGCAAGGGAGGAAAGAATGGCAATTTTTCTGCAGGCATCATGCCCTTCCACATCAGCAGCAGGATTGCGCTCTGCATAACCTAGCTTCTGGGCAGTCGCCAAAGCGGTCTCAAAATCAAGACCTTCTTCGCTCATTTTGGATAAAATATAATTGGTTGTACCGTTCAAGATACCGGTGATTTCGACGATTTCATCTGCAGTCAGGGATTGGTTTAATGGTCTGATGATCGGAATACCGCCGCCTACACTTGCTTCGAATAAGAAGTTTAAGTTACTTTCCTTAGCGATATCCAATAACTCTGCACCATGCTTTGCCACCAGCTCTTTATTGGAAGTGATTACACTCTTACCTTTTAAAAGTGCTGACTTAACAAAGGTGTGGGCAGGTTCTACACCACCCATATGCTCACATATGATCTGAACTTCCGGATCATCAAGGATGATATTAATATCATGGACAATCTTCTCCATAATCGGATCACCCGGAAATTCTCTGAGATCGAGAACATACTTAACATTAATCTGGTCTCCGGCTCTTTTTTTAATGCTTTCACCGTTGGTATTCAATACTTCCACTACACCGGAACCAATGGTGCCGTATCCTAAGACTGCAATATTTATCATTACTGATCCTCCATTCATGCTGTAACAAATCTATTAAAAATCTGTCATACTTAATTAAATTATCTGCATTCCTCCTATTATTCTCTGGATACCACTTTGACATAATGAATGCCATCCATCGCCTCAATCGCTTCCATTAAAGTTGATGTACTGTCCGTCTGCGGAAGAATTTCAATACTAAGTGTTAATAACGCGATACCGTTTACCGGTATACTTTGATGAATTGTAAGGATATTTGCTTCACATTTTGCTACCTGGTTCAAAACCTTGGATAATAATCCCGGTTTATCATCCATCTGAAGCATAAATGTTATGGTCTTCCCCCTGGTATTCTCATAAAACGGAAAGATATCATCCCTGTATTTATAAAAGGAGCTTCTGCTGATTTCAACGGCGTCCGTAGCTTCCTGGACTGTCATAACACGCTCTGAATCCAGAAGTCTTTTTGCCTCTACAACCTTTAATAATACCTCCGGCACTGCCTTTTTCTTTACAATAAAATATTGATCCCCATTCATTTTTAAGCACCTCCTGCGGTAGTAATTGCAAGTTCCCGTACTCATTCCCCTATTGTATGTATTGCGAATACAATTGTCTTTCCTAGGAAGATATACTACCATATAATTATTCATAATGCAATAACATTTTACCATGTTCAAAATAAAAAAGCCAGATTTGTAACATATGCTTGATTAAAGTAGATAAATATAAGTATTTTTGTATAATAATTAAATGTGTTCTTTTTCAGCTGAACATTAATTACTTTTATCAGGGCATCTGCTTCTCGAAAATGAAGAAGCCTTCCATGATGCAATGTACTAGTTGTCTAAAGGTAAAATAAAAAGCTTCATAAATTTAAACATCTCAGTTTAAATCATGAAGCTTTTTGCTATTATAACATCCTTTCGATACTTTCCTGAACAACAGCCACCAGCTCATCCTCGGCGCCAAGGCTGAAGTTAAATATAACGCCCTGACCACCACCCGCACCAATTGCGGAGATAAATATCTCATTTTCATGAGAAACTACAGTAAGACTCAGACTTGCCCTGTTTCCATTTCTCATAAAATATTTATCATATACTCTTACCGCAATGTTTGTATCGCCTGATGCGTGATTACTCTCATCTACCAAATTCATCGACATTGCACTATTCATGATATCTTCATGTAAGCGACTAAGCACCTCATCAAATTGGCCTTTGATCACTGTCTCATACTTTGCCATATGGAACTCCTTCTCAAGATATATTTCAAGAATTATGTATATCATTGTACCTTAGTTTGCCCAAAATATCTACCACATTTTTCTGCCCCATCTAAAGCGTGGCTCTACGTCGATTAAATAAAAAGCTGCTACCTAACGACTAGAGGATAAATACCGGCAAATGTTTTCCGGTACTTGTCCTACTTCGATCGGCAGGCAGCAGCTTCACTAATGAACCTTTGTCCCAATAAAATATTACAGGATCTTGGAGAGGAACTCAATGAGTCTGGGATGAGTCGGATGTTCGAAGAACTCGTCAGGAGTATTCTGATCCACAATCTTGCCCTCATCCATGAAGAGGATACGGGTAGCAACCTTTTTAGCAAAACGCATCTCATGTGTTACAACCACCATGGTCATACCTTCATCTGCTAATTGCGCCATCAGATCAAGAACTTCACCAACCATTTCAGGGTCTAGTGCTGAGGTTGGCTCATCAAAGAGCATCAAATCCGGGTTCATTGCCAGTGCACGGACAATAGCGATACGCTGTTTCTGTCCGCCGGATAATTGATTCGGGTAAGCAGTTGCTTTTTCTACTAATCCGATTCTTTTCAGAAGCTCGGTAGCTTTCTGCTCTGCTTCTTCTTTATTCATGAGTCCCAGTTTAACGGGCGCTAAGGTTATGTTCTCCATAACGGTTAAATGGGGAAAGAGATTAAACTGCTGGAATACCATTCCCATCTTGCAGCGGATTTTATCAATATTCGCTTTTTTATCTGTTATATTATTTCCTTCGAACCAGATTTCACCTTCCGTAGGAACCTCCAATAAATTCAAGCAGCGAAGGAAGGTAGATTTACCGGAGCCGGAAGGCCCGATTACAACAACCTTTTCGCCCTTTTGAATCGTTTCATTAATACCATTCAAAACCATCTGACTTCCAAATGCTTTTTTCAAATTCTTAGTGACGATCACCTCTAGCCATCCTCCTTTCAAATATTGCTAATAACTTCGTTAAGCCCATAACTAAAACAAGGTAACAAGCCGCAGCGATTACAAGAGGCGGCAGAATATCCCAGGTTCTGGAACCAACATACTGTGCTGCCTGTAAAAGATCAGTAACTGCAATTACACTTGCTACTGAGGTCTCTTTGATTAATACGATGAATTCATTACCAAGTGCAGGAAGAATGTTCTTAATAGCCTGAGGCATGATTATCAGGCGCATGGTCTGCATATGGTTCAATCCAAGGGAACGACCTGCCTCCATCTGTCCGCGTTCGATTGATTCAATACCGGCTCTGATAATCTCAGCTACATAGGCACCGGAATTGATACCGAAGCATACTGCTCCGATCACAATTTCATTGGTGCTGCGAGAAGTAAATATCAAGTTATATATGATCAATAGCTGAACCATCAAAGGGGTCCCCCTGATGATTGTAATATATATATTACAGAGCTTTGCAACCACTCTCATTAAGAATCGCTTTGAATTAACGTTTGATACTTTAACTACTGCCACAAGCATGCCGATAGCAACGCCTAATAATATCGCAAAAAAGGATATCAAAATGGTAACTTTAATACCTTCAAGATATGCCAGATACCGCTGATCCGGTATCAGGGCATCATAATAAGACATAGCAATATTCTTTAATGTCTCCAATTTATTACCTCCTGATAAATAAACTCTTATCTCTTTGTTCTAATCATTGATTAGCCTATTATATTTCATATATTGGAACGAACTGTAAAATCCATTTATTTTCAATGTTATGATAATAGTCAAACGCTAGAATTATTCATAAATATTTCATTAAAAAAACTCCATATCACAAAGATGGAGGCTGTTGATGTAACTAACAGCCCCCTAGCACATAAATCTTAAATACAAGCTTTATTGTTCTGCGTTTTTTGCCGTATGATTTGCAGTAAATTCTTCAATCTTTCCGTCATCCTGTAATTGCTTAATTACACTGTTAATCTTATCAAGTAATTCCGTATTACCCTTCTTCACTGCAATTGCATATTTATCCTGGAATAAGGTACCATCAAGAGTGGATAATTCGGGATTAGCTATAACAAGATCCTGTGCCGGATACTGATCCATAACGATGCAGTCGATTTTGCCATTCTTCAGGTCTTCAGCTGCTTGTGAGAACTTAGTATAGCGCTTTACTTCTTTAGATTTTACATTCTCTTCCACATAGAAGTCTGCGATATTACCCTGCTGAACACCAATTATCTTATTGTCAAGGTCATCAACAGATGCAACGGCGGGCGTAGCTTTATTAACTACAACAACCTCAGTTGAATCAACGTATTCGGTTGAGAAATCCATAACCTTCTTGCGATCATCTGTTACAGATACTCCTGCTGCAACGAGATCAACTGTACCTTTCTGTACTGCTAAAAGCGCTCCTTTAAATTCCATATTCTTGATTACAAGCTTCTTGCCCATGCTATCAGCAATAGCCTGCGCAATGTCCATATCAATACCTACAACCTTGTCGCCTTCCATATATTCATATGGAGCAAAACCGGCCTCTGTACCAACGATTAATGTGTTATCATCATTTTTCTTACAGCCGGAAAACACTGTTGCAATTATTGCAGCTACAAGTAAAATACTAACCAATTTCTTTTTCATACTACATTCTCCTCTTTACCTGGAGGCCTGCCCCCCATTGCCTAACTTATGGACATATGACTTTTCTATAAAGTCATGAACCATTTACTTACTTCTTAATACTTGCTGTAATTTTATTAATTTCTTCCTCAGTCAAAATGCCGTCATGATTAAGAATAATCACCATACGGCCATCCACAATAGCTACAGCTTTCATATAGGCGGTATCTTTGCTATGAACAATAGATGGAACCTCAAATAATTGCTCTTCTTCAAATTGTACGATTTCTTTCATTCGGTCAACTTCATATGCAGCCTTAATACCATTGGATACCGTTATTACAAATCTGGAATTCTCATCAGCGGTAGTATCCTCCAGCCCAAACTTTCTGCGAAGGCTGTATACCGGAATAACTTCTCCTCTTAATCGGATAATTCCTTTCACATTCTTCGGACAATTAGCCACCAGTTCAACAGGCATGACTTTCTCAATGATGTTGACATCCATGATATCAAATCCATATTCTTCATCTCCAAGCATAAAAATCGCTTGCTTTGTTCTTTGCATAGTTACCCCTCCTTGATGGAATTTTACTATGTTACATATTTTGTGTACTCCATTTTAAATAAGCGTTAATAAATGGATTCAAATTACCGTCTAAAACACTGATTGCATTGCCCACTTCTTCATTAGTCCGGTGATCCTTCACCAAGGTATAGGGCTGCATGACATATGATCTTATCTGGTTGCCCCAGGCAATATCCTTAACCTCACCACGAATTCCCGATATCTTCTCCAGGTTCTCCTGCTGCTTTAATAAATACAGCTTGGCTTTGAGCATTTTCATTGCTTTGTCCTTATTCTGAAGCTGGGAACGTTCATTCTGGCACTGTACAACGATATTAGTCGGAAGATGGGTAATTCGGATTGCTGAAGAGGTCTTATTAACATGCTGTCCACCTGCTCCGCTGGAGCGGAAAGTATCTATTCTGATATCATCATCATTAATCTCAATTCCGGTATCTTCTTCAATATCAGGCATTACATCACAGGAAACAAAGGAGGTCTGTCTTTTTCCCGCCGCATTAAACGGAGAAATCCGCACCAGACGGTGTACTCCTCGTTCTGATTTTAAATAACCATATGCATTCTCACCGTTAATCTGCAGAGTTACCGATTTTAGTCCTGCCTCTTCTCCGTCAAGAAAATCAATGATCTCAGTCGTGAAACCCTTCTTGTCTGCCCAGCGCTGGTACATACGGCATAGCATACTTGCCCAATCGCAGCTTTCTGTTCCGCCGGCACCTGCATGAAGCGTGAGAATTGCATTATATTTATCGTATTCTCCGGATAACAATGTCCTAAGCTTGAGTTCCTCCAGATTTTGAACGAATAATTCCAAAGCTTCTTCTATCTCCGGAATCAGGCTTTCGTCATTTTCCTCATAACCCATCTGAATCAAAGTCTGAACATCCTCAAATCTTCCCTTCAGATGCTTATAATCATCGATAGTATCCTTCAGATTCTTTAATTCTTTCATGAAGCCCTGAGCTTTATCGGCATTATCCCAAAAGCCTGGTTCCTCCATGGTCTGCTCAAGTTCCTTTACACGATCACTTTTCCTTGCGAGGTCAAAGTGAATCCCCCACTTCAATCAATGGTTTTTCATAGGTTCCAAGAGTATATTTATACTGATCTAATTCTACCACCAAATCACCTCTTTTTTTGATTATATCTTAGTACTTATAAAAATTCAATTGTATTTGCATATAAATTCATATAAAGATATTGGAAATTACAATGTACCGTATTATATATTTTCTATATTATGAATTTTCTACATAAAACATTTTCTATAAATGCACATTTCGTATTATGCATTTCTACCGCAGCAATGCTTATATTTTCTACCGCTTCCGCACGGACAAGGATCATTAGGCTGTATCTTCTTGCTGGTTCTCTTGACCGGAGCATTAGCAACACTGTCATCACGGTTTGTGCCGGTAACCTTAGCAACCTGCTCTCTCTCCACCTTCTGCTCGATACGTACATGCATTAAAGCTTTGATAGTATCTTCACGGATGGAATCAATCATATTATCAAACATATCAAAGCCCTGGAATTTATATTCAACAATCGGCTGTCTCTGACCATATGCCTGTAAGCCAATACCCTGGCGCAGCTGGTCCATATCATCGATATGATCCATCCATTTACGGTCGATTACTCTCAGTAAAATGACACGCTCGATCTCTCTGATCTGCTCTGTCTCAGGGAATTCAAGCTCCTTCTCTTCATAGAGCTTAACTGCATCTTCCTTGAACGTCTGAATTAAATCATTCTTCTTCATACCTCTGAGCTGTTCTTTGGTATATTTAATCTCAGAAAGCGGAATAATCGGAAGAAGCAAATCACTCAACTCATTGAAATCCCAATTCTCCGGGCTTTGATCCTCGCTGATGCAGGTATTCACACAATCTTCAACTGTATCTGTAATCATGCGGTAAATAGTATCTCTCATGCTTTCGCCATCGAGTACTCTTCTTCTTTCCGCATAAATAATCTCTCTTTGTTCGTTATTAACCTGATCGTATTCCAACAGGTTCTTTCTGATACCATAATTATTATTTTCAATTCTCTTCTGCGCTTTCTCAATCGCACTGGTCAGCATCTTATGCTCAATCTGCTCACCCTCCGGCATTCCAAGGGAATTGAACATTCCCATCAGACGCTCAGAACCAAACAAACGCATCAAGTCGTCTTCCAGGGAAATGAAGAAACGTGATTCACCGGGATCACCCTGTCTACCGGCACGACCACGCAGCTGGTTATCGATACGTCTTGCTTCATGACGCTCCGTACCAATAATCTTCAGACCGCCAATTTCAACAACGCCTTCGCCAAGCTTAATATCGGTACCACGACCAGCCATGTTGGTTGCGATGGTTACTGCAGCATACTGACCTGCATCGGCAACAATTTCTGCTTCCAACTCATGGAATTTCGCATTCAATACCTTGTGAGGTATATTGTACTTCTTCAGGATCATACTGATTTCTTCGGAAGCTTCAATCGTGATGGTACCAACAAGTACCGGCTGTCCCTTTCTGTGGGAATCAACGATTTCCTTAATGATAGCGTTCAGCTTCTCTTTCTTTGTTCTATAAACAGCATCCTGCTGATCGATACGTTTAACCGACATGTTGGTAGGAACTTCGATTACGTCCATTCCATAGATTTCTCTGAATTCCTTCTCTTCGGTTAACGCTGTACCGGTCATACCGGATTTTTTCTTATATTTATTGAAGAAGTTCTGGAAGGTGATGGTTGCCAGAGTCTTACTTTCTCTTTTCACCTTAACATTTTCCTTTGCTTCAATTGCCTGATGAAGTCCGTCGCTGTAACGTCTTCCGGGCATAATACGTCCGGTGAATTCATCAACAATCAAAACCTCATCATCTTTCACAACATAATCCTGATCTCTGAACATCAGGTTATGGGCACGAAGGGCAAGAATGATATTATGCTGGATCTCAAGATTTTCCGGATCAGCCAGGTTCTCAATATTGAAGAAACGCTCTACCTTCTTAACACCATCATCCGTAAGGTGAACATTCTTCTCCTTCTCATTAACAATGAAGTCGCCGGTTTCTTCGATATCTTCCTTCATGAGGGCTGCCATTTTGGTAAGCTCACCGCTCGCTTGTCCTTTTTTGAGCTGTCTTGCAATAATATCACATACACGGTATAGATCTGTAGATTTACCGCTCTGTCCGGAAATAATCAAAGGCGTTCTCGCTTCATCGATTAATACGGAGTCCACCTCATCGATGATTGCATAATGCAAATCACGCTGTACTAATTGTTCTTTATAGATAACCATGTTATCTCTCAGATAATCGAAACCAAGCTCATTGTTGGTGGCATAAGTGATATCACAATTATAAGCAGCTCTACGTTCATCTTTCTCTAAGCTGTTTAAAATAACACCTACCTTTAATCCCAGAAATTCATGAATCTGCCCCATCCACTCAGAATCTCGTTTTGCAAGGTAATCATTTACAGTTACAACATGAACGCCTTTACCTTCAAGCGCATTCAGATAAGACGGAAATACAGCAGTTAAAGTTTTACCTTCACCGGTACGCATTTCAGTGATACGTCCCTGATGTAAAATTACACCACCAATTATCTGTACGCGGAAAGCTCTTTGACCAATCGTCCTTTTTGTTGCTTCTCTTACAGTAGCATATGCCTCAACCAATAAATCGTCTAAGGTTTCGCCATTCTTTAATCTGTTTTTAAACTCTATTGTATTAGCCTTTAAAGCATCATCAGACAGTTTGCTGTATTCCGGTTCCAACGCTTCAATCTTATCAACGAGCGATATAATTCTTTTAACTTCACGTTCACTGTGAGTTCCAAATACCTTTTCTATAATTCCCATGTAATGTTCACTCCTGTACTACATATTCGATTAAAATCGTTCAACTAACATTGTAACATTTACGTTCCTACTATTCAACTTAATTTTATTTATACCCTAAAAATGAAGCTGCATGCGATTATTATCTTATTTTGTTCGTCATTTTTCTTATTCTTACTCTTAAAATATTATATGTGTTAATGTTAAATCATAGTATAAACCGGGAGAAAATTGCTTTACTAGTTTCTCAAGGCTGCTTGTTGCCTTTGTTATGGTGCGTACTCGTATTGTCGCAAGCAAGTTTGAAAATGACGTTTTGCTTTCACCATAATAAAAACCGGCTCTCTGTGCAAGCACGAGAGCCGGTTTCTGATTATGGGTTGATTAATATTTCTTAATACTCCGGTTCAATAAGGCCGTAGGTGTTACCCTTTCTTTTATAAACAACGTTAACCTCATCAGTTTGTGCATTACGGAACACATAGAAGTTATGTCCTAAAAGTTCCATCTGCACGCAAGCTTCCTCAGCGTCCATAGGTTTGATTGCAAAGCGCTTTGTCTTAACAATCTTAATAGAGTCATCTTCATAATAATCATCTTCCATAAAGGTCTGGTTAAAGTTTGAAGATGCCTGTTTATGATCAATTAATTTGTTCTTGTATTTTCTTAGCTGACGCTCAATGATTTCCTCTACTAAATCAATCGACACATACATGTCATTACTTACCTGTTCTGCTCTAATAATATTTCCTTTTACCGGAATAGTTACTTCGATTTTCTGTCTTTCTTTTTCTACGCTGAGTGTCACATGAATTTCAGTGTCAGGAGTGAAGTATCTCTCAAGCTTACCTATCTTTTCATATACAGCTGTTTTTAAGCCTTCTGTCACATCAATATTCTTACCGCTGATTATATAACGCATAATGCCCAACTCCTTTTTGACTTTCTTGTTAGCATTAATTATCTTATATGCTGCCTTCATTATACCATATGGTCATGGAAGTGACAAGCTACTTTGTTCAAATAAGGAGATGTATGGAATTTTTAATACTTCATATTACATAATACTTCTCGAAAATACATA
>Ga0207800_1000290_pt1 | contig 15554 bp, 14 predicted proteins | sample LuqExpMetageno11_FD_187769 | JGI IMG/M metagenome (GOLD analysis project Ga0207800, IMG submission 187769) | Tropical forest soil microbial communities from Luquillo Experimental Forest, Puerto Rico - Sample 11 (SPAdes) | ecosystem: Environmental > Terrestrial > Soil > Tropical forest ...
TCGGAGTAGTATTAATGCTGTAAACTAAATCATTTCATGAATATGGTCTAAAAATAGTTTGGAAGCCCTTGAAAAGACCTGATATTTTTTCCATATAATATCAAGATGTGCTTCTAATAACGGGGATAATGGCTTGAAACAAAGATTGCTGTTTCCCGATGTATTTACTAATTTGTCGAGACAAAGTGCATAGCCAAATCCTTCTTCTACCATAATTGTAGCATTATAAATTAAGTTGTAAGTTGCGACAATATTCAGATCATCCATATTTTTTCCAATCCAGCCGGAAAGCACTTCTTTAACCATGGATTGTGCAGAACACAAAAGAGGAAGTCCCCACAAATCTTTGGGCACAATTGTGTCTTTTGATGCGAGGTCACTATCTTTTCTCATGAGCAGTCCCCAGGTATCTGTTGCGGGAAGACGTAGAAAATCATATTTTTTTATGTCAGAAGGTTCAATTAGAATTCCAAAATCTAACAGACCATTGTCAAGACGTTCTTTTACATTTTCAGCATTTCCGCTGTAAAGATGGTATCGAATCAGTGGGTAGACCTCTTGGAGTTTTTTTGCAATTTTTGCAATGGATCTGATTGCATCTGTTTCGCCGCTACCGATATAGATATCGCCACTGATCATTTCTTCTGGTTTTATAAGTTCGGCTTCTGTTTTATCAACGAGGCTTATAATTTCCTCTGCTCTTTTGCGAAGCAGCATTCCCGATTCTGTGAGTGTGATATTGCGGTTGCCGCGAATAAGTAACGTGGTTCCAAGTTCTTCTTCTAGTTCGCGAATCTGCCGTGAAAGTGTCGGTTGTGTAAGGTGTAAAAAATCGGCCGCACCAGAAATACTTTCCTCTCTGGCAATGGTTAAAAAATATCGTAAAACACGTATATCCATAATTTAACTCTTCCTTTCTGAAATGAATGATAGTCTTCCTAAGCAATTATAACACTTTGAGATATGCTTAACAAGCATATCGAAGTATTGAATATAAGTATTTGCTATACTTGTTCCGCATTGCTAGAATATAGAAGAGGTGAAAAAATGAATAAAAAAATAACTTTAATTATATTGGCAATCGGAGTATTTGGAATAATAAATACAGAAATGGGTGTAGTAGGAATTCTCCCTTTACTAGCAAAGCATTTTTCAATCAGTATTACAGAAGCCGGATGGTTTGTCAGTCTGTTTGCTCTAGCAGTAGCCTTTGCAGGACCCATAATGCCTTTGTTATTTTCAGGAGTCAACAGGAAAACTATGATGCTCATGGTATTATCCATTTTTCTTGTAAGTAATTTGATTCAGGCATTTACCACTAATTTTTATATAGCCTTACTGGCAAGGGTCATACCTGCTTTCTTTCAACCGGTTTATGTTTCTCTAGCATTTAGCGTTGCTGCATCTACAGCCAATAGTGAATTGGAGGTTCCAAAGTCTGTATCAAAGGTTATGTTAGGTGTATCAGCCGGAATGGTGCTTGGTGTACCAGTTGTAAGTTTTCTTGCAAGTACTATTTCATTATATGTTGCAATGCTGTCTTTTGCATTAGTAAATGGCATCGTTTTAATAGTAACTGCTTTGATTTTGCCATCCATGCCTGTATCAGAAAAAACTTCTTATGGAGAACAAATTAGTATTATCAAGAGCCCACTCGTTTGGATTTCTATTATTGCAGTTATCTTCTTGAATGGTTCCATATTTGGTGTTTATAGTTATTTTGCAGAATATATGACGAAGGTCAGCGGTTTTTCAGGGCAAATGGTTAGCGTATTGCTTTTACTTTACGGTTTAGCGAACATGATTGGCAATGTGATAGCAGGAAATCAGTTAAGCCGACATCCTGTACGTTTCGTACTGATTTTTCCGCTGGTGCTTATCGCGCTCTATTTATCGCTGCTGCTTTTGGGAAAGTTTATGATTTTTTCGGTTGTAATTACTATGGTATGGGGGATTTTAGCGGGTGCCGGAGCAAATATAAATCAATATTGGATAACTTCCGTCGTGGTAAAGGCACCTGATTTTGGAAATGGATTGTTTTTAGCTGCGACTAATCTGGGTACAACAATTGGAACAATGATCTGTGGCATATTTATAACAATAATAGGCATTTCATATATTCTGACTGGAGGCATATTACTATTAGTCTTCGCATTGATATCCATCTTATTCAGAACTACTTTCATGAACCAAAATAGAGCAGGAATTTTCAGACTTCTAAATGAGAATGAAAGGAAGTGATACTTTGGATAACAGGCAGGATAAAGAATTTGCCACTTTACAGAATCTTGAAGATGCTGGATGTGAGAAGAACCTGATAATGGAGTATCTCCAATATGACGAGCAAGGAATGATACAGCAGCAGCTCTGTTTATTGGCGGAGCATAGAAAGGTTTTGTTGGATAGGGTTCATGAAGAACAAAGACGGATAGATTGTTTGGATTATCTGATTTATAAAATAAAAGATGAGAAAAGGAGAAAATCGCAATGAGCAAACGGATATTAATCATTTCAGCAAGTTATCGTAGGGATGGAAATTCAGACCATCTAGCAGATGAATTTGCAAAGGGTGCAAAAGAAGCAGGAAACGAAGTTGAAAAAATATATCTAGCAGATAAAAAAATTGAATTCTGTAGGGGATGTGTAGTCTGTCAAAATACAAAACGGTGTGTCATACATGATGATATGAGAGACATTCTTGAAGAGATGCGTAATTTTGAAGTTTTGGTATTTGCAACACCGATCTACTATTATGAAATGTCTGGTCAGATGAAAACTTTTTTAGACAGAACAAATCCATTATATACAGATGAATATGATTTTAAGGACATATATTTGCTCGCAGCATCAGCAGATGAAGATGCAAAATCCATAGATGGTGCAAAAAAGGGACTGGAAGGCTGGATTTACTGCTTTGAAAAAACAAGTCTGAAGGGTGTCGTTCATGCGGGCGGAGTAGATAAAAAAGGAGATATTTTAAAATACAGGAAAATTTTGCAGTATGCATATGATGTAGGACAAACGATTGATTAAGATGGGATTTATTTAAAACAATAAAGAAAGAGGTAAGAATGAAATGAAAAAATACATAGAGAAAAAATTTATAGGAGAAAGAGCGTTATTCCAAAGCTACAATCTTAATATTTCTTATTGTACATTTGAAGACGGAGAGTCACCACTTAAGGAGAGCAGTAACTTGGAAATCAGTAACAGTCTTTTCAAGTGGAAATATCCCCTCTGGTACTGTAATAATGTAACGATGAAAGATAGTGTCATGTTCGAAATGGCAAGAGCAGGCATCTGGTATACAAATAAATTAAATATGAATAATGTAATAATTGAAGCACCGAAGACGTTCAGACGATGTCGCGATATCATATTAGAAAATGTAGATATGCCAAATGCTTCAGAAACCTTATGGAATTGCGTTCAGGTTACTATGAAGAATGTAACAGCTAAGGGTGATTACTTTGCAATGGGCTGCTCTGATATGGAAATTGACGGATTTACCCTAGTTGGAAATTATTCTTTTGACGGAGTGAAAAATCTTACAATTAGAAATGCAAAAATGCTGTCTAAGGATGCATTTTGGAATAGTGAGAATGTTACGGTATATGATTCCTTCATATCCGGAGAATATTTAGGATGGAATTCCAAAAATGTAACACTGATTGACTGTACCATTGAGAGTCTACAGGGAATGTGCTACATGGAAAATGTAGTGTTAAAAAATTGCAAATTGCTAAATACAAATCTAGCATTTGAATATTCAACAGTAGAAGCAACAGTAGACAGTAGTATTGAAAGTATTAAAAACCCTTATTCCGGTAAAATTGTAGCAAAAAGTGTAGGAGAAGTGATTTTTGATAATTCTGAAATGAAAGCTGAAAATACAAAAATTATTACAGAAAATGGAAAAGTTTCTTTGGCTGTATAAGCAAATGAAATTACTGGGTCAAAAAAAACAAAAAGAAGATATCCTCTCATATGTGAAAAGTGGTAAAAATATTTCAGGCTACGAAATGTTTTTGAATAAGGAGGTCAGGAAAGAGATGTATGATTTTGATAAGGTTAATAATAGAAGAAATACAAATTCACTGAAATGGGATGTTAGAGAAAATGAGCTACCGATGTGGGTAGCAGATATGGATTTTCAAACGGTTCCAGCTGTGACGGAAGCATTAATTAAAAGAGCCCAGACAGGGATATTTGGATATACCGTTATCCCTGACACATGGAAAGAGGCAATTCAAAGTTGGTGGAGCAGAAGGCACAATTATTTAATTGAAAAAGAATGGATTATTTTTTGTACTGGCGTTGTGCCAGCAGTTACTTGTGCTGTGAAAAGACTGACTAATGTTGGCGATAATGTTTTGGTACAAACACCAGTCTATGATATCTTCTTTCATTCTATTGAGAATCATGGAAGACATGTGAAGGAGAATAAACTGAAATATGACGGAAACAAGTACCGAATAGATTTTGATGATTTGGAAGAAAAATTAGCTCATCCGTTAACAACAATGATGATTTTGTGTAATCCACACAATCCTACTGGGAATGTATGGAGTAAAGAAGATTTAATGAAAATTGGAGATTTGTGTACCAAACATCATGTAGTAGTTATGTCGGATGAAATTCATTGTGATATTACTGCTCTGGAAAATAGTTATATACCATTTGCTTCAGTTTCAGAAAATTGTGCAAGTAACAGTGTTACTTGTATATCGGCAAGTAAAGCTTTTAATCTGGCAGGTTTGCAATCAGCTGCAATTGTTATTCCCGAGGAAGGATTACGACAAAAAATAGATCGAGGGCTTAACTCAGATGAAATTGCAGAGCCAAATGTATTTACGATTGATGCAACCATTGCCGCTTTTACTCAAGGAGAAGAATGGCTTGGTGAACTAACCGCTTATCTTGAAAAGAATAAAGCAAAGGTTGCTGAATTTCTTGAGAAGGAACTGCCAAAGGTGAAAATGGTATCTTCGCAGGCGACCTATCTTATTTGGCTTGACTGTAGCAAAGTACTTGGAGACGCTACAGAACTTTGTCGATTTATAAGAAAAGAGACTGGATTGTATCTTTCAGAAGGAAGCAAGTACAGAGGAAATGGTTATCAGTTCATTCGTATGAATATTGCGTGCTCAGCTAAACAATTGGAAGATGGGCTGATACGTTTGAAAACAGGTGTTAAGAATTATGAAAAATGGGCAATTGAACAATGCTAATAGGAACGTTGATCCAGAATTGAACAAGTATTGGAAATACAACATATGAATGAAAGGAGCAAGAAAAAATGATATTCAAAGAGTTTCAAAATTTAAAGATATCATCATTAGGAATGGGTGCAATGCGCCTTCCAGTAAAGGAAGAAGTTTATGCAAATATTGATGAGGCAGAAACGGGCAGAATGGTTGCATATGCAATGGAAAATGGAATTAATTATTATGATACAGCATGGGGATATCATGATGGACAGTCCGAAATTGTTATAGGGAAAACATTAAGCAAATATCCTAGGGATAGCTATTATCTGGCTACCAAATTTCCTGGATATGATTCTTCCAATTGGGCAAAGGTAGAGGCGATTTTTGAAGAACAGTTAAAAAAATGCGGAGTAGAGTATTTTGATTTCTATCTTATCCATAATGTTTGTGAGATGAATATTGATGCTTATTTAGATCCGAAATATGGTATTTATGATTATTTAATAACGCAAAAAGAAAATGGACGTATCCATCATCTTGGTTTTTCTGCTCATGGTAGTTATGAGGTCATGAAGCGATTTCTTGAAGCTTACGGCCATGATATGGAATTATGTCAAATTCAGCTAAATTACCTTGATTGGTCTTTGCAGGATGCCAAAGCTAAAGTAGAACTATTAGAAGAATACAATATCCCAATATGGGTTATGGAACCGCTTCGTGGAGGTAGTCTGTGTAAATTATCGGAAAAAGATGAAGCAAAATTAAATGCTTTGCGTCCAGATGAGAAAGTACCTGCATGGGCATTTCGTTATTTGATGTCTATTCCAAGTGTTACAGTTGTGTTGTCAGGAATGTCAAATTATGAACAGCTGGTAGAAAATATAGATACATTTGAAAAAGAAAAACCCCTTAAAGAAGAGGAAAGAGTTGTACTTTTAAGCATTGCTGATGAGATGTTAAGTAAGAAAGTTGTTCCATGTACTGCTTGCCAATATTGTACGAGCCATTGTCCGAAAGGATTGGATATTCCTTTTTTGCTTTCCCTGTACAATGAACATAATTATTCTGAGGGTGGATTTATAGCTCCAATGGCATTAATGGCTTTAACAGATGATAAAAAACCAAATGCCTGTATTGGGTGTAGAAGTTGTGAAGAAGTATGTCCACAGCAGATTAAAATATCAGAAGCGATGTCTGATTTTTCACAAAAACTGAACTCATAAACTAGCATAGAAAATTAATCTATATTACGCAAGTAATTGAAAGGTAGGAAATATAGATGATTAAAATTGTAGCAAAACAGTATGTTAAATTAAATCTAATAAATAATTATATTGAACTGATGGAAGAATTGGCAGCAAAGACGAATCAATTAGATGATGCTTGTGTTGAATATGCAATATTTCAGGATATGAAGGACCCTCAAATTATTACTCTTATAGAGGAATGGGAAAGTCAGGATGCTCTTGATAAGCATATGGAAGCCGCACATTTTAAAGATATCGTACCAAAACTTAATGCTTTCTATGAGAAACCAGGAGATGTGAACTTTTATCATCCAGCAGTGATAAAGTGATTCTTGAATGCTTGTGAAAAGAGGAGTCAGAATGAAGAAAATTTTGCTGTTAATTATAATTATAGTGATGATATTCTCTACATCCTGTTCTGTAACTGAAGACAGAGTATCTGAAACTTCACCAACAGCTACAAGTGAGGACATTGAGACGGAAATATCTATAGAAGAGGAATCAACAAAAACCAATACGGTTGATGAGGAAAATGCTATGAAGATTGATATTATAGTGCAAAATTATACATTTGTTGCAACATTGGAGGACAATGAAACTGCAAAAGCTTTTCTTTCATTGTTGCCAATGACATTGGATATGGAAGATGTTAATGGTAATGAGAAATATATTTCTCTGTCTGAAACAATCAGACAAGAGTCTGTCAAAAATCCAGGTACCATTCAAACAGGAGATATAAAATGTTATGGAGATTCAGGAATCGTCCTCTTTTATGACTCATTTCCAACTTCATACAGTTATGTTTCAATCGGACATATTGAAGATCCGGAAGGGCTGGCAGATTTACTCGGTAGCGGTAATGTTGAGGTTACGTTTACGAATCAGTAAAAGAATTATTTAACAGACTGTCAGGTGGAAAGATTGTAATAACGGCCTTTCCACCACCTCCTGGAATATTTTCTAAATGTAGTGAAGCATCTGCACCATAAATCAATTCAAGTACGGCAAGTATGTTTTGAAGGCCGAACCCTAAAGTTGTCTGATTTGAATCAAAGTTATTAATAGTTGAAATAACTGATTCTGGGAAACCACTACCACTGTCTTCTACGTTGATTTGAATACCATTTTTGGAATTTGAGGTTATTTTTTTACATTGTATAAAGATACTTATTCCAGTATTTTCATCCATCCCATGTTTTACGCTATTTTCAATGAGCGTTTGAATAATCATGGAAGGAATTTGAAAATTATAAAGTGAGTTATCAATGTCTGCCACATAAAATATTAAATCAGGAAAGCGGATTTCCTGCATTGAGATGTAATGCTTAACTTGTGCAAGCTCGTCGCTCAAGCTTACCAGAGTAAAGTCAATACGAAACATATAGCGTGCAAAACTGGCAAAATCAGAAACAAACTGTGTCAATTCTTCCGTCTTTTGCTGTTTCGCAAGGTTTTGAATTGTGGTAAGACAGTTAAGGATAAAATGTGGTTTAATCTGAGTCTGATAGAATCGCAGTTCAGCTTGTTGCTTATGGATTAACTGTTCATAATTTTCAATTTTCAATGTTTCAATTTGATTTGTCATTTGGTTAAGGGTGTTATATATGTTAGTAAATTCACGAGATTCATTTTGTGGAATAAGATTTTGGTTGAAATTTGCCTGCCCAACGCGTTTTATGGCGCTGTCTATTCTTTCCAGAGGCTTTAAAATATCCCTGTTTATTCCAAAATACATACCGACTAACGAAACTATTGAGGTTAATAACAGAATAATTGATATCCATCTTACCCAGCTTATACCGTGTTGTATCTCGTCATCGCTTGTGATACTTAGTAGGCGGAACGGACCAACAGAGGATTCCGCACCACTTACGATAATGTTTTTATGTGTACCTGTCATGTAATAATGTGAAAGGTTACCGGTCAGGTCAATGCCACCGCCATATTCTTTGGGCAAAGTGGTCAAAACGATAGTGCCGTTATGTTTTGCTAAGACAAATTTCATGGATTTATCCATTGAGAAGGGCATGGTGGACAAAATAGTTTGGGGCTTAGACATGATACCAAGAACCACATCATCCATAACAATAACACTGCAAAGCCAGCATTCTGTTTCGGCGGGGGAGTGTATTGCTATCCAATCTGTATCAAAGGACTTCTTATATTCAGCAAGACCTTTGGCTAACTCAGCAAAATTTTGATGCTCATCATAGGTTATGTTATCACTTGATATTATAACGTCGTATGGATATTTGGTTGAAATAGCAAATGCCATATCTATTGTCGGGTGAAGTTCTAAGGCGGATTTGAAAAGATTATTAAAGTATGTTTGATTTGATTTTTGTACAGATAAATCATTACTGGAAAAATTGGTAATATGCTCATCGTCATTTGAGAGATTCATAAGCCAACTGTGTAAATCAGAGAGCTCGCTATCAATTTCACGCATATAAATCTCGGAAAAAACGGTTCCTGAGGATGCTGCCTGATCTCGTAAAATATTTGTTATTTTTACATTATATAAATTAATAAATATGACCAGTGGAAGAATGATTAATAGTAATTTGGGGATGAATTTTTTTCGTAAGGTTGTTTTTTTCATAATTAGCCTCCAACAAATAAATTAATAAATAAATAATACATTAAATTTTAGAACAAGGAGATGATTTATTGATAGCACTCATATTAGAAGATGATAGAACTATGCAGGAATCTCTACTTAAAGATATTATATGGGAACGCTATGGAATAGACAACTGTCTCACTGCCAGTAGTGTTCCAGAGGGGAAACATATTCTTGAGGAAAATGCTATCGATCTAATGCTTTGTGATGTCGAAGTCATTAAAGGGACTGGTATTGATCTTCTTCGTTGGGCACGAATGAATGGTTATACTGCTGAGTGCATTTTCCTAACAAACTATCAAAATTTTGATTATGCCAAAGAAGCTGCACATTTGGGAAGTATTGACTATGTTCTAAAAACAGAGCCGATATCTGTACTTGAAGCAGCCATTCATCGAGCACTAATCCGCATCAATCCTGAGATATTATATAAGTTACAAGAACTAAAAGTTACTAAAACAAATGTTAAAAGTTTGGGTTCCACACCATGCGACGAATTAGAAGCATGGACACAGCTTTTACAAAATGGTGAAAAAATCAAACTGATTAATAGTATACAATGCTACCTTGATAAAGCAAAAGCATCTCATGAGTTTAATAATAGTTTTTTGTTTTCAATACATCATGATTTTATGCAAATAGTTTATAAAGTTTTAAAAATCTGGCAAATAGAGGTGAGTATGTTGTTTGCCAATGAAAATGCTCGTCTGTTATATCGTAATGCGTCAAATTCTGCATTTGATCTACTCAAATGGATAAATCTATGCAGTGGAAAGACCATTGAACTCGTTCGAGAACGAAGTCAGAACGAAAAATTAACGGACAAGGTTAAATCATATATCATAGAGCATTACAGTGAGAATATCTGCCGCCAGGAATTAGCTGATATGTTTTTTGTTAGCTCAGATTATCTTTCACGTATATTTAATAAAGAAACCAGTATGACAATTCCTGATTTTATTACACAAATACGAATGGAGGAAGCTAAAGGACTGTTATATACCGATTTGACAGTCAGTGACATAGCGATCCGTGTTGGTATTGACAACTATTCTTATTTCTCAACAGTCTTTAAGAAATATACAGGGATGACTCCGATTGAATTTCGTAAAGATAATAGTAGATAAATATACTAATATATTTATAACATAAAATTTGAGTCTTCGCTTTCAATTTAGCGGAGACTTATTTTTGTTTACTGACCTAATTTGTCATTTTAGCAGAAATGAATCAAAACACAGATGATACATTTTGGTTGGTCAGAAATTCAAAAAAAACAAACGTGATATTGAAAGTAATAAAACTTGATAATTGTTATACTTATAAAAACTTGAGATATGGCACATTGATTGCAGGTTAGTAATTAGATAGAGCATATAAGGAGATATTTATGAAAAAGAAAGCAGTTGTGTTTTTTATCATAGTATCAGTTACAGCAATTATATTAATAGCTGGATGTAGCAGAGAAGAAAATGTTGAATCGGAGCAGAACACTGAAGTATCGGAAAGCACTAATAACAATGAGGAAACAGTCACAGAAGATCAATCAGCTGTGTCTTTATCTTCAAGTATTACACAATTGGAAGATGGTTTTTCAGCTGTAAAGTACGATGGAGATTATGGATTTGACGATTTCCTCAGTCAGGGTGGAGCATCTTCAGATTCTGATGTGATAGACTTTTTAACCGATAATCTACTTACGGGCGTAAATGATATTGAAATGAAAGAACATGGTTTTGGATGCAGTACTCTTTCTGTCAGCAGTCCAGAGGGAGGATATTTGTTTGGCCGAAATTTTGATTGGCAAAACTGCAATGCTTTGGTAGTTAGTGCAAAACCTAAAAATGGATATGCATCAATTTCAACCGTAAACATGGACTTTATTAATACTGGAACTAGACATGGAACATCGCAAATGTCATCAGAAATACTGGCACTCATTGCACTTTATGCACCATTGGATGGTATGAATGAACAAGGCTTATGTTTATCAGTTAATATGATTCAAGATTCAGCCACTATTAACCAAGATACTGAGAAGCCTGATATTACTACGACAACAGCAATACGACTGTTGCTTGATAAAGCGGCAAACGTGGAGGAAGCAATAGATTTACTTGAACAGTATGATTTACATTCTTCGATGGGAATGATGGTACATTTTGCATTAGCGGATTCTACAGGTAAGAGTGTGGTGGTTGAATATGTAGATAATAAGATAATTGTAATAGATACACCAATTGTAACAAATTTCTATCTGACACAAGGTGAAAAGTACGGGATAGGTACATCTCAATCCCACACACGTTATGAAATACTCAGCAATCAATTGGAAATGACACCAAGTATGAACATTGATGAGGTTCGTGATGCTTTAGACAGTGTAAGTAAGGATAATTTTGGAGAGTTTGAATCAACAGAGTGGAGCATTATCTTTGATCAAAATAGTAAGGAAGCATATTATTATCATCGTGAAAATTATGATAAATACTATTTATTCAAATTAGAGGAATAAATAAAGCTTAACGCTAGGAGGAAGTAATGAAATTTATAAATATATTACTGGATTTACACAAATTAAGAAAAAACACCAGAAAGACAAAAGTGCAGATCAAAACAATACAGGAAAAAGAATTAAGGAAACTGTTAGTATATGCTTATGATAATTCAAAGTATTATAAAAGAGTATTTACACAAGCAAATATTACCAGAGAGAATATTAATTCACTTCCGCTTTCAAAATTTCCAACGATAGATAAAGTAAAATTTATGGAAAACTATGATGAGTTAATTACAGTAAATGATTTTAAGCAGGAAGATTTACGTCGATTTGATATAGAGGAATCTATTGAACAAAAGATATTCAGAGGGAAATATCATGTTGTGCACTCATCCGGTAGTACCGGAAATCCAGTATATTTTGTATATGATGATTCAGCATGGAATAGAATGCTTCTTGGAATTATTCGTGCGGCTTTCTGGAATATGTCCTTTTTTGAAATAATGAAGTTTCTTGTAGGAAAACCAAGAATAGTATATATTGCGGCAACAGACGGTCGTTATGGAGGCGCAATGGCAGTAAGTGATGGAATAGAAGGAGTAAGGGCAAATCAGCTGTTTCTTGACATAAATGAACCATTATCGAAGTGGCTTAAACAGATTAAAGAATTTCAGCCCAACATGATAATTGGATATCCATCTGCAATCAAAATTCTTGGCGAATTGGTGGAAAGAGGAGATATTAAGTTGGATGTCATGAGAGTTATTTCTTGTGGTGAGCCTCTTGGAGCAAATATGCGCCACTACTTAGAGAATATTTTTCAAGCAGAGGTTATTAATATTTATGGGGCGAGTGAATCACTTTCTCTAGGTGTTGAAGCAAATTTAGAGGAGGGAATGAACTTATTCGACGATATGAATGTTATAGAGATGATAGAGGGCAATATGTATTTGACGTCACTTTATAACTTTACACAACCAATTATCCGGTATAAACTATCAGATCAATTTATTCATAGAGAGGCTGATTATGGCAGTAAATATCCATTTTCTAAAGCAGAAGGCCTTATTGGACGTGATGAAGACTTGTTATGGTTTGAAGATGAAAAAGGAAATTGTGATTTTCTAAATCCTTTAGCAATTGAGGGGATTTGCATTTCTGGGCTAAAAGATTATCAGTTTCGACAAATTGACAGTTTTACATTCGAAATGCTAGCAGAAATTTCTGATAAGAAAATGGGAAAAGACATTCATTCGAAAATATTGAAACAGATGAAAGAGATTCTTCGTGATAAAGGGCTTAATTATATTCAGTTTTTTGTGCGTTTTGTAGATGAAATTCGGCCTGATCCCAAAACAGGGAAAAAGCAGCTTATTATTAGTGCAAGTGATTTAGATATAAGGAAGAAAAGAGAGGAAAGCATATGAGTGGAACATTAATATCGGGCCAAAATATCTACAAGGTTTTTGAACAAAGAGAGCAAAAGACACAGATTCTACAAGATATTACGGTTGATATCCTTGAGGGTGATTTTACAATCGTCATGGGAGCATCAGGAGCAGGAAAGTCCACGCTTTTGTATGCATTAAGTGGAATGGATAAAATAACAAGTGGTACATTGAAATATAAAGAAAAGAAAATAAGTGATTTTTCAGAAAAACAAATGGCAGAGCTTCGTGCAAATGAATTTGGATTTGTATTTCAGCAGACTCATCTTGTTAGTAATCTGACTTTGCTTGAAAATGTTGCAGTTGCGGGATACATAAGTAAAAAGAACGGTACAAAAGAAGTTCAGGCAAGAGCTAGAAAGTTGTTGGATCAGATGCATGTAGAAGATGCCCAAAACAGATTACCATCTCAAACATCAGGTGGCGAAGGACAGAGAGCAGCAATTGCAAGAGCTTTAATAAATGAGCCGGGTATAGTATTTGCAGATGAACCTACAGGTGCATTAAATAAATCTAACACGACGGAAGTTCTGAATATCCTGACAGAGCTCCATAGAAATGGACAAAGTATTTTAATGGTTACACATGATTTACGTGCTGTTACTCGAGGCAATAGGCTTTTATATATTGAAGATGGAAAAATTATAAATGAACTGAATCTTCCTCCCTACCATGAGAAGGATGAAAAATCCAGAGAATCTACAGTAAATAATTGGCTTGCTTCAATGAAATGGTAGGGGGTGGAACAATGAATATTGCAATTTTGCTGAAAAGGGGGATTCAAAAACACAGAGGCGTTATTATAGGCTTATTTGTACTTCAGTTTTTGATTTCGTTTTCCCTGACAACAGCACTTACTATTTTTACAAACTCTGGAAGCTATGTGAGACACGAGATGGAACGTTTGGGATTTGGGAACATAACTGCCTGGGTCAGCAATGTAAATGGTGTAGAAGGTCTTGTTGCAGAAATTGAGTCACTGGACAGCGTTCAGCATGTAGGAGTTCAGCCACTGATTTTTTCTGGTTATTCCATAAAGGGAACACATTCCGATGATGAGGGACAATTAATTGCTTATACACCTGATCAATACCCCTATAAATTTTTGAATGAAAGTATGAGAGGATATCATAACAGTACATCTATAGATAAAGGGGAAATTTACATATCTCCAGCTATGAAGTCGGTATATGATGTTGATATTGGAGATACAGTACGTTTTGAACTGTCGAGAACGGATGATATAAAAGAATTTACTGTAAAAGGATATTTTGAGGATCCGTTTATGGGAAGCTCTATGATTGATATGAAGAGCTTTCTCATAAGTTCATCTGACTTCGAAGAACTATCAGATCAAATAAGTCAAATATCTGATTTTAATGTCCTGGCAAGAGAAGGAGATATGCTGCATGTATTTGAAAGTCGAACTTCTAATCTCTCTCCTACAGATTTTAATATGCAAATAAATACCCAGACAAACCTTGGTAGTTATACTGAATTTGTATATACGAGTTCATCGATTTATGGATTTATGCTTATATTGCAGAATATATTTGCTGGTTTTCTATTTGCTTTTGTTGCAGTTCTGATTATTGTTTCAATCATTTTAATGGGACATAGTATTTCAAATACAATAGAACTGGAATTTAAAGATTATGGAATTTTGAAGACATTGGGATATACAAGTAAGCATCTAAAAGCTGTACAGATTCTTCAATATCTTTCAGGTATTATTAGTGGAATGATAGCTGGGCTTATTGGCTCTATTTTTTTAGCAGGTACAGTTTCAGCACTAACTATAACTTCAACCGGAATGTTAATGTCAACTGAATTTCCTTATTTCCGATGCATAGTTGCATTACTGCTAATTCTAGTGATTCTCAGTTCATTCATAGGCATTAAGATTAATATGATATCACACATCTCTCCTGTACAGATAATGACAGGAGAGATATCAAATATCAAGTCGGCTATAAAGATTAAGAATACAATTCAGAGAAAATGCCTTTCTTTTAGTCTTGCCATGCGACAATTGCTTTCTGAGAAAAAAAGATATTTTGGCATTTGTATTGTTTCAACTCTTTTAGTATTTTTTATAGCTGTTGTACAGCGGATGGATACCTGGATTGGACCAAATGGTGAAGGGCTGATGGATACATTCAGTGTAGCTGATCATGATCTTGGGGTACAGCCAATGAGAGATGTGGATATGGATGGAATTGAAAGAATCATATCATCGTATGCTGATATTGAGGACACCTACGAAATTGCAATGCAAGGAGTCATGGTAAATGGAGTAAACTATACAGCAAATGTTTTAAATGATTCCTCCTGGTTTCACATATTATCTGGAAAAACCTGTGTTGAAGATAATGAGATATTGATCACTGAATATGTCGCTAAAGATTTAAGCGTAAAAATTGGGGACACTTTGACAGTTGCACACAATGGAAAAAGTAAAGATTTTAAGATTTCGGGTATCTATCAATGCGCGAATGAAATGGGAGCAAACATTGCAATGAACAG
>Ga0207800_1000293_pt1 | contig 15477 bp, 16 predicted proteins | sample LuqExpMetageno11_FD_187769 | JGI IMG/M metagenome (GOLD analysis project Ga0207800, IMG submission 187769) | Tropical forest soil microbial communities from Luquillo Experimental Forest, Puerto Rico - Sample 11 (SPAdes) | ecosystem: Environmental > Terrestrial > Soil > Tropical forest ...
TGATCACAAACAATTCCATCCAGCTCACTGGGAAAAACAAAGAGTAGGCCACAGAGAGTTCAGGAACAACCAATGGACTGTCGTCTATGTATACGAAACCGTCTACGTGGGGCCATCCTGGTACTAAAACTACATAGCGAAGTTAATTAAAAATTAATGATAGGACTTATGCGGTTGAATTGAAAAATCAGTATGCTTCAGACCTTCAACTCCCTAAAACATGCATTTAGTTGCAACGTCTAATGTGCTTGATTTTGTACTTCAAGTGCGTAAGTCCTAAACAGGTTCTGTGTAGTTGACGGGGTTTGCTCTCATGACAGATGTTAATAGATGCTGATAATTTTCCCCAGACTCCATCAACTACACAGTACCGTTGAATGATATACTATTTATGGTTCCATTGCAAAAAATCTGGCTATTTTACAAAATTACTTAAAACCTTCACAATTAGGAAAATTAATCGTTTTTATCACCCAGAAAAATAGTACATAAAGGCACCAATTATATCCTCAAAGTGCGAGAAGAAAATTTTTGCAACGGAACCGCTGCACCTGCCATACTCACTAAGATTAAAAACGCCAGCACAGTTATTCCTAAAACTCCAACAAGAGAATAAACTCTTTGTGTTTCATCACGTTTCATTTCTTTCATCTCAAATGTCTGTCAATTAATATTTGAATTTATAATGAAAAAGAATTGAAAACGTGACATTATTTGACAGTTTTCTCTATAAAGAAAATGACTCAAATAAAAACAGTTTTATTTTATTTGTAATTATTATTTGATTATTATTTTAGTCTTTTCTGTAATAGAAAAACAATTGAAATTAACATACAGGTGTAAAAAAGATAAAGAATAGTTAGATGTAAAGGTTCAAATGTTGAAATAAGAAAGCAATAAAAGCACAAAATCCTCAAACACAAAAACCAGAGGCAATTTTGAAAAGCCGATATTATTATTTAGATAATAAGACATAATTCACAGAAAAGAACTAATCGAAAAGGTGAACATAATGTCCGACCCTGATAAATTCGATACAGAAGCAAAACATATCTATGAAGCGCATAAGGAAGAATGGGAAAAACTATACAATGGAAAAATAATAGCCATAGATGTTGACGCTAATAACATTGTGTCGGTCGGTGATCATCTTAAAGATGTCAGTTTAAAAGCAAAAAAAGAGCGTCCAGGCCACCGTTTTTTTGTGCGTAGAGTTGGTAAAAATCCTTCTGTTGCCCGCCTTAGGAATAGAAACTATACATAAAAAAGCTACTTTTGATTACTACGACAACGACCCTCTTATCGTTGTGACTCTCATTAATTCTGTTTTAAGAAAAAGGCATAAGGCTTGTGCATATCTTGATACGGGCTCAGATGCAGTTGTCATACCAGAAGACATCTGGTTTAAACTAGGGTTAGATAAAGACTTTATGGCAAGTGTAAGTGTTGTCGGAGACACTGTTAACACATGGTACACTTTTATAGACTTAGAGTTCCTTCAAAATAGACACAAGTACGTTGAAGTTTTTTATAATGATGCAGCCGGAGATATCTTGATAGGTAGAAACATTCTTGATGAGTACTCTATAACATTCGATGGTAGGAATTCAAAGTTGTATATAGGATGAGTAGGTATAATACTTTGTCAAGAGAAAAAGAAAATTAATAAAAAGAAAAAAATTAGTTTTTTACTTCCCTGTGATGGTAATATAGATATTGTGTGCTTCAATTTTGATATTATTAAACATATTGTATATTTTGAATATATAAGTGGAGTCTCCTACGTTGTTAGAATTTTCTAGTTTAATATTGGGAGTTGTAGGGGCTTCCTGTGGTTGAGTATCCACAGAAGGTTTATCTACTTTCTTATTCAGGCGTGCTGGGGTATCCTTCACTACAACAACCTGAACAGACTTAGAAGCAGGTTCAGATTTGACTGTATACACACTTTCATCTCTCAAATGCTTCCACTTTATCACAGCTGTCCTGACTGGAGCTGTAACAGCCTTGCTGGATGTAGTCATAGATTGAATTGTAACAGGCTTTCCAATGGCAAAAGGCTCAGGCAGTATATCATATAAATCTTTACCATCTGCATAAGCTCCAATCCTACCATATCCTCCTTTTCCTTCAGGCTGGTTGATGTAAATTACATCCATGACCATGTTAGCGGTATGTTTATCTGGCTGGCTCACTGTATCAAATGTCATATAATACCGGTCAGCATACCAATGCTTACAGGCTATCAAAGCTTCAATTTCTGTATAGTTATGAGCATTTGAGGTATTTAGTGCGGCTCTCACTTCCTGTTCAGTGGGGAGAGTTTTCTTTGCTGAATCATCGATAGGAGATTTATTTAGATCTGCCTGAGGAATAGTTTTTACTTCAGCGGTTTTTGCTTGTTCAGGAGGGATACCTGTAATAGTAACGTTATTCATGATAATTTGAACATTAATTATATTGTCTCCTTCAGGAGTTGTTTTTACAGGAAGGCTTGCGGGCACAGAAGCATTTGAATTGTTTGAATCTGTAAGCAGAGAAGGATCAATATCAGCTTGAATAGTATTGTTACTATCATTATTTACTATCGCTACAGGCTGTATATAATCAGAAGTTGAATTAGTTGAATTGTTTTGTGAAACGTTTTCTTCTTTTGCCTGAGAATCGTTTATGTAATGGTTGTCAACAATTAATTCAGGAGTACTAGACTCCATAGTTGAATTATTTAAAGTACTCATTGAAACGTTCTCGTTGCTGCTTGCTGCTACTATTCCAGTAGTGCAAAAAAAGAAAATAAATAAAATTGAAAGAACCTTGGTAAGGATTTTCATTTAATCACACTCCATCAAAGAAACACTTAATTGCCTATTCTCAAATACCGTCTCTTGTAACTGATTATTCACTATTAAAATATTACATAAAAACATCTAATTTTTGTTGCTGTTAAAAAATTAAAGCAGAACTTTTACTATTTAAAGATATTGTAGTACTGTTCAACTCTCAGATCTACATCATTGCAATGATCGCGAGGTAGGATTAGCGAATTTTATGCGGATTAAAATTGAAACTGATGAGAAAAAGAATTGACGCAACAATTGTTTTTATATGAAAGTGTCACAATTGAAGACCTGCAGCTGACAGGCTTAACCTATTTTAGCCATAATTATATAAATTCCCTAGATTATCGGAATACAGGACCATAATTTCGGAACATTAAAATAATGCTGAGATAATTTTTCAATATGTTCGAAGGTAAGGGGTTTTGCCGCAAATGTGGAACTGAGATACAAGAAAGTGATGTCTATTGCTCAAAGTGTGGAAATCAATTAGACCCCTCTGCTGGAACAATTACACCTGAAATACGATCAATAACTGCTACTACTGACTCCTTTGTTCCTGAAGTTAAAGCAAAGAAAAGTTCATTTGCTAAAAAAACTTGTTTATGGAATGATCGGGGTTCCGTTGCAAGAATCGCAGAATAAGCCTGTAAATCTAGAGACAATAAACAAAAACCAAAATATTCAAGAAGATTTATCAATTTATGGAACTATTCCAAATAATTGATTAATATATTTAGCTTCATTAAGATCAGAATAATTAAAATTTTTGATTTGTCCTTTTTTAACCATATTCATAACTTCAATTCCTTTTAAAGTTTTGTTGGCAGATCGAAAGGACTGAAATCCTAACATTGGATTAACGATTCGCTTTATTGATCTATGATCTTGTTCTATAATGTTATTCAAATACTTGCTTTGTCTAATGTCTACGTTTTTAGGTAACATGCTATCGTTTTTCAGTTTATTTATAGCAGGTGGATAAGCTGGATTTTTATCAACTGTTATCACTTTTGGAATTTGATTGTGTTTTGAACCCAAAGCTTTCCTAAGGAATCTCTTTGCAGCTTTTTTATTTCATTTTGCACTTAGCATGAAATCGATTGTGTTTCCATTTGAGTCAACTGCTCTGTAAAGATATTTCCATTCACTTTTAACTCTTATGTATGTTTCGTCCACTCTCCAAGAGTCATTAGTTGGCTTTAAATATCTACGTACCTTCTTTTCGATTTCAGGAGAGTATTGATGTACCCATCTCATTAGCATAGTGTGATCAACTTCTACTCCCCTTTCTGCCATCATTTCCTTAAATTTCGATAACTCAATGGATATTTTAAGTACCATCTAACATTCAATAGAATAATTTCATCTACAAAGTGCTTCTATTTAAAGGGATTAGATAGCATGTCACTATCTTTTGCTTCTCTTTTATTTTATTATATCCTTAATAGATATTTTTTGCAACGGAACTATTTTGCAAACAAGACGAAATATGTTTTGTAGTTTATTAGATTTTATTACAATTCGTAAGATATAGGTTTTATAGTAATAAACTGATTTTCATAAAAAGATTGTAGCTACAAAATGAAAGGCAGTTATTTTCAGCTGATATGTTATTTGCCTAAAAACTTAGCTAGCATCGAATGCAATTTTCCCTGTTTTGAGGTAGATAAACTAACCACATAAGGACAGTATAGGATTAGCTTTGGGCTCATCAAAAAGAAAAACGGCTACGTGTTATCAATAATCGTAGCCATTGAAAGGTTTATAGATAATCAAGAACGTGAAATATTTTCGATCTTTATATTTTGATTATTTTTCCATATCTATAAACGCAGACTTAAATTTACTCAAACTAGCGACATTATTTTTTCCAAGGTCGTTGTTGTTTACACTTCCCCTAGCTGTGGCTGTTCTATAAGTAGAACTACTGGTACTCTTAAATCTGTAATCGCCGCTTGTTGAAACAGAGGTGGAGCTACCTTTCTCAACTTCGCCTGTTCCAGTCCAATCAGCTGTGACGTTCACGGTCTTTACTTCACCTGTATACCAATTATAAACATTAATTGGAACCTTAGACAAGCTTGCAGAATCAAGCTTTTTATCTATGCTAAGAACATCATTGGTCGTAAACATGGACCCATACTCATCACTTACTGTTTCACCGGTTGTAGTATTCCAGGTATAGATCTCCAGGTAAATATCAGTCCCATCGTTCGATTTAACCGCAGATAAATAAGTATTGGTAATCTGATTACAACACGTCGCGTTAGACCAAGAGGCCGATGCAGAAGCACCGTTGTCTCGTTGAATTGTTTTAGATTCCATAGCTTGTACACTTGTAGCAAACAAGAGCAAAACTATGAGAGCAAAAGTTACTGAAAATGCTTTTTTCATTATATCACTTCCGTGTATTCTTAAATTTAAATACAATATCCAAAATTGGGGGATTTGGTTGTAACATTTATAGAGTGTACAACTGTCAAACATAATTTACTGTGATCATATAAAAAACTGTGCAAACATATTTTCAAAGCATATGCAGACTTAAAAAAATAAGTATGGGCAACATAGACAACTTTATAGAGTGCCTTTACTGCCCTTCAATTCAGTTCCTTACTATTGTTAATAATTCATGGAGAGAACAGCAACACATTAAGGATAGCAACCATAAAAAATTAATTAGTAAGTAATTGAGAAAACAAGCTTGTGATCGAAGAGTTTACTATTATTCTATAACTGCCAGATAATAGGCCCAATAAATGCAATAATTTTCCCACAAGAAGGGCCTGTATGAAATAATAGAGCTTAGTGTGGGAAATCGGAGCAAAGTAGTCATTCCCTGATTTCTCCCCGATTTCGGTTTTTTTACGTATCCTCTCCTAATTTAACGGGGTTTAATTATGACTCTGTTACTGTTGCGGATGGACTCTAGCAGGATCTAACTAGCGATATCTGAAGACGTGAAATTGCGATAAAAATAGAACACATTGATTCTAATATAAAATCTATTTTTCTTTTGTTTCCTTTATACTTATTCGATTGTTTCAATTTTTTCTTTCTTGACAAAAGGTTTGCTTATTTTCTCTTTCATCCATTCAGGCCGATTTTCTGGGGCTTTAACAATTTGTTTCCATGCTTTGAAAACGTGCACCTTTTTAGTTCCGCGTTCCCTGAGCATAAGAGTAACTGGTTTTGATTTTGTTCCCTTGCATCTATTTGCAGCTTTCAGAGCAGCCTGTCTCGGCTGTTTTCCGGTGAAAACTCCATGTTCATTCCCTTCTTCGTCTCGTAGTACAAAATTTCTCATGTCGGTTATAAAGATCACCTCAAAAATCGATTGCTGATACTGATTAAGTTTTTAAGTATATAATATTTATCTGATAATGTTGTCGATAGTTATTGGTTTATGCAAAGTCACAGTTTTTTTCTATGAGCTGATCCCAAAACTCAAAATCGCTTATATAGATCATGAATTTGCAATCATTACTTGAGCTTTGAATAATGAAATCAATACTGTAGGACTAAAGCACTTGAGGAACAAAATCAATTACTGTAAAGACTATGGATTGAAATCATGATTTAGATGATTAAAGGTCTGATGCTATTGATTTTTCAGTTCAACTGCGTAAATCCTAAGTACCATTCTTCGTGCTCGTGTAGTTTTTGAATCTCCACGTACCGAAGGCCTGTAATTGTATTGACTTCAAAAATAGGCCTGAACTTCATTAGAATGAAATTAACGAATCTATCAACTCATTTTTGAGAATTAATAATAAGTTGCTTTATATTTGATAATTTATATAATAGGCGATATAAATTACTTTAGCTACGCGTATGCTTCTATCCAGATAGGGAATTATTTGCATGAATAACTAGGAATTAAGGGGATGGGATATATGGAGCAATCAGTTGGTACTGAATCCAAAATGAAGTTAGAAGTATCGCAGGCACCCTGGTGGTCGATACTTCTGGAAGGGATTATTGCTGTTATTATAGGTATATTCCTCCTATACGAGCCTATAGCAACTACTATTCTGTTAATACAACTCCTCGCTATTTTCTGGTTAGCAGAAGGAATTGTTGCTGTTATAGGAGCACTGATATTTACGAAGGATGGAAAATGGAAATTGCTTTCAGGTATTTTGAGTATTATTGCAGGAGTTGTTATACTAATGTATCCTATCATCAGTCCTTACATAGTTCTTAAGTTTCTTGTTATCTTTATTGGAGTATTAGCTATTGTCAACGGTGTTGTAGTACTTGCTTCAGTACTTAAAGGAGGAGGGTGGGGTATGGGAGTTCTTGGTATCCTTAGCATAGTCCTAGGATTACTCTTGCTGACTAACTTTCTTGTAGGATTTCTGGTTCTGCCATGGGTATTTGGATTCTTCCTTCTTATCGGTGGAATTGGAACAGTTATCTGGGGAATGAAAATGAGAACAGTACAGAGATTGAAAATCCAAAGCTTCTGAAAGGTTCTGTGTAATTATGGGTTTTGATCTTTGGACTGGCCTCAATACATACTGAAAATTAATTTCAGCCCCCGTCAACTACACAGTACCTGCAACGGAACCGTTTGTATAATATTAGCAGCTGTAGCCATAGTACCAATCCTTAACAGATGACCAATGGGAAAATATCACTTTCTGGAAAACATCTTCGTGAAATAGGAGAAAAAATCTTTTAGATCTTTTTCTTAACTACCAAGTATCCTATAAAAATCAGGAACATAGGCAGGGAAATTGCCATTAATATTTTAGCTGCTCCCATTAATGCTTGACGATTATTTTCACTCTTGTTTAAGGCATTTCCTGAACCTACCAAGCTTTTTGTAGTACCCTGCAGTTTTGCTTCGATTTGGGTATTGTTTTTGTTTTCTTCTTCAGGACAGGTGATAGCAAAGAAAGAAAACCCAGGCGCTGTTGAAGTAAAATATGAATAATTATTATCTTCTCCGACCTTTTTGGTATAGAGTGGCTCCCAACTTTGATTATACCATTGGAGGGTTATAAGGGATTCATTAACACTATTATTGTTAATCCATGATTTTTCAACTCTGAACCCAATTACCCCATTTGCAAGGGATGTAGGAAGTCCTCCTCCGTTATCTCCTACCCAGATATTCACATATTTATATACACTTCCAGAAGCACGTTCTGGGACAAAGATGGACTTGCTCTTGAGTTCTTCTATAGTTGTGGTCGTCTTTTGAAATGTTCTTTTTGCATCGTACTCCATATACATAATGCATGTACTGTTTTGCAAAAAATCGTATCTTATATGATTACCACTCATGATATTTCTGGTAGCAAGCTCTTTTGAAGCAACATTTTTGGCTGGCTCTTTGGAAAAACTGTTTCCCATGTCACTAGAGCTAGAACTTGAGCTAGAGCTGCTCTTACTTTGGATAAGTTTACTAGTATCCGTGTTAGTTGTTGTCTGATTAGTTATTGTCTGGTTACTGGTATCCGTGTTAGTTGTTGTCTGATTAGTTGTTGTCTGATTACTAGTATCCGTGTTAGTTGTTGTCTGATTAGTTGTTGTCTGATTACTAGTATCCGTGTTAGTTGTTGTCTGATTAGTTGTTGTCTGATTAGTTGTTGTCTGATTAATTATTGTTTGATTAGATGTTGGAGTAGGGGTAGTTGTTGTCTGATTAGTTGTTGTCTGATTAGATGTTGGAGTAAGGGTAGTTGTTTGCTCATAAATTTTTATTCCAGCATTATAGCCTGAAAGGAATTTAAGATCGTATCCAGCAGTATATCCATCAGCATATCCTATATCTTGAGAAGTGTTGCTCTTTGGTGCGAAGTTAATACTACCGGTTCCTGTATATTCAATTCCTTTAATTCCTATATCATATCCTTGGTCATATCCATTTATTAGTCCAATTTTATATCCTTCATTATATCCATCCGCATAGTGCTGTTTATCCTTTGATCCCCAACTCGAATTCATAGATGCGCTTACAACTATAGCCATCGCTGACATTAAAAAACAGATAGTCAGCAAAATACTAAGTGCCTTTTTTGGCTGTCTCTTCATAGTGGTTTTGACTCCGAATTTCTAATTAAAGTTACTGGTTCCGGAGCAAAAAATCTAGTCATTTTACAAAACAAGTGAAAAGCTTTACAATTAGGAAAGTTAATCATTCTCACCACCGAAAAAATAGTACATAAATGTGCCAATTATAGCCTAAAAGTGCGAGAAAAACATTTTTACAACATATACACGAATGAAATATTAAAGCGTTCGTATCTGGTAAAGAATATTCTAACTTTTGATAGAAAAAAAGTGGATTTTCGCTTAAAATACGAACCTTGTTCGATCAAAAGTTCGGATATCGAAATCCTGAAAAATTAGTTTTTTGCAACTGAACCAAGCTAAATATATTAATCAATTATTTGGAATAGTTCCATAATATTGATACATTTCTTGAATATTTTTAACTTCTGTTAATTGTCTATAAATTTACATACTTATTCTGAAATTTTTGTAACGCAACCCTTTGTTGTATACGATTCACTTTAACCAGTTAAGGACAAAAAGCTGATAGAGGCAGCTTCCAATATGTACGATTGTAAGTACAGGAAAAGACCATCAAATCCTTAAAAGAACAATTATGTGATGTAAAAATTAAATAAGTGTTTTTAGTCAATTAAATAAGTGTTTTTAGTCAATTAAATAAGTGTTTTTAGTCAAATAGGGATAAAATTATAGACAGGGGTTTTTTGTAAAACCTCTGCGCAAACTGTAAAATAAAATTTACATAAAATTTGGCACACTGCCTATTTTATTGTCTATACTTCCTTCAGAGCTATCATAGCAGGGTCCTTACGGACTCGTACTCAGATGGACTCAACTAATATAGATACCGTATGAGTACTGCGCACTCGAAGCGACGCTTTGTCCATATATTCTGGATGTCCAGGTTCCCGTTGCCAAACCAGCAGGTGCTTGTATTATTTTCTCTATATAACCGTTATTAGCCCCGTCTAGGGTAGCATCATAATAGGGTCCGTATACTTGTCCTGTGGGAGACGTAATAGTAAGGCGCAATGAGTCAGATGTTGGAATCCAATTCAAAACCGCTCTAAAATAGTGTCTATCAGGATTAGTTATGGTTGTAGAGTAAGACTTTGTCTGTCCCTGTGTTATAGTAGATGTGGATAAAATTCCCGCAGTTTTTAAAGACTCGATAGTGGAAGTACCGACGGTTGGAACCGAAGTAGCTTCCTTATCTGAACTTGCGCTTGCAGCTGGTATAACCGCTAAGCTCACTAGCAATATTGCCATAAGTACCATTGTTGTTCCAAATTTATTATTCGTTCTCATTTATCCGACTCCTTTATATTTTACCCAAGAAGCAGGATAAGTAAGTTTAAGTAATCGTAAAGAGATCTTATTCCTGCTTTAGGGCACATGGGGTTCAAATAAACATTCCACAGCACATTTGAACTCCATAAACTACTTTTACTTAATCATTTATAAATTTTGGGTATAAAGTATGAAATTATGTTATTTTCTCATTATTTTGATTCTGAGATTATTCTTAATTTTTGATTGTTTGAAAGTTGACACAGAAGGAATATATAGGATATAAGGTTCCATTGCAAAAAATTATTGAATCGATACTATGAAATAAATAGGAATTTAAGAGTGTATGATATACCGGTAAATTCTGTTAAATGAAAACTTAAGAGAATTGAAAAACGCATAGATAACTGATTTTTTCAATATCATGGGAAGCTTTTTTACTGACAGCAGTTATTTTCTTTTGTCAAATTGAATTCCTCTTTCTAACATCATTTCCTTTAAATTTATATAGCTAAGTGGATATTTTAAGTACCATCTTACATTCAATAAAATAATTTCACCCACAAAATGCTTCCATTTAAAGGAAGTAGATAGCATGTCACTATCCTTTACTTCCCTTTTATTTTATTATATCCTTAACAAATATTTTTTGCAACGGAACCGAAAAATAGACTACTCTTCTTGTTTTCCCGTTTTAATGAAAATTGCGACCAGTCACTTGATACCAATTTAGTTTTTCTTCTCAAGATTGGAACGAAGAAACAGGCACAGCAGTCTGTTTTTATAAAATGTGATGGCACTTTTGAGATACCATTTATTAATACAATTAGTCAAAAATAACACAAATGTATACTTTGCAAAAATAAATAGCAAAAAAGTCGAAAATATAATCGAATAACAGAAGCGGGTGTCTGTTTTTTGATTTATATAAACGTTGATATATTTGCTGAAATTCTTCAATTCAAATCTGGTGAAAGTCCATCTACTCTATAGCCCAGGATCAGATACTGAGATCAATAACACTGTCTTTTGGTGGGCTGAACAGTTACAAATTATTCTAAGAAACGATTTTTAATAGTTAACTGCCGCAAAAAATAAACACTCAACTCTAAATATATTTACAAGTAATTAAAATTATATAGCAGAAAATCCCTACACAACTTGCTAAAAAAAAGACTAAACTAAATAGCTAATAAAAGGTGAAGTTGATATGACAATTCTTAAAACTGAATTAAAGAGTAAATTCTCAGGACATCAGAACTATTCAACAACTTTGGACTGCTGTAATTGAGCACCGGGACTTAAATCATACTGACATTGAAGCAATGACTGATATCAAAGTTCGCACCAGTGGTTCAGGCTTAAGAGCTGATGATATTGAAACTGTATTTTGTGCGGTTTACGCAGGTACTTACTGGAACAAAACAAGTATGAATCCTGAGATACTTACAACTAATTTTTCAAATGTTTTTAAAATCGAAAAAGGCACAGCTCTTAATTTTGCAAAAAATAGTATGAAACAATGGAGGGGCATACTGTCACGGAAGACTTTACAAGATACAGGGATTATCCCATGTCCTTATACATTAACAGCATCTGCTGACATAATCTGCACAAAAATTTACCAATCTTCCAATCCTGATACGTACATTGAGAATTGGGACAACATAATTTTTACCGAACCGCAGATTGGTAACAATTATGTATATGTCCGCTGTCAAAATGTCAATTTTATGGGGGATATTACACCAACTGTAAAGGTATTTATTGCAAAACCTTCGGCTATTGTACCTCCTCCTAGTGAATGGAGAACGTTGTATACTTATGAAAGTCGCCAAGAATCAGGTGATGTGTTGCTTCATGGAGGGAAAGTCGGACCGCTGAATAAAAATATTAAAGGAGTTAGTGAAGCATTTTTATACGAGGCTGATTCAGATGCGCATGTGTGTATTGTCGGTTGTTTTAGCTCAGAATTCTTTGATAATTCTTTAGACATACCTCAAGGAAACTGGAACATGACAACTTGGCTTCAAAACAACGGGGCTGCCGTATGGCAGCATAATGTAAACCCGCAATTATCTAAGGAAACGACACTTAAGTTGTATAATCACGATGGCAGGCCGGAAAAATTCATCATTGAAGCCGAGTGCATAAACGTACCCAAAGGCACTATGGTAGCTCTTAACTATGATAATACAAATTTAAAGAATATTAATAGCGATAATGTTAAAATATCACATGAATATCAAATTATTGAGACTGAGGCCACACTGCCAGCAAATTATAATGGTGAACTTAAAGTCGTGATACAGACTCCCGACGGCAAACTCCTTCCCAAAGGAGCTTCGGTGGAAATAAATTCGGCATGGCTTCTTGATCATACTCATAAGAGATATTTGGATGCTGCCGATTTGCTTCAAGCTAATAAAGATGCGAGAGCATCAAGGAACATCAAAGTACCTATGGGTAGTTACACTATCGTGGGAACTTCGAACTAATAAATTTTTAAATTTTTTAGATTTCAGGAGCAATTTATTGCTCCCCTTTTTTACTTTAAGCCTGATAATAGGGGTATCGCCAACATTTCCGACAAAACGGGCGTTAAGCAAAATTGATTATTTTTTCAATTCATCGAGTTTTAAGTTAATATCTTTTGAGCAATAAAGACCTATGTATCAAAAAATTAACATGTTTAAGATTTTTAACAGGATATTTATTGCAAAAAAACAGATTAAACTATTTGGCTCCGTTGCAAAAATCTCAGAATAAGCACATAAATCTATAGACAATGAACAAAATTCAAAATACTCAAGAAGATGTATCAATATTATAGAACTATTCCAAATATCAATACCGTTTTCCTTTTCCCCATTTTGGCCGGATAACTGCCTATACAAAGATTGGTTCTGATTTAAAAAACGATTATTTTCTTCTTTTTGTGTTACATTTATAGATGAGATTTACAGAATTTTAGTCTGGTTTTCAAAGGGTGGGTTTCCACTGTACCCACTGCATCCTGTACAAAATGCGGACTGATCTACAGGCTGGAAGCTGCAATAATTCCAGCAACAATACTTTCCATGCCCATATCCAGTAACTCTACCTCCGACTCGAAAGTCCAGTATCCAATAACTATAATTTCTGTTTAAGGTACCAATTGATAGGAATAAACCTCTTGATACAAGAATAACCAGTTTTTGCAACGAAACCCAGCAAATTACTTTCTCTTTTTTCTATTAAATAAATAGAGAATCCAGATTATGAAAATAATGAAAATTACAATATATATTATAGATATTCCATATATTGTTGCAGTAGAACTAGACATTGTAACAGCAGGGCTAGAGATTATACTATCATTGTTCATGCTATTTTTATTTGTTACTATAAGTTAAATATTTTTTCTTAAGTATCACATAGCTTAATGTGGTGCTGCTCTGCATTCTGATAGCTACGTTTTGAGATTTCTTCATGAGGTTGAGAAAATGCGTAGGTTTTACAGCAAATATCTGTATCAGTAAGTTAGAATTTACTGTTCCATTGCAAAAATATTTCTGCAATTTGACACTATAGTTTTCATCTTTATGTAGCATTTTTTCCGAATAAAAATAATTAACTTCCTAAATTATAAAGGTTTGTACTAATTTTGTAACAAACCCAGATTTTTTGTAATGAAACCTCTTTCCTTCATAATGCTCCCATTTAAAGGAATTTACTGGCATAACATATACTCCTGAATTTCTATTTATTTTAGTGAATTTCTTTCATAATTTTTCGCAACGGAATCATTGATCATGATGTATGGAAACCTATAAAACCGGACGAAGTGGTGAGGGTAAATAAATCGGGGAACGCAGCTGTAGGAAGACCTTTTTCAGGCTTGGAGGTAAAAACATTCGTAAGGCGATCCGTATGCGATTCAAATTTTGATCCAGATTTGTTTACCTTTTATGAAAAAAGTAAAGTGGCTAGAGCGGCTCAGTAAGGAGGAAAGATTCTTAAGAGTCTTTTTTTGCAGAAAAATAGTACGCTCTGGAACGAGTTTATTGAATGGTTGTTATAATATAACGCGAGCTCATCCCAAAACTCAAAATTGGTTCCCTAAATCTCATATTTTGAATAATCAATCAAGTTTTCTTATCACTAAATATAATTCTGAAACTTTTATTGATTTAAGAATAAACTTGGTTTTGGGATGAGCTCAATTATAAAAATATAATGTAAAAAATTCAATTTTGAGATTTCTATAAAGCCTAAAACCTACTTTTCGCTTAGCTAAACCCCTATGATTAATAATTTATCCACTGATATGCTGTTGCTGTTTGGCACGCTTGATATGGTGGAAATGAGCCTACAGGCCATACAACATAGTGATAACCTGCTGTATAATAACTGTGATATCCGCGAGATAAAGATGTAATACCATCTGCAATTTCTTCATTAGTATTGAATCCATACTCAGTTGACGTAGCTATAGGAGATGTACCACCGTCCCGATATATGTATGAAGTTACACTTATTTCTGGGATTGTTGTAGCTGAAGTTGGCCTCGTTACTTTCGTATATGACATATAACCTATTTGACCACTACTCTTATAAGGTGTTTGAACAGATAGATCAGTTACTGAATATATACCGTTATTAATTATATCGTTAACGATAACTCTACCATTTACGGTATTTGATTTTGAACTTTTAGTTGCATTCATTTGTGTTTCAGCGGATCGTATTTTTTTTGGATCAGGCCAAACCATTGGTTCTGTTTTAAGGCGCTCGACAGTATCTTTAGGAAGCACTTTCAGTGATCCTGGATATAATTTTTCCATAAATTGTGCAGTTGTTATATTTGTTCCATATATCTTAGCTAAAACTGCACTGTCATTTGAGGAAAAATGGTATGATTCTTTTGCTAATGCTGTTGGAATAAACAGCAAGGACAAAAGGATTATCGATATAGAAAATATATATTTAAGCTTCATTTGTTATACACCAACATATATTTTAATAATATATATAGCCCAAATTATATTTTTAGTCACTTTTATTACTATTTATTTTCCCCAAGGCAGGATTAAGTAAGCTTAAATATACGCAAAGCTAACATAATTTATGCCTCTGGGCATAGATTGTGGAGTTTTGGTGTACCTGGAAAGAACATTTAAACTCCATAAACTACCTTATTTTAGCTACAAATAAATTTAACGAACTACATTCCCAAAATAATAATTTTCATCTATATTTTAAGTCCATAAAAATTCCTGTTTTATAATTTATCGACGCTGACCAAAATTTTAATATATCGTAAACATGTCGCAAGACA
>Ga0207800_1000296_pt1 | contig 15446 bp, 11 predicted proteins | sample LuqExpMetageno11_FD_187769 | JGI IMG/M metagenome (GOLD analysis project Ga0207800, IMG submission 187769) | Tropical forest soil microbial communities from Luquillo Experimental Forest, Puerto Rico - Sample 11 (SPAdes) | ecosystem: Environmental > Terrestrial > Soil > Tropical forest ...
AATAATAGTAAATCCATGTTTTACGTTGTCCAATAATGAATCTACTAATGAATCTAATATATAAAGAGTTAGTGAAATTAGAGCAGCCAGAACTTAAGTCAATATGGTTTTGTTGCAAAAAATCCTAATAATGAAGCAAACTCTGTTATGAAGCAAATAATCTAAAAATCTAATTTTTCAGGATTTTTTTGATATACGAACTTTAATTGATACAAAGTTCGGATTTTAAGTGAAAATCTCTCATTTTTCCATCGATATTTTGAATATTCTTCACCAAATACGAACTTTTTAATATTTCATTCGTAGATGTTTTTCTTGTTCATTATCCATAGATTCACATACTTATTCTGAGATTTTTTGCAATGGAATTACTATTTTTCTATTCATTACTCTCTTACATTAAATAGTTAATTATTCAGTGATTCTGATAAGATGTATTTTTAAAATAGTATTCTGATTGCTAATGACCAATCATTATGCTTCGCCTACTTTAACCTTAGCAAACTCAGGATCTTGATATATGGCTTGAATCCAATCATCCACAGTATAAGGTTCTAAATCTAACTTGGTGATTCTCATGCCTTCTTTAATTTTAATGAAACCTGCGACCTCAAAAGTTTTTAATGCGGAAAGAAAACCAATCTTGAATACAGGTTCAATATTGTATTTCTCACACATTCCAATATAATTAATATAAACTTGATCTCCATCTATCGTTTTCTTCTTTTGAGATTTAGCAATTTTTAAAATATTAAGAATTACGACTCGCTGATGAAAATTGAAATATGAATTCATGTCTTCATAAGGATTAAATGTCATTATCACCTGTCTCCTTCTAACTGAATATATGGAGAATAGTCCCTTAAATCTTCTAAGTTAAAATCGTCATAAATCCCTTCTTTTATTTTATCAATGTCGGTTGTACGTAAAGATATTGACCGAGTAATCCCCCCACGATTACCAATATTAACTTTTACAAAGTGTATAAATGACTGCATTTCAAGAGTACTAATACTTTTAGATACCATTGAATCGTCTAATGGTTTAATATCTACATGCTCACACAACAGTTTATACATTTTGACGACTTCTCCGGTGTATACACTATGTTTTGTCCTTTCTACAAGTTTTATAATGCTTGCTAATACTATTTTATGATGTCTTGGAAGTCCTATTACAGAATTAATAATTTCTTCAATGTGTACTTTTTCTTCAGCCATCGTTAAATGATCTTTTGAAATCTCACTTATTCCATCTCCTTCAGCTAATTCCGCGGCTTCTTTTAAAACACAAAGAGCTTTTCTTATATCACCACCGGCATTAGCAGCATCTTCAGAACATTCCATGAGTAATTCTTCGGATAATGAATTTGGAGCAAAAGCAAGATCAATTCTATCTTTAAGAATGTGAAAAATTGGATCGGCATAGTAAGATGGAAACCTAAACTTGGTAAATCCCATTGATGAAATTATCCTAGTATCTAACGTTTCCTCATATTTGGTACTGTTAGATAGACCAATTATACTAATGAATCTTCCATCATGCAACTCTTCATTTGCTACAGCTCTACTAAAGTTGTAAAGAACGTTATCAGATCTCAAGAAATCAATTTCGTCTAGTATTACTATCAGAGCTGTATTTTTATCATTCATTAATCTAAACAATACATCATAATAATAATCAAGCGATCTCCCACAAGAAGGAACTTTTGTATGAGGATCTAAGTGTTTTATCAGTGCATAAAGAACAGCAGTATTTGTATATACTTTTTTACAGTGAAGATATACCCAATCTACATTAATTGAGATAGGATTTTTTGCTAGTTTTTCCATCAAGAGATTTAGAACATGTTTTGAAACTACAGTTTTACCACAACCAGGGGGACCAAATATCAAAGCGTTTTCCGCTCGTCCTCTTCCTTTCGTAAGATATCTCATTAAGGAAGCAACTTGTAGAATCTGCTCATCTCTTCCTATAATTCGAAGAGGGATATAGTCAGGAGATAGCACTTCTGCATTGAGTATGATCTGAGTTTCTTCAGGAAAATCAAATATTGATATATCATCTAACATAAATCCACCGATTTACAGGTATTAACCTTTAAGAATTTATACCCAAACATGAAACTAATGTATTTAAAACTTTCTAACTGCTTTAACTCAGACACCCACCCCTCTAAGAAAGTATTCAAATTTCCTTTACCTTTTGTGATTAATTCAAACGTTATTTAGTTATATATAAATACTAATAATTCTATAACTAAACAACATGGCTTTTTTGTAATGCGAGCCAATGGCTTTATCTTAGAGAAAAATATTCAAGGTGGAATACTTTCTTAGAGGGGTGAGTGTCCCTAAAAATTCCAAACAAAATAAAGCTCCGTTGCAAAAAATTATGAATGGGTACATTAATACTCACCTAAAATCGAAAAGAAGGTAAGAAGGCATTTAAGACCAACAAACGATTCACGGAAAATTGAAGAGACCTATATCAGATAGCTCTCTCAGAAAATAACTAGTTTTTTAAGGGTTATTAAGCCTTATTTGTCCAATTAAATAAGTGTCAGTCCTCTCCAAATTAAGGCACACTGCCATCAAAAAACTAGGAGCTTTTGATATGATAGCAGACTGAATGGCAGACAAAGACGCTTTACTCACTCCATCCTTTGAACGGATGGAAAAGGAGAATGAAAAGACATTCCAGATGATAAAAGAAAGTTTAACCGAACAAGAAGATTTGCTACTTTCGATTTTTGAACGGATGGATGTTGAAAACGAGAAACTTTTTGAGAATCTCGTTTGAAAAGTATTTCCTCAATGTGAATACTATAGTGTGAAAGTTAAAATCGGGCATCCAGTCAAATTGCATCCCATGAACTGCAAAAATTCCCTTTTTGTACTACCCAAATAACTCAATTCCAACGGGCATAAAATTCGGTTCTGTTGCAAAAATTCATAATAAGGATTTAATTGAATAAAGAGAAAATCAATAGAACGATAATATATTGTTTGATTCCTTTAAGTGGAACCCTTACGTTTAATAGGATAATTTCTCCTATTAAACGTAAGGCCCCCGTTGCAAAAAATCTGGTTTATTTTTTTATATCAAAGTGCTTATTCCTGTTGATGAGGGTATCTTAAACAGAAATTATAATTATTGGATACGGACTTTTTAGTTGGAAGTACAGTTATTGGATATGGGGCAAGAAAGTATTGTTGCTGTAATTATCGCAGCTTTCAGCTTACGAACTCAGTCCGCATTTTGCACAGGATGTAGTGGATATAGTGGGAACATACCAATTAAAAAATGAACGAACCTTCTGCAAATTTCATCTGCAAATGTAAAACAAAAATGAAAAAGAGTTGTTTTTAAGTTACAACCAGTTTTTGTGCAGGCAATTATCAGATCTAGTTGTGTTTGTGCAGGTTATTTAGTCTCCCCACTGTTTAACGGATAATACCTTCTCTGTTTCCAGGCATGATTCATCAAAGGAAATCTCTACTTCGGGTTTCGGTTATACTGACCCCATAATTACTCTAGGGAATCACAAGGTGATAAGATAGCTAGCTTGTTCATCCAATTTAGAGACGGCACTACTGAGCAGGAAGCTAAAAATATTCTTGGAAATTACAACTTAACCACATATAAGATAGATTACAATGTTTATGGTACGGAGGACAGGTACTACATAATGGTAGATAAAGATAAAATAATGGATGTAAGAGGCGAATTGAAAAAATAAGGAAATTGGACTGAATCTACTCCAGCTATCGAAAAAGGAAATTATTCTATAATTAAAATATCTTACGAAGATACTCACAATAAAACTTTTATTAAGATACTAGATAAGCATAATCTCCAGGTGAAAAAGTCCATCTGGTGCCATGTTATCTTTACAGATCGTCCCTGGAGCGGGATTTCTGAGGAGTATGCAAATGAACTTAAACGCGAGCTTGAGATGAATGAAAATGTTCTCTTTGTAGAATTTGAATCAATTAAGTCTTAAGCTGTGTATAAAATTTTCTGTAAAATTCGCTCTCCATCAATGCATAGATTTTAGAGTAGAACCCGTGCATTTTCGTAAAATCTACAATTATGGTCTTAAAGTGCGAGAAGAAAATTTTTGCAACGGAACCCAATGAACCCAATAATTGCATGTTAAGATTCAAATGAATCAGTTTTAATATTATTAATAAGTATAACCTATTAAAATTGTTTTGAGTGCCAGGAAAGATGGGAAAATAAATGAAAAATAAGGTGAAATTTTGCTCCAGCAGTTTAGCATTAATGTTTCTTTTTTTATTTTTAATTCTCGTTTCATCTACAGCATTAGCGGCTACTATACAAAGTAACTCGGCTATGAGATCTTATGCTTACATCACAAACCCGGGTAGAGACACTGTCTCTGTAATTGACACAACAACAAACAAAATTATATCTACTGTAAATGTAGGAATCTATCCTGTAGGAGTCGCAGTAGATTCTCCCATAAAAAAGGTATATGTGACAAATGAAGGCAACTTACTTGTACCTAGCAACAATATTTCTGTAATTGACACTACCACAAATCAGGTTACGGCAACGGTGAATTTAGGAAATTACTCTGATGGAATCGGCTTCGATGCATCCCCAAGAGGGATTGCAGTTAATCCAGATGGAACAAAGGTATATGTGGTAGACGAACCCAGCTTTGATATCTATCCAGGCAATCTATACGTAATTGACACAGCAACAAACAATGTTATAACCTCAGTAAATGTAGGATACGGCCCTTTTGGAGTTGCAGTAAGTCCTGATGGAAAAAAAGTATATGTGACGAATCAAGACAATGTCTCTGTTATTGATGCAATCACAAACAAGATTACAGCCACCGTGAATGTGGGATCCAATCCTTGCGGAGTTACAATCAGCCCAGATGGAAATAAGGTATATGTGACTACTGCCTTAGGCAGTAGTGGTGAGGTATCCGTAATTGACGCAGCCACAAATAAGATTACAGCCACTGTAAACATAGGATATAATCCTTGTGGAGTTGCAGTCACACCGGACGGAACAAAAGTGTATGTGGCTAACTCTTTGAGCAACAATGTCTCTGTAATTAATGCAGTCACTAATACTATTGAAGCCAATGTAAATGTAGGAATTGATCCTTGCGGAGTTGCAGTTACCCCTGATGGAACAAAAGTATATGTAGCTAATACTGACAGCAACAACGTTTCAGTAATTGACACAGCCACGAATAAGATTACAGCCACAGTACCTGTTCGTATAGGAAGCTTTCCTATGGCCTTTGGGCAGTTTATAGGTTATCTCCCCTCACAACCAATACTTTCAGATTTTGCTACTAATATTATTCGAGGTTACGCTCCGTTTTCTGTTCAATTTACAGACTTATCAGAAAATGCAACAGCATGGAATTGGGATTTTGAAAACGATGGAATAACAGACTCCACAGAAAGAAATCCAATTCATGTGTACACTGATCCTGGAACATATACTGTTAACTTGACAGTATCAAATAAAAGAGATACCGCTTCAAAATTATCTGCAATAAATGTTTTTCCTGCTCTTCATCTAAATGGTCAACTCAACATCACAGAAACTCGGATAACAACCAACGAATCGAAGCCTGATTTACCTGATATAAATAAAGACAGAATAGTGTATATGGATAACCGCAGTGGAAACTGGGATATCTATATGTATAATCTCTCTACTTCTAAGGAAACTCAAATTACTGCAGATAAATCCACTCAGGCAGAACCTGCTATTTATAGTGATAAGATAGTATGGATAGATTATCGCAATGGTTGGGATTACTCCACTATCTATATGTATGAACTCTCAACTTCCAAAGAAACTCAAATTGTTAGCGATAAATCGGATAAAAGTAGTCCCAAAATCTACGGTGATAAGATAATATGGATAGACTATCGTAGTGGACACCCAGATATCTATATGTACGATCTCTTAACTTCCAAAGAGACCCAGATTACAACCAATAATAATTCATATCAGTTAGGACCTGCCATTTATGGTGATAAGGTAGTTTGGACTGATAATTATGATATCTACATGTACAATATCTCTACTTCCAAAAAAACTCGAATCACTACCAGTGAATCAGCAATATATCCTGCTATTTACGGTGATAGGATAGTATGGATAGATAGTCGCAATGGAAATGCTGATATTTATATGTACAACCTTTCAACTTCCAAAGAAATTCCAATAATTATTGATGAATCAAATCAAACAGGTCCCATCGAAATTTACGGTGACAGGATAGTGTGGATGAATAATCACAAAGAAGGTAGTTCGAGTGATGGAAAAGTCGGCTATTACAGTGATCATTTTACTGGAAACTGGGATATTTACATGTACAATCTTTCTACCTCCACGGAAACTCAGATCACCACCAATAAACTAACTCAGTGGCAACCAGCAATCTACGATGACAGGATAATGTGGATGGATAATCGAAATGACAACTGGGATATCTATGTGTGTACTGTTCCGGAAGAAGAAAGTGTATCAAACCCGCCGATTTCAAACTTTTTTGCAATCCCTATGATAGGAAATTTTCCTCTTTATGTTCAGTTTACGGACCTTTCTCAGAACATAATGTCACGAAACTGGGATTTTGAAAATGATGGAATTGTAGATTCCACAGACGCAACTCCGTTTCATGTGTATACAGTCCCCGGAACCTATACTGCTAAACTAACAGTAAGCAATGAAAACGGAATTGCCTCAAAAACTGCTACAATAATTGTCACAGAACAAAGCAACTCAAGTGGTTCAAGTGATGGAAGCCATCATAGTAGCAATGGAGGTGGAGGTGCTGGCAGTTCTCCTGAACCCCAAAATAATGTCGAGGTAAAGGAACTTTCACAGGCTGTTATTACAAATGGAAAATATATAAAGTTTGATTTTACAAAGAGTGCAACCTGTGTTGTGTATGTGAGTTTTGATGCAAAGAAAACCTTTGGCAAGACCACAACCATTGCTGAACAGCTGAAAGGGAAATCTGCTCTTGTTTCAGGAATGCCTTCTGGAGAAGTTTACAAGTCCTTTAATATATGGATCGGGAATGGAGATATCGCAACTTCAAAGAACATAGAAAATCCAGTTGTTTGTTTTAAGGTTGAAAAAGATTGGATAAAGGACAAAAAAATCAATCCAGACTCCATTATTTTCAACAGATATAGTGATAAAAAATGGAAACAATTCACAGTAAATCTTTCAGGAGAAGATAACAAATATCTGTATTTCACAGCTAGAACTTCAGGTTTCTCTTCGTTTGCAATAACGGATACAACAAAGCAATCTAAAGAAACTGTAACGAAATTAAATACTGATTATCCTGAAACGATTAATAAAAACAATACAAATAAAGAATCACAAAATGAACAAAAAACAATCCTGAAAACACCAGGCTTTGAGGTATATTACGGATTAGCCAGCCTCTTTACAGTACTCATGTATAAATTGCTCTATAGAAATTAAATAGCGCTATAGAAATCCTTAATATTCAGATGAAAATCAAAGTTAACAAGAATTCAAAAAGTATTGTCACTTATTGAATAGATTTACCAGTTTCAATATACTAAAAGTCTATTTGATAGGTTTTCTACAGAGTCATTTCTCCTGCGTTGACGAAGCCACAATAGAAGAGTATTAAGCGTCTTGGAAAAGCAGCACATCAGCTTATATGCCTACATAAATAGGCAATAAAAAGTTCGCTGCAAAAAATCTAGTATCTTGTTATGTTAATTATGGTACATAGTATTTTGACATTTTCTCATCAGCAATTTTTCACGTAAATTTCCAGTTGATTTTACTTTCATTTTTATTTCTTTTCTTATTCCGGGCATCTACAAAGCAAATTTAATAAGAATAACAGAGTTTTTAAGAGAAAAATGATTCAAACTGATGGCTTGATTTTACATTGGAAAGGAAATAAATAATATTATGAATCGACTTTTAGATAGTAGTGAATCCCAAATTTTAAGAAATTTCTTTATTCTTTTTTTGACTTTCAAATGCGTAAGTTCTATAATTGTTAATATATCTTAACGCGTCAAAGCTTTTTATTTCATAAGTCTCTACAAACTCTTCCATTAATAATATCTTCCTGTTAAGGTCATCATTTACCAGTGAAGACAGTGGTAGCAGCTTTTCTTCTAATTTTTCTGTGCTAAGATTATCAAAATCACTAAATTTGATAATCTTTTTCTCAAGAGCTAATGAAATTACTGGACTACTGTAATCTCTTTCAACTATTTCTTTTTTCCATGTATTGACTGCATTATTTAGCATCGCTACAATATCGGCCATATTAAAAAGGGCGATTGCTTTTCCAAGTTCCGAAGCATCAAAACTTTCGGAGGACATTAAATCAAGTATTGAGAGAACTGCAACCATTGTGGAAGGACCTTTATTCTGGACAACAAGAAAATAAGGGTATGCAACTTTATTTCTGTTTAAAAGATACGAGAATTCCATTGACTCAGCTACACTTCTCATTGATAGAAAAAACTCATTTTTAAAATTGTAGTATCTTGGAAGACAAATTAAATAATTTTTAAGGAAATCAGAAAAAATGTTAAATGTAGTTTTTATATAGAGATTCTCTAAGTCACGTTTTGATGGTGTGTAAGTTCCGGATACAATTTTATCTGCATTATAAAGGATACTTAACATTTCATAACTGAATGCGTCTCCGCCATTCTCCTCTATAAAAGATGCATTATCACAACAGTCATCAATGGCTGTATCCACTAGAGCTAGACACGCTTTGAAGTCGGCGAGTTTGTAGATACTAGAGGAGTTAACGCAAGAAAGATGTAAAAATATGTAGCTTTTATACAGCCATTTAAATAGACCTGGCTTTCTGTGAGGGCTTGCAACTTCCTTATAGCTCGAATAATAATCTTCCCATAACGTATCATATCTAGATGTTATCACAATCAATACCATCCTTAGATGCTTATATAACTAAAATTAATAAATTTTTAGGTGTTTCATTGAAAACATTTAAATTGGAGAATCCATAAATTGTATTATATATTTTGTTCCTGACTCATTTTTAAGTTCGATTTTGCCATTTATTTGATCAACAAGAGTATTTACTAACTGTAAGCCCAGAGAACTAGTATTTCTAAAGTTAATTGAATCGGGCAAACCAATACCATTATCTTCAACAACTAATGTATAATGCCTGCACAGGGAAGTCAAAATTTTCTTTTTATTATTAACGTCTCTGTAGAGTTTGATGTGGATTTTCCCGTTTCTCTCTTCTGGAAATGCATATTTCAAGGAATTAGAAATAAGTTCATTGACAATAATACCCAAAGGGATTGCATTGTCCATTTCAAAAAAAATATTTTCCACATCTAAGATCAATTGGATCTCAGAACTTCCTACTTTATATGATTTGAAGAGGTCATCTGTTAATTTTTTTAGGTACGAAGCAAAGTTGATTGTCTCCATATTTTTGGAGTTATACAGCTCTTCATGAATTATAGACATGGATATAATTCGATTATTACTTTCCCGAAATGCTTCAGTAACTTTTTCACGTTTAAGATTACCGGACAACAAATTTTCGCACTCTAGTTCCAAGAGGCTGGAGATTACCTGCAAGTTGTTTTTAATCCGGTGGTGGATTTCTTTTTTGCGAAGTTTTTCCGCTTTGTCAAGAATTTCCTTCGCAGCTTTTTGCTCAGTTATATCTTGAATAAAACCCTGGTAAAACCGGTTTGTCTTATCTATATCATGTACGACCTGAATAGATTCAAAGACCCAAACTAAATCTCCATTTTTATTCAAAATTCTATATTCTTGTTCAACTAAAGAGTTAGATGCAGCACTCAGTTTTTTCCGACTTTGAAGAAAGCTGCTTTTATCCTCATGGTTCACTATATGAGCAAAAGTAACTTTTCCTGATAAAAGCTCTCCACTTTTATAGCCTGTGATCTCCTCTACGGCTCCATGCAACAGCACGAGATTGAAATTACTATCTAACTCAAATCCAATACCTCTGAAATTCTGCAGGTATCTTACGATATGTTCTTCGCTCACCTTAAGTTTTTCCTGGGCATACTTTTTTTCTGTAACATTTTTGAACAAGCCGATTGCTCTGTATACACAATCATTTTCGTCTTTAAGAAAAATCGAGCTATCTTCCACATGGATATAGCTTCCATCTTTTTTTCGGAACCTAAATTTTTGCTCAAACTTATCTCCGGTCTTTAGAGAACTCTCCAAACCATACCACACTCTTTCTCTGTCTTCTGGATGTATCAATTTTATACAGGCAGCGAGATCAACTTTGCTTATTTCTTCCGGAGTGTAACCGGTAAACTCTTCAATGGGTCCGGACCATTCAATCTTTCCTGTTTTTGCATCACCGTCAAATATTAATTGCCCCGTCATCTCGGCTATGGAGAAGAATCTTTTTTTAATTTTCTCTAAGTTTTCTTTGTAAAAATCTTCCTCCATGATTATTATCTCCTGTAAAAAATTAGGACTTACGTATTTAAGGTACATAATCAAGCACAATAGCCATTGCAATAATATACAGGTTTTATAGTGTTGAACATTTAAAGCATACTGCTTTTTCAATTCAACTGCGTAAGTCCTAAGAACAATAGTTTATTTATTCAAACAGTGTAATACATTTTTCATAAATAAATAATTTTTAAATAAAATTGTCCTTTTTTCATAAAAAGTTATCTTTTATATTAATAATATTTTTTTCAAAAATAAATAATATAAAAATAACAGAATTTTTCTTAATATACAAATTGCTATTCAGACTCCTATTCAGGGAACTGTATTAGGTTACGTTACAAAAAATCTGGCTTTGTTACAAATCCGTGAAAATATTTGCAATTAGGCCTGGATGAATTATTTTGAGTTTATTACTCTTGATAAAATAGCTTCATTGTAAAAAATTTTAGAATTGGCATGTAAATTCACCTTTTTTGCAAATTAATTTACTCTATAAAATCATCTCTAAATCCCAAAATTCTCATTCATATTAGGTAGTTTCTTGTTTACTCGTCTTTTAAAATCGTTGTCGGTTAATGCCTGCTATGTGTTTAGGTTCAGAATCAATAGCCGGAAAAAGTCGCTATCCTTATCAGGACACAAAATTTTTTCCTTCGACGAGTGACACATCAAATGCAAAAGAATAGTAAGAAACACATAGTCACATTTTTATGCGGTTCTTGATATAGAAAAGCAGCCGTAGTTTTGAATTTTATAAAATTCGTTCAGATATAACTTGATTAAAGTTTCGAAAATTTATTGAATTTGTTCCATTGTAGCATCGCAAATATAATCAGGATGTCTCAGTCCTTTTAATTGTCATATAGCTCTTTCGTTTGCTTTCTCCGGAAAACCGAGATACTGGAGCACCCTGTTTCGGATATGGATCACATTATCGGTGAGTAATGGACTACTCTCTCCAATTTTCTCCAGATAGATCATGGAGAAAACTAACCTGCTACTGACACCGACACCTCCAAGTATTAGAGGAACTGACTCATTGGCTGGTGGCGCAAAAAATATGCGATCAAGCCTGAGGTCATTATAAATCTCAGGGAAATTCAGCTGTCCAAGGTTAGTAACAATAATGCTAGGATGCTTGGATAAAATCTTCTGCGATATGGCAAAGGCTATGTTATTCGAATCTCTGGCAAAAGCAGAAAGGTTCTCAGTCTTGTTGAAGGCTTCAGGAATTTTCTGCACATAAGGAGCATAGCTGAAAATGGCATCGATCAGAGTCGGATCAAAAGATCTCATATCCAGAGCAGATGAATCCAACATTTTTACTCGCTCTTGTATGATTCTATGGAGCTCCTGGGCGTTTTCCCAGAAGGATTTATCTTGGGTATATGAAAAATTCAAATTGAAATCTCCAGCAAAAAAGCAAAAGGCTTTGCTGTTTTCGAGATGCCTTCTTAGGTCAAATGGTATGCCTATGGTATTCTTGTCTTCGGGAAGAGAACCCATAATCTCTTGTCGTGCGGCAAGAAGTGCAGCAGTCATCGCAGAAACTATAGTTACTCCCTTATCCCTGCATCGGGAAATAAGGCTCAATGTCTCTTCCGGCTCAAGTTGAAGAAGGACTAGATTGTATCGTACCTTTTTCCAGTAAGCTGCATATAACTCGTTAAAATCTGCCTGAGAAAAAAAATGCGTTCTCTCCTTCCACTGGTTGTTGTAGTTGTTAAAAGCAACTTCTTCTATTGACTTTGATGAGGAAGAGCTTTCCTTCTTCAGAATGTAATCGGTTAGCTTTGGAGGGTGGATAACTCGCACCTCTTTTGCCGGATTTGAATAACAGATTAAGATATCATGAATAAGATGTGCCACAGCCGTCCCATCACATATGCTGTGATGAGCAAATGCAATAAGCTCTGAAACTTGGGGAGAATGTACGAGAGTGAACCTGACCAATGGACCTTTTTCAGGCTCAAAAGGTATTAGATGTTCATGCTGGATCTCATCGAACCATTGAATATCAGATCTTCTTGCTACGATACGTAGTATATTTTCAGGCACGTTGTCTGTTGAGCAAAATGCGTTATGATACTCGTCAAAAATAATCCTGCACCCTACAAGTGGATGCATACGCCGAACGTTATGAAGTGCCCGTGTAAGGTCCTTTTCCGATACATTTCCGATAATTCGTGCAACCACAGCTATTTTGGATCGAAGACCCCAAAGAAATATTCTCTCCGTATTCGAGAGACTGTGCACATATCCATGTATCTCAGTATCATTGATTTTATTCTGTTCTTGCATTGTATAATACCTCTTACATTTATGTCTCCTTCCGCATAATGCTAGCAAACACACAATGTCCAAAATTAGTAGCATCGATGCTGAATTGAAATGAATAATTCCTCACCAATCCAATAATGTTTCGAGATCAGGTCGCGTTTCCCTGAGGATCATAGTTAAGAAAATAGCCACTTCCTCGGAATCTAAATCCGACTGATTCGTCTCTTTTTTCATACCAGCTTGCTTTGGATGCATGCCGCCCATCACGAAAGTTAACCTTATGGAATTTACTACTTTACTTTCTCCAAATTTTCCTTCCATTTCTCCTTTAACGAGCATCTCTTTGTCTATATTATGGTGAAGGTGGTTCTGAAAATTTCAAAGTATTTATGGCTAAAGTTTACTGAAGTCTGTTCCATGACAGCATCGCAAATATAGTCCGGATGTTCTAGTCCTTTTCTTTCAACAACTTCTACTTTTTGGCGGTAAACTTCAGAAGCTTTTAACTCTTCTATGGCAATATTTCTTAACATATTACCCTCCAATTGTCCTCAAAAAACATTTATTGCATGTTACAAATAAAACAGCATTTATAGTGTGAATTTGAAGGCTGCACATCCGCTTATTATTCTTTCACTGCATGAACAAATGACATTAGACTGCACACTTCCTTGTCTTTATTTGCTCCATGAAAATACATTTTCTTGTAATCGTCAGCGGTAACATTAGTAATTTGAGAAAATCCCCTTTCTGAAAGGAAAATCTTCACTGTTCCCTCCTTAATACCGAATTTAAAAGGCTCTCCTCGCTTTGCCGCATACTCTCTCATATTCTTTCCCACATCCAGCATGCAGCTCCCATCAATTACGGATTCCGGAAAGTAATCTAAGAGAATAGTACTGCCTTTTCCTGAATTCTTTACAATAAAAGCCAGAGTCTTGTCAACAGCTTTGGGAGGAATATACATAACAAGTCCTTCCATGATAAAGAGAGTTTTCAGCAGCTTATTGTATCCCTGTGCTAGCAGCCGTTCACCAAATTCTTCGGTCTCAAAATTAACAGGAACATACACAACATAATCTGGCATAAAACCGAATATCTCTTTAATTTTTTCAATTTTTGCTTTCTGAGTATTCGGATGGTCTACTTCAAACACTTTGATTTTCTCTTTTATGCCTTCAATCCTGTATGCTCTGGTGTCATATCCAGCGCCCAGAATAACCAATTGCTCAAGCATTCCTTCATCTATTGATTTCTTAATAAAATCATCAAAGTATCTGACTCTAGCTCTAACAGAATTGGTGAATCCTGGTAAAATACGCTCAAAATACTCGTGTGATGCCTTTGCTTTTTGAGGATCACTGAATGGTTCGAGTGTCTCTGGGCTGATAAAATATATGGCATAAGGATCATAACAGATACGTTCGCTTTCTGGCTTTTGGGACTCTAAGGCTCTGTGAAGTGCAATTCCCTCAGCCATTTTACTGGATTTTCTTTCCTGAATGTTTATTCCACTTGAATTTATGAATTTTTTAGATTCCTGCATTTGATTCAACCTTCATTTGTTTTCACTAAAAAATAAACAATACAGTAACAAATTTCATGAAGCCTGCTTTTTTACTTGTTCGACTCATCATTTTCATTTTTTTCTTCTCTTCCTGTGTTCATAAGCAAACGGTGCATGAAACCTGCAATATCCTCATAAAATCGGTATTGACCTATCCCTTGTTTTTCCAGTACTTTTTTGAAATCAGAGCGCATTTCTGTGATACCTTTCAAAATCATAGTTAAGAGAATGGTCACTTCCACAGGATTCATATTACGTCGGATTAATCCTTCATCGATTCCTGATTTTATTGCATTACACGTTATGTCAAAAGTTTCCTGGCGCAGGTTGAGAATCTCCTTTGCTATTTCGTTTACATCTTCAACATCCTCGATGGCAAACCTTCCTGAACGAAAATAAAGGTATGCCTGATTATAATCCGGGTACTTATTAACGAACTCAAAGTATACTGCTCCAATCGCATCCAGTATTTCGACACCGTTTTTGCAATTTTTAATTTCTTCCTCGATCATGGCATTTAGGATTCTTGCTCCTCGCAGGACTATTGAAAAAAAAAGTGACTCCTTGTCTTTGAAGTAGAGGTAAAGTGCTGCTTTACTTAGCTCAACTTCGTTAGCAACGTCGTCCATCGAAACATTATCAAAACCTCTGGAGAAGAACAGTTTTTCAGCTGCATCTAGGATGTAGTTGCGTCTTCGCTCTTTTTCTTGTTTTTTCATTTCCTTTATTGACAATCCCATCACTGAATATTATTCGTTTTAATTACTTAAAGTAGTAATTATGACCTATAGTCACAATACAATATAAAAGTTTGGGTTCCGTTGCAAAAAATCTCATAATAAGTATGTAAACTTATGGATAATGAACAAAAGTTAAAATATTCAAGAAGATTTATCAATATAAAAGACTGAAATCCTAACGTTCATGTCCACATACCTCCTGCAGTAATACTCAATGAAACTCCCGATGAATTCCATATTTCCAGTGGACTTCGATAGTTGAATGATGAATGCTCACGTAAATTGTATCCATTTTTCGCAATCACAAGAAAGTTCTGAAAATCATTAAACGTCGCATGGTA
>Ga0207800_1000298_pt1 | contig 15112 bp, 18 predicted proteins | sample LuqExpMetageno11_FD_187769 | JGI IMG/M metagenome (GOLD analysis project Ga0207800, IMG submission 187769) | Tropical forest soil microbial communities from Luquillo Experimental Forest, Puerto Rico - Sample 11 (SPAdes) | ecosystem: Environmental > Terrestrial > Soil > Tropical forest ...
ATCAGCAACCCGGAAACCCACGACAAGGTCGGTCGGCTGGCTCCGCCCATGCTTCCCAAGGTTTCGTTCCTTGACCCCACCAACACCTACACGGTCAACGCATATCAGACGGCCTGCGGCGCGGCGGATATGATGTCGCATATCATGGAAGTCTACTTCAACATGGATCAGGATTTGCAGATGTTGGACGGCATCATGGAAGCACTGATGAAAACCATCATTAAATATGCTCCTGTCGCCATGCGGCAGCCCGATCATTACGAGGCCCGCGCCAATCTGATGTGGACGGGTTCCTGGGCGATCAACGGCTTTGTGAACGGCGGCAAGAGTCAGGCATGGAGCTGCCATCCCATGGAGCATGAACTTTCAGCCATTTACGATATCACTCACGGCCTCGGCCTGGCCATTCTTACCCCCCGCTGGATGGAATACACGCTGGACGAATCCACAGTATCAAAATTTTATCAGTTCGGCGTCAACGTGTTCGACATCAACGTCTCCCTGCCGCAGATGGATGTAGCAAAACGAAGCATCGCGCTTTTGAGCGATTTCTTCTTCAAGACTCTCGGCCTGAAAAGCAGCTTCCACGATATCGGTATCGACGATAAAAACTTTGCGGTTATGGCGAAGAAAGCGTGCGGCGGTGGTACGCTGCCTAGCTTCAAACCTCTGAACCAGAAGGATATTGAAAGCATCTTCAAAATGTGTTTATAAGGAGATTTCATCGTGACTGCCGCGGAGGGCGGCTCCAATGAATGGCTGGAAGCCGCCTCCAACGTGGAGTATAATAAGCTTAGATAAGCAGGGATGTGAGAACCGATGATCATTGCGGAAGTCGCAAGAAATATGGGCTTACCCCGGATACACTACGGATAGGACCAGTCTCCCCACATAAGGAGGATTATCATGGAGTGGCGGATCGCTGAGCAGGAGTACCTTTGCCCAAAAAATAAACGCCGGAGCCGATGAACTTATACCTGCAGTTACTCCTATTGGTTATGCAGAGGATAAAAAATCGCTTGTTGAAAGCCTGGTTCGATTGTCAGTCGGCGCAAAAAGCAGAAAGAGACCGGAAGAGCTGTTCTTCGACAATTCCATCGATACTCCGCTTGATCCGGATTCCTGCGGACAATATTCCAAAGTGCTTGCTGCAGTCAGGGTAGTTTATGTAATCTGACATCCTCCTTTTTTGTCAGAGCAGCAGAGCCAAAGTCCCTGCAACTATCAGGACCAGTCCGGATGCAGATTTATTTGAAAGCTTTTCCTTCAGAAACAGGTATGAGAATGCTATGGTCACCAATATACTCAATTTGTCGATCGGCACTACCACGCTTGCCGGACCGTCCTGCAAAGCGCGGTAATAGCACAGCCATGAACCTCCGGTGGCAAATCCGGACAGAATAAGGAATACCCAGCTCTTTGCGTCGATATTTTTCAAGGTGTTTTGTTTACCCGTCACAAACACGACCAGCCATGCCATCACCAACACAACGACAGTCCTGATGGCTGTTCCGAGATTCGATTCGACGCCCTCGATGCCCACTTTGCCGAGTATCGACGTCAGGCTGGCAAACACTGCAGAACCGGCAGCATAGGCAAGCCACAGGCCGGTCTTCGGACTCGGAGCGCCGGTTTTTTCCTTTTGGATCATCAGATAAGTGCCGATGCCTATCAATACTATCGCAACGGCTTTAATAACCGTAATGCTTTCTCCCAGAAGAATAAACGCAAGGATCATCGTCAAAATTGTACTTGATTTGTCGATAGGTGTGACCTTGTTGACGTCACCCAGCTGCAATGCCTTGAAATAGCAAAGCCAGGACGCTCCGGTAGACAATCCCGACAATACCAGGAACAAAAGCGTATATCCGCTGATATCGGGAATTGTCCCGATAGAACCCGCAACAAGCACCATTAGCCATGAAAACAACAGCACTACGACAGTCCTCAGCGCTGTTGCCACGTTGGAATCCGTATTTCTGATACCTATCTTTGATAAAATAGCCGTAAGCCCTGCAAATAACGCTGACCCGAAAGCAAATATGATCCACATTACGTAAACCCCACCCCTTATCTTTAAACCGGTAACCCGTATTTTATTCTACCACCTTTACAGCCGGTAATGTGATAATTATATTCAAACCCTTACCTGAAACGTCTCCAGAACTGGACCCGGCAAAAAAATTAATATATAATAAGGTCTGTTCGTACCGAAAATCCAATATGCCGGAGCAACCATCACATGAACATCAGAAGCAACTACAACCACACGCTTTATGCCAGTTATTTAGGTTACATAACACAGGCGATAGTAAATAATTTTGCACCCTTGCTGTTTCTGACCTTTCAGAGGTCCTATAATATATCCCTTGAAAAAATAGCCCTGCTGGTTTTTATAAACTTTGGCATACAGCTCCTTGTAGACCTGCTCTCAACGATTTTTGCAGACAGGATCGGCTACCGCATATCTATTGTATCGGCACACATTCTTTCAGCAGCCGGGCTTGTCGGACTCGGCATACTTCCCGGACTTTTTAGCAGCCATTACGCAGGTTTGGTTGCCGCAGTTGTGCTCTATGCGATCGGCGGCGGATTGATCGAAGTACTAGTCAGTCCGATAGTAGAGGCCTGTCCTACGGAAAGAAAATCGGCTTCGATGAGCCTGCTGCACTCGTTTTATTGCTGGGGACAGGTACTTGTAGTGCTGGGTTCGACCCTATTTTTTACTTTTGCAGGGATCAGTAATTGGCAGTTGCTCACCTTTCTCTGGGCGTCGATCCCGCTGTTCAACGCCTTCTATTTCACAATGGTTCCAATCGGGAAGCTCGTGGAAGAGGAAAAGGGCTTATCGATCAGGCAGCTGTGCTCGATGAAAACATTCTGGGTCTTTATGCTCCTGATGGTTGGCGCGGGCGCGTCTGAAATGGCTATGAGCCAGTGGGCGTCCGCTTTTGCGGAAGCAGGTCTTAAAGTTTCAAAAACGATCGGCGACTTGTCCGGACCGTGCTTTTTTGCTGTAATGATGGGGATTTCCAGAGTGTTCTATGCAAAATACAGTGAAAAGATAGAATTATGGAAACTCATGCTTGGGGGCAGCATACTGTGTATTTTCAGCTATTTGCTGGCGGTATTCGCTCCGCATCCTTCCATAGCCCTTCTCGCCCTAGGCCTGTGCGGATTATCCGTAAGTTTTTTTTGGCCCGGAACATTCAGTTTGGCATCTAAAGGATGTCCAACGGGAGGGACGGCAATGTTCGCTCTCCTGGCTCTTGCCGGCGACCTGGGCTGCTCGTCCGGGCCGGCGTTAGTCGGGTTTGTATCAGGAATTTTCAATAATGACTTAAAAAACGGTTTGCTTGCGGCGATTATTTTTCCGTTAATTATGGGTTTTAGTTTGATTAGTTATAAAAGAAAATTCGCCACAAAGTCTGCCGCACAGGCCGGAAATAGTTAAAACTGCAGGCTTTCAGCCTAATTATACGGTTTGCTCCGCTTTCCGGTATATTTGAATAAAATGCCATATTCTGCTATTAAATTCAATATGAGACATTAAGCTTCCAGAGTGCAATAAATTACCATCCACAGCCAGCATTGACACCCGTTTACATTTATGTTAGCATGTATACAAAGGCATTTTGCAGAAAGACTGCGAAGTGCCTTGTCATTTTATAAGCAACTGCCATTTAATACCACAAAATTATTGTAAAGGGAGATGGAAATGCGTAAAAATTCTTTGTCGGCGAACCTGTTGGATTTTCTTTCCGACCATGCTAAAGAGGTGAAAAAGGAAATAGATTTTCTTGTCAAGGAATACTACAGCGAAAATACACAGGAGAGCCTGGACGTTGAACGCTTTTTCAAAGAATATACAGATACCGTAACCAGTTATATCAACATCAAAAGAACTGCCGCCGAAGGCAGCATGAATTGCCCGTTTGTCATTATCAGGAGTATCGTTGAGGTGCAGGACATGGATGATATGGAAACATATCAATACTATATCGTACCTCCATACTCGATGGATTCATACACTACCGTAAATAATGCATCCTGCCTTTCACCGCTGGGAAGAGCATTACTGCTGAAAAGCATTGATCAGCAGGTGAAAATTGAAATTCCCTCGGGAACACTGCGCTACTGCGTAAAAAAAATTACCATACCGGAACAGTTGATTACCAAATATCAAAATGTACCGGAGCCCGCCATTAAATAAATTCTGAAACGGAGCCACTGTCGTGAATCAGCGAATTATGCTGACAAAGCCTGTCTTTGAACGGCTTGTCGAACATCTTGTATTTATCGAGGAAAACACGGATACGCTGGCGAACTTTTGTTTTCCTGATCTTCCGATAGAACGTGAAAATATGAGAAAGCTCTTTAGAGAGTATGCCGTGAAAATCGAAGACGAATTCGAGAGGACCGTGATCATAAATTCGCCCGAGAAATATCGCGATACAGCCAATTTAAATGAGTTTCCCTTTGTCATTTTAGGAAGCCAGGTCCGTGTTGCAGACCAAAGCAGCTCATGCAGCACGGTCTTCAAGCTGATTCATCCCATAGAACAAAGCAGCAGGATAAATGAAGTCACCTGTCTGTCCGCACTGGGAAAGGCATTGTTTATGAAGAAGGTCGGCAGCGAGGCCGTCGTCGATACGCCTGCGCGTCAGAAAAGATATAAAATAGAAACGATCCGGCTCCTGTGAGGCGGATCGAAAATCAGGAGGATTAAAGCAATGCAAGCCTTGAACGTTCAATTGCGGCGTGAGGTATACAGTAACGACGTATGGAAAATCATCAGCTGGATGGAGGACGACGAGGTAACAAGATATTTGAACGAATATAAATATATATCCAACAGTATTAAACAGGTATTAAATAGAGTAAACCTGCCTGTTCTTACCCATCTGTTCAACAATAACGGGAGCTTTTTTATAGTGTGCATGGGAGATGCTCCGGTCGGCTTCCTGAGACTTGTTCCCAGGCATTCCGGAGCTGAAATGGTCATCGTCATAGGCGATAAGGAAAAATGGGGGAAAGGCTTTGGCTCAGGCGCCATTTTACAAGGCTTGAAGCATGCTTTTTTCGAATGGCGGGTCAATAAGGTCATTGCAAATATAAACACCAAAAACGAACGTTCTATCAAAGCATTTAAAAAAGCCGGATTCAGTTTTGAAAAAGATCTGCCTGGAGGCATACAATATTCACTCGCCATGGATGAATTCCTTAACTCATGAAATACTGTCATTCGCGTCGGATCAGGATTATTCCTGATCCAGCGTGAACTCTATGACGCCTCCGCCGGTGAAGCGGGTCAGCAATCCTGCTTATACTCCACACTTCATGCACGGACATGCTCGGCAGCACCGGATGTGAGCTTGGCCTTTTGTTTTTGCACAAGGTCCGCAAGTGTAACGTTGCCAACCACGTTGCTGATAGCCTGATCCAGCTGCTTCCATAGATCGAGCGTAGCGCAGAACCCACAGCGCGGGCACTGGTTCGGATCGTCCTCCATGCAGGCTACCGGGACGAGGCTGCCCTCGATCAGTCTCAAAATCATCCCTACGGTATACTCTTCGGCAGGGCGCGCCAGTTTATACCCGCCCTGCGCCCCGCGGGTACTTTTTACGAATTTCGCGCGGCTCAAAACAGTAATTATCTGTTCAAGATATTTGTCCGATATCTGCTGCCTGGCTGAAATCGCTTTAATGGTAATATATTCTCCATTATCGTTCATAGCCAGATCCATCATCAGACGCAAAGCATACCGGCCTTTTGTCGATATTTTCATTTCCTCACCACCCTGTCTATTCTAAATTATATTATATGAATGGTATGAATTCAAGGAAACCCCAGTATGGTTCCAGATAACAATTAAGCATATCTGTTTAATATGTTATTGACACTAGCGACATTCATGGCTGCAATGATAGATACGATAAAACAGGCGCTGTCAGCATACCGATATTCCAGACAGCTACATTTACCCACCCGGGAGTCGGTCAAAGCATGGGATACGACTATTCCAGGCTTCAGAATCCGACTCGTGAACACCTGGAAAAAACCATTTCCATGCTGGAGCGAGGATATGATACACTTGCTTTCTCAACAGGTATGGCAGCAGTTACAGCCTTGATGGAGCTTTTTTCTCCGGGCGATCATATTATCGCGTCAGATGACCTTTACGGCGGAACGAGAAGATTATTCGGCAGCATATCCTCCAAAAACGGGATTTCGTTCGACTTGACTGACACGGCGGATGTGTCTGCCATAGAGTCATTGGTAAAGCCGCAGACGAAGGCTGTATTCGTTGAAACTCCCACCAACCCAATGATGCAGGTAACGGATATAGCTGCCGTTTCCCGACTGGCAAAGCAGCGCGGGCTCCTGCTGATAGTTGATAATACATTTTTGACCCCTTATTTCCAGAGGCCGCTGACCCTGGGCGCTGACATAGTCATACAGGCGCCTGCCTTTCGCCGTTTGACAGCTGGTTGATCATACGCGGGATAAAGACACTGGCAATACGCATGGAAAGGCAGCAGGAAACAGCCGGCTCGATCGCACGCTGGCTGCTCGGTCAGGAAAAGATCAGGTCCGTGTACTATGTCGGGTTGCCCAGCCATCCGGGCTATGAGGTTTTATTAAGGCAGTCGACCGGCTTCGGCGGCATGATCTCCTTCGAAACGGACAGTGAAGAGACCACGGTACGGATACTGAACCGTGTTTCGCTGATAGAATATGCAGAAAGTCTGGGCGGTACGGAGACTCTTGTCACATATCCGATGCTGCAGACGCATGCGGACGTTCCCAGGGAGGAACGTGAGAAAAAGGGGATCAATGAAAGGCTCCTGCGCCTGTCTGTCGGCCTTGAAAGCGCAGAAGACCTGATAAATGATCTGAAACAGGCAATAGACGGCTGACTATGTCAGGCGAGCGGCCGGCATCATTATGAAACGGATTGCTGTTGGTGCCTGTAAAGCTCATACTATTAGTTGACAGACTGATGTATAAAAGGTTGGAGGACTATAGATTTGAAATATGATTTTGACGAAATAGTAGACCGCAGAGATACAGACTCCATCAAATACGACTTTGCCGTCGAGCGCGGGAGACCGGAAGGTGTGCTGCCTCTCTGGGTAGCCGATATGGATTTCCGGACTCCGCCCTGCGTGACCGAGGCTCTTGTAAATAAAAGCAGGCACGGCATTTTCGGCTACTCTGAAAGCGGTCAGGATTATTTCGATGCGTTGCAGGGTTGGTTCACGCAGAACCACAATTGGACAATCAAGCCGGAATGGCTCATCAAAACCAAAGCGGCCAACGAGGTTACAGGCCGGTAATGCATACAGATTTTACTTCCGTTTCATGCTGCGGATGAGGTTTTTTGCCTCGCCGTCCACCCTGTTAGATTCTATGATCTTCTGCAGCGCCTTGTTGTATGTAAAATCGTTCAGAGAACTGATGTGCAGATATTCCATCGTTTTTTCCGGGAATTGGACATAGCATACCGAAAGCGCCCAGGCAACGGCCATTTTGACGTAATACCCCTCATGCCTGATCCCGTCGAGCAATTTCAGGACAGCATCGATATGATCCTCGTCGATAAAGTAAAACAAAAGCATGACAGCGCCAAAGCGCAGTTCAAATTCCTTATCCGAATCGAAATATTGCTTGAGGAACTCCCAGACGCGCGGTTTATTCCTTTTTACAAAGCTAAGGCCTGCGCAGAAGCTGTCGCAAACTCCCCAATTGGTAATTTTCGGGATAAAACCGGCGACGAGGCGCAGGCTTTCCTCGATATCCGTTTTAACAAGACCGATCACTATGCCCTGGAGCATTATTTCTTCGTAATATTTATCATCCGCTTCCGACAGATAATCATGCCAATCCCCCTTTGAAAGCTCTTTACCCAGCTTTCGGAGAGCAGGCAGCCGGACGCCGAGCATGTTGTCGACATTGGGTATAAGTCCGGCACTGAATTCCCTGTACTTTTCATCGGCAAGGCTCCGGAGTATTTCTTTTATTGAAGTTTCGGTATAATTATTTTCACTTGTTTTCATTGTCCACCTGTAAGCCTATCGTACCGTATATCGGCAAATTCTCGTTCTCCTGTTTGGCAAGCTCCTATTTCTCCAGGTCTAGCAGCTTTTTCTTTATATCCAGCCCTCCGGCATAACCGGTAAGCTTTCCGTCGGCGCCGATCACCCTGTGGCACGGTATCAGAATCGCTATCGGGTTCTTATTGTTCGCCATTCCCACGGCTCTGCATGCTCTGGGCTTGCCAACGGTTTCAGCTATTTCCTTGTAAGTCCTTGTCTCGCCATACGGGATACCGGTCAGCGCCTTCCATACGGCCTTCTGGAACGGCGTGCCCTCCGGCGCCAAAGGAAGATCGAAGGCTTTGCGTTTTCCCGCAAGATATTCATTCAGCTGTTCCGCAGCCTCCCGAATGAGAGGCGTCTCTTTCAGGTTCGCATCGTATAGGTCCCTGACCCAATCCTTCAGGCCCGAAGCTGTTCCGGCGGCAGTCTCGTGCGGCATATCGCCGCCCACATACATCAAATCGGTGATTGCTTCCCCATTATCTGTGATGCCGACCTTCCCTACCGAAGTGTCATAAAAATAGATATTTTTCATACAGGCCTCTCATAATCGATATTTATTTCAGGACCGGACCATTAAATATTTTCACAAATATATATTATCATAAAAACATGACCGGCAACAAAAACACCAGCGCCTCATATCCCCATCGTCCGCCGCAGCTTTGCATAAGAAACTCCGGGCAGGCATCAGCCAAATAATCCTTGCCATACGGCATGCGTTGGTGTACTATTTGTAAAAAGAAATATGCAGCAATCAAGGGGTGTTTTTGATGAATTCATGGAGAATTGAGACCAAATGCCTGCAGGAGGGCTACAAGCCCGAAAATGGCGATACGCGCGTGCTGCCCATCTATCAGAGCACAACATATAAATACGATTCTACCGAACATGTAGCAGAGCTGTTCGACAGGCCGGACGGAGGCCACATATATTCAAGGATCAGCAATCCTACGAACACAGCTCTGGAAGACAAGATCTCGGCCCTGGAAGGCGGCGTCGGCGCCTTGTGTGCATCATCCGGCCAGGCAGCCTCTTTCATAGCCATTATGAATATCTGCGAATGCGGAGACCACATAGTTTCAGCCAGCACTATATACGGCGGGACATACAACCTGCTTAATGTAACCTTCAAAAAGATGGGGCTCGATGTTACGTTTATCGATCAGGACGCTCCGGAAGAAGAGATACAGAAGGCATTCAGGCCGAATACCAAGGTTCTTTTCGGAGAAAGCATAGCCAATCCGAAGATAAGCATACTGGATATCGAGAAATTCGCCCGTATAGCCCACAGAAACGGTGTCCCGCTGATAGTTGACAACACCTTTGCCACGCCGATACTGTTGACTCCTTTTAAATACGGCGCCGATATAATCACGCACTCCACTACGAAATACATGGATGGCCATGCTGTCAGCGTTGGCGGGGTAGTAGTTGATTCGGGCAATTTCGACTGGACCAACGGAAAGTTCCCTGTACTGACTGAACCCGATCCGTCATATCACGGCATTTCTTATACAAAGACCTTTGGAAACATGGCATATATAATGAAAGCGCGGTACCAGTACATGAGGGATCTCGGAAACTGCATGAGTCCGATGAACGCTTTCCTCACTAATCTAGGTCTTGAAACACTGCACCTCCGCATGGAACGCCACTGCGAAAATGCACGGAAGGTGGCCGAATATCTTTCGAACAGCGATAAAGTGATTTCCGTGAGTTACCCGACGCTGAAGAGCGACAAATACCATGCCCTGGCCGAAAAATACCTCCCGAAGGGGTGTTCCGGCGTCATATCCTTCAGGGTCAAGGGAGGAAGGGCTGCAGCCGTCAAATTCATGGATAGTCTGAAGCTTGCCGCGATCGTCGTACATGTTGCGGACGCCAGGACGGCAGTGCTGCACCCCGCAAGTTCCACGCACCGCCAGATGAACGATGAGCAGCTGCTGGCGGCAGGCATCGAACCGGATATGATCAGGTTATCCGTCGGCATTGAGAACGTGGACGATATAATCGACGATATCCGCCAGGCCCTGGGAGAGTAAATTCGAACGACCTTGTCAGTGAAACAGAAGAACAGTCCCCCTGTTTCAGTCTGGGGTGAAAGCAGATAGTCTGTAATTATAATTACCGGACTGTCTGCTTTTTTTGCCAAAGATTGTCCTGGAACCCGGCGCCTTCATTCAGAGCCTACTCCCCCTCAATAACCTGAGCAGGTTCGCCACTACCCTGCTGATCATTATACTGGCAATAGGAGCGGTGATCCTCATTGTTTTCAATATTTTCAACATCCGTGAAAGGAAATTCGAAGTCGGAGTTCTGACCGCGATCGGCATGAAAAAGAGTAAAGTGGCGGCGCAGTTCATCTGCGAGCTCTTCGCCGTTACCTTTATAGCGCTTATTATCGGAACGACGGCCGGTTCGGCCATTTCCGTACCGACAGCCAATGCCATGCTGAAATCGCAGATATCGTCGCAGCAATCCCAGATACAGCAGCGCGACAGTAATTTCGGGCGCGGAGGCATGCAGGCCGGCGTGCTTGGCGGCGGCAACGCATCCATGTTCAATATTTTCGGAAGAAATGATCAAAACACCAATTATATTTCAACCATAAATGCAGTAACGAATTTCCGTGTAGTCGGTGAGCTGCTGGGTATCGGCATCCTGCTTACGATATTGTCGAGCCTCGCAGCGGCAGTTTTCGTGATGAGGTACGAACCATTGAAGATACTTTCGAACAGGTCACAGGGAGGCAATAGAATGAGCATCATCGCCATCATCCACACTTAAGTGTTAGTCAAATACTAATTGACGTTACACACTTTGTAATGTTATAATGTGTGTAACGATGTAAGGAGATTTTATATTATGAAAAAAATTGAGCTAACGACAAAGGAAGAATTGAATATCTACATGAGCCATGTGCGCCAGCAGCTGCTGCATCAATTAAGCATATCTGGTACTCCGATGACTCCGAAGATGCTCGCTGACAGACTTGGCATATCCGCTTCCAGCACGCAGCACCATATAAAAAAGCTGATATCGCTGGGATTGATCGAACTTGACCATACCGAATCGATCAACGGAATAACAGCCAGCTTCTATAAGCCGGCCCAGGTGACGGTACAGATAGGACTCGGCCGGGATGACGATCTTGTTCAGCAAAAGGATGCTCTGATACAGGATTCCATGGCACAGGTATACGACGGCTTCCGTAAACGAATGAAAAAGAGGGCCGATTTATCCGTCGACAGAAATCCCGATGAATTGCGGAAGTTGGGCGATATTCTCACAGGAGTGGCCTACCTCGACGACAATGAATCACAGGAGCTTATGCATCTTATAGATAGTTATATCGAGAAACACACGGCGCCAGGGGCAGGCCGTCATCCTTGGGAATATGCGCTTATCGCTTACAACGCCGAAGAGGAGTTGTCCGGCGGAGGATCGACAAATGAATAAAATGCAGCAGGTCATATTCACAGCAAACAGCCTGTCTACGGGTATTATACTGCCTGTACTCACGCTGATCCTGTTGGAAAAGGGTGCGAATCTGCAAACGCTGCCCTTACTCATGGCAGTATATTCCCTGACAGTTCTACTCCTGGAGCTGCCCAGCGGGATCCTCGCCGATATGTTTGGCCGTAAGACGGTGTTTTTGATATCCTGTGGGTCGCAACTGATATCGTTTGCACTCTTGCTGGTTTCATACAATTTGATTACACTTGTGTCTTCAACAATATTTTTAGGCTTGGGGCGCGCCTTTTCTTCCGGCAGCCTGGATGCAACAATAATCGACCAGGCACTTGTTAATGGCAACGAGGACTGCCTTCCCAAAGTCACCTCCCGCCTGGCTGTCCTGGAGGGTGCCGGGCTGGCTGCAGGCAGTATTGCAGGCGGGTTTGCGGCAAGTGCTTTCGGAACATATGGCAGCATAATAATCATACGTCTGATACTTACAGCAATAGTGACTTTGCTTAGTCTTGTTTTTATAAGGGAGCTTCCCAGGCGGCATGAAGCAGACGAAGCAGTTCCGGTTCCTTCATTGGCGGGTATGGTCAGGCAGGGCAGGCAGCTTATTATGAACAATCACGAACTGGGTCTTATATTGATAGGCGTATTCTTTACAGGCTTCTTTCTTTTTACCATAGAAGCATACTGGCAGCCGGCGTTTACGTCAATACCGCATAACACGCAAAGTACATGGATGCTAGGCATTATAACATTTATCGGATTTTTTTCAGTTACTGCCGGAAATATCCTTGCCAATAAGCTGTTAAATAGTTTCAAAAAAAACTGGTGGATCATTTTCAATATCTCCCGCATCATTATGTCTGCAGTCATCATGGTTTTTGCCATATCTAACGGAACAGCGGGTTTTATCGTTCTTTACGCGGGTATGTATCTGATGCTCGGGACGGGTAACGTGTCGGAAAGCTCACTGGTCAACAAATACACCCCAAACGATATGCGTGCAAGCATGCTTTCCCTGAATTCACTTGTTGCACAGATAGGAGGCTTATGTGCTTCCCTGTTCAGCAGCATCATGGTGATCCGCTTGCATTTTTCAGGCATCTGGCTCGTCGCAGGTATATTAATGGCCTGCTACGCGGTATTCCTGGCTGTAATCACCAATATCAGAAAGGCAACGGGCAGGATAAACCGCCAGGAACCGGTATAAGAGAGATATCTGCCGCAAGTAAAAGCAGTCTGCAAGTAAAAGCAGTCCCAGTTGATTTCCATGGAAAATTAACATATAATCAAATAGGGTGGTTAAGAATGGAAGTGGAAAGAAGAGTCTTCACCGAACGCCGAAAAGGGCCAGACGCAGTCGTAAAGGCTGTCTGGTGGGCGACCGGTATCAGCTGGCTGTTGATCATAATCGCGTTGACAATAACGGGAGAGGCGCAGCCAAAGCATGCAAATTTCATCGACCGTTTGTACAATGTCACCGTCAGGAGCAACTGGGACACGACTCTGCTGTCGTACGTGTTCTATATTCTATTGTTGAATCTGGCCACCTGCATCTTCGGCTTCATCCTAAACATGCTGAGGCAGAAAAGGAAAACCGATAAGATAAGCAAATCGATCATCGTACTTGGCCTCATCACACTGTCGGGTATAGTGTGGTACATGGTCCAGGCGGCATGATACGGGGATATGTATTTTACAGGCCGAGCCTGTCATGTATGGTATTCGTCAGTAAATGGTCCACGGTATCGGTGGTTATCTCCCAGACGATTATGCCCCCGAAGCCATTCTTCAATACGTAGTCGCACCTTTCGGCAGCGGAGATCTCATCCTCGTATGTATACATTATTTTCTCATCCCTGTTGTACAGCCAAGGCACCCGTGATACGGGATCCCTGTACTTGACGTATCCCGGCGTTTCCTCCAGTTCCTTCATCCGGCCGAATGTATTGATGCCTGCAGGATAGGCAGGCGAATCAAGGTCACCGATGGGAGAGCCTTTTCCCTTCGCAAATAATCCATCGATGCCCGTATCCGGATCGACATTCTTCCACCCTCGCGAATAATACGGAGAGCCGATATTGAGCTTGCTTGCCGGTATATTGCAGCGATCCCTGTAATATTTCATCACAGAATCGGTGTTGTATCTGTTTTTCTTATCGACGGGCTCGACTGGCGAAGGATCGGCGGGGTTCGCAAACAGCGGCGACTGGTGGTTCGTATGCTCCTCCAGCGCCGAATGCATGTCATAGGTCATCACGTTGATCCAGTCAAGATATTGCGCATATTTGTCAGGCTCCTGGCGCTCCGTAACGTCATAAAGCGCCGAAACGGCCACAGTCAGCAGTCTGTCCTTCATGCCGACGGCATCATACGCCTCGCGGAGTTCGCGCAGTAGTGAGGTAAAGTTTTGTTTATCCTCCGGACCGCCGGGACATCCCTTATCGTTGACGTCATTGGGGTCTGCTTGTCTGTCGATCCCGGGGAATTCCCAGTCTATATCGATCCCATCGATGAAAGGATACTTTTTCAACAACTCTATTGTGCTTTTGATAAAAACGGACCTGCTCTCAGGAGTTTTAGCCATATCATGAAAGTAACGGCCTTCGGTCCAGCCCCCGACCGAGATCTGAACCTTGACCTCCGGATATCGGGCCTTAAAATACGCATATTCGCCCATATGCCCTTTCGGGCCGTCTGCTTCCGAGTGCTCCATTATCTTCTCTTCATCGGCAAACTTGTCCGTGGATGCTATGCTGAAATCGCTGTCAACGAAATAGAACGCATGGTTTATGACCGATACCCTGTCCCATGGGATCGTACCGACGCCATTATTTCTGCCTGTGTTTCTGTATGTTGCCCAGTTGGGATAATAAACCACCAGTTTTGGTTTCATATGCTTACACCTCCGCCTGTATATACGTCCGTACCAATATATTATCCAAGGCAGGCACGCCAGTCAACCATATTTTTCTAAAATTGTTGTCACTGATTCAGAGTTTTGATAAGCTCTTATGTAAGCACATTACATTTGTGGTATAATGCTGCTGTTATCCTATAAAAACCTAATTGAGCACCTGTCAGCCCGAACTCAGGTCAGTCTGTTAGTCTATGTATTAATGCGCGGGAGGGAAATACTGAAAAATGGAGCCTGATGAACCGACAATGACCGAATTATATCAACTGCTTTCATGTACCCATGACGCGCTGGTTGCGACCGATAAAAATCTTGTTATCACCCTCTGGAACGATACGGCCGAAGGTATATTCGGCTGGTCGGAAAAGGAAGCATTGGGGCAGCATCTCGATGAAATCATAAAGACGGAGGTAATTGGACCAGGATCGGCAACTGGTCAGAAATGGGAAGCATGCGCAAAGCATTTGGCAGAAAAGGGCTCCTTCGGCATGCGTGCAGCATATTATTGCAGGAACGGCCTGCTGATCCATGCCGACGTCCGCGCAAAAGCGATAAGGAACGAAAATAATGAATTTCAGGGAGCGGCTTTTTCCTTCCTTGCACTCTCCAAAGATCAAAAATC
>Ga0207800_1000301_pt1 | contig 14908 bp, 8 predicted proteins | sample LuqExpMetageno11_FD_187769 | JGI IMG/M metagenome (GOLD analysis project Ga0207800, IMG submission 187769) | Tropical forest soil microbial communities from Luquillo Experimental Forest, Puerto Rico - Sample 11 (SPAdes) | ecosystem: Environmental > Terrestrial > Soil > Tropical forest ...
TTATATACTGGGCCTTACGAACCCCTACTTCCCAACCCTTGACATCATTATTACGCACTCAACGTGTCCGGTCCACGGGAACATATCTACGGGCTGAGCTTCGGTTGCCCTGTAGCCGCGGCTATCCAGGTATTTCAGGTCTCGTGCCAGTGTGGCGGGGTTGCAGGAGACATAGACTATCCTTTGGGGCTGCATTTCAGCAAGCAGTAAAAGCAGTGATTCTTCGCAGCCCTTTCTCGGCGGGTCGAGTACGACTACATCGGCGCGTACCCCTTTACTGTAAAGCTCGGGTACCACCTTTTCGGCTTCGCCTGCAAGGAATTCGGCATTTTCAACGCCATTCAGAGAGGCGTTCCTGCTCGCATCCTTCACAGCTGCTTCCACAACCTCCACTCCGTAGACTTTTCCAGCCTTTTCCGATAAGAATAAAGATATGGTCCCTATCCCGCAGTACAGGTCAAAAACCGTTTCAGAGCCGGTAAGGCCTGCATATTCAAGGGCTTTGGAATACAGCACCTCAGTTTGCACAGGATTGACCTGAAAGAAGGAATGCGGCGATATCATAAATTTGTATTTGCCGATCGTGTCGTAAATAGTTTCGCTGCCGTAAAGCAGTATGTTTTCAGGTCCAAGTATGACGTTGGTTTTTTCCTTATTTATGTTCAGGTAGATGCTTTTTATGCCCAATGCAGCGCCGATCAGCCTCCGGACCAGTTCCTCCGCGGCGCCGTCCGGAAGAGATCTGCCGTTGATTACAAGCACTATCATGACCTCTCCCGTATGGAAACCAACCCGTGTGACAATATGGCGTATCAAACCTTTGCCGGTTGTCTCATCATAAACAGAAATGCCTTTATCGATAATAAGCTGCCTTACGATATTCCTCACCTGATTGCTCAAAACATCCTGTATTCCGCACTCTTCGGAATCGATGACTTCGTGCGAACGGGCAGCGTAAAACCCGGTTATTATACTGGCGCCTGAGACCGCTACGGGGTATTGGGCCTTGTTCCTGTAATTAAAGGGATTATTCATGCCTATCGTGTCATGTACCAGCACATCCTTCAGTCCGCCCAACCGCTCAAGATCATCTTTGACCAGCTTCGCCTTGAAGGCCAACTGCGCTCCATAATCCATATGCTGCAGACTACAGCCCCCGCAGCGTTTGTATTGGCCGCAGAAGGGCTTTACCCTGGCGGGTGAGGGTCTCAATACCGATATCAGCTTCCCAACCGCGTATGTTTTATTTAGCTTGATTATCCTGATCTCCGCCTGCTCACCTTCAAATACTCCGTCCGTAAAAACAGCAAGTCCTTCTATCCTGCCTACGCCCTGTCCTTCATGCGTCATTCCTGTTATATCGATAATATAATTCCTGTTTTTTTCAATGATTGACATGAGCAGCCACCTAACGTCCATTTATTGATTTTATTTTAAACAAAAAAATTGCCCCAAATCCGAGGGGCAGCATAATATATCAGATAGAATCAGTATGCCATATGGTTATTGTTCCATATTCAACCAATTATATTCATGCTCCGGGAAATTCGTAAACGAATCACTCGCACATTGGATTACTTCCAGGCTTTTTATACATCCCCTGATGCTTTGCAGCGTACTTATTATACCATGATTTATCATGGTATAATTGCGCATCGCCGTTTTGCCATCCAAATATTAAAGGGCAAATTATCGGCGGCGCATAAATTCCGCCGGAGGCGTATAATAGCCTTACGGAGTAAGGCTATTATACCTTGAAACGTTCCAGCAGGCTGCTGAGCGAGCCTGTTACCTCGTCAAGCTTCGCAGTCATGGCTTCCATCTCTTTCATGGTCTTCTGCTGCAGAGCAAGGTTCTCATCGATCTCTTCACCGGAAGCAACCGTCTGATTGGCAGCCTTTTCAAGCGTATCAATGGTCCCCATCAGCTCGGCAGTATTGTCCTGCCTTGCTCTTACCGCATTTGCCGTCGCCCTCAGGGTTCCTACTATATTATTAATCGTACCTGTGATCTCAAGTATGCTGCTCCTGGCTTCATTGATTTTACCTACGCCCTCATCCACGCTGCTGACGCCGTCGCCTATCCGGTCTACGGCAAACAGGATTCTGCCCTGTATCTCGCTGATCAGCGATTTAATCTCATGCGCCGCCTTGTTGCTGCCTTCAGAAAGCTTCCTTATCTCATCCGCTAACACGGTAAAGCCCTTGCCCTGCTGACCCGCCCTGGCCGCTTCTATCGCTGCGTTTAGCGCCAGCAGGTTCGTCTTGGAAGCGATCTCTGTTATGGTATTGGTAATGACGCCTATCTTGCCGGACGAATCATCAAGTTCATTGATGGAATCAGCTATCTGCCTCACCGTGTCAGTAACGTTGCGTATTACTTCCTCCGCCTCCTGTACGGATTTTTCACCGGAAGCGGCAATTTCGATCGCCTTCATGCCTTCTTCGACCGCTTTTCCGGTAGTCAGTGCAAGACTTTCAGAGTCATCTGCGGCAGCAATCCTGCCGGCATCGGCTACAGGATGTCTGGCGCCGCTGACAAGACCCTCCATTATATTCTTTATACCACTCGAGACCTTTCCCGCATTTTCACGGCTATGTGCAAACAGGTCCGCAAAGGCCTTCCTCAGAACGCCTATATCGCCTGTGGTACTTTTCACCTGCTCAAGCATCTTCTGCTGGCCGTCAAGCACGACATTGACCTTTGAGCCAAGTTCTCCAAGTTCATCTCTGCGTTTATTCTCCACTCTGTCCGTAAGGTCGCCGCTTCCAGCCTTTTCAAGCAGTTTCGTCATTTTGCGGATAGGATTCAGTATGTTCCTTGAAAGCCATAAAGCAGCCAGCATTCCAATAAGCAGTGAAGCAAAAGCGATCAGACCAAGGGCAAATATAAGCTGGCTTTTAAGACTTCGCGATCTTTCGATATCATTTGCAAGGTAAGTTTTGTAGGCTGTCTCAAGAGAATCGAGCAGTTCGACCTGTTTGCCGTACAAATCGCTGGACTCGCTGTAGCTTGCGGTCAGCCCGGCATTCTCGACGGCATTTTTTGCCGAAAGCACGGCATCGAACGCCTTATTGAGCGAACTGCAGGCTGCCGATGAATCTGCGGCCACTGGGGCATTTTTTGCCGTTAGTAACGGCTGGAGCTGTTCCAACGAGTCGGAAGCGCTTTGCATCTGTGAGTTGAAATCACCGGTGTCTCCTCCGCTGACGGCAAATGCGGAAACAGCCATGCCGTAAGCATCCCGTGTCAGGTCCAGCGCGGTATCTATAAGTGTCAGTTTCTTCAAGGCCCCCGTGAGAGACGAAGCCAAAAGCCTGTTCAATATCGTCTGTGCGTCCGTATTTCTTTGCAGCGCATCTTCCAGATATGAGCGGACTGTATCCGCCAATGCGCTGTCATATGCTTCAGCCGCGCCCTGCCCCTGCAATGCAGGATCTTTTTGCTGAACTGAAGTCCCGTTTTGCGAGGAAGTCTGACTGGTTTTCAATGTGGAAAGCTCTTCCTGAAATTCTGCGATCTTCGCCTGAAGTATCTTTCTATCTGAAACCAGCTGCGTGTTTGCCGCAGCTGCGGTCTCATACGAAGCAAGTACTTTATCAAGCGCCGCCCCAAGACTGTTCAAAGAGGTCTGCTGATCAGTGCTCAGAGTTCCCAGCCCTGCTATATCGGCCAGCTGTGTGCCATTCAAGGCGTCCACCTGTTCGCGTATCAACTTTCTGAGCTCCAGCTCTTTCGATATCAAATCGTCATACTGCTTGCTAAAATCGGCCAAATGCCGTTCATATTCGGAACGGTCCGAATTCTTGATGGCTTCCGATATTTTTACTCTAAAAGCATCGGCATACTGGCCGTTAATACCCTTTAAATCTTCGAGGGCTGCTTTTTCCTTTTTTTCAGACTGCTTGGCCAGCTCATCGACCAAGCTTGTCAGTTTTGCGTTATTTTTATAAAACTCTTCCGAAGCTGACGTATCGAGATTGATAATGCTTCCTGAAATAAGCTTCTGCTGGGCAGCCAGCATATCCTTGATCCCGCGTACGCTGGCAACGCGCGCATTGTTGCCGTCCGCACTCGCAGCAATCCCGGCAACGACAAGGTTGTACCCACCGTAAGAGACCGCCAGCGCTGCAATTGAACAGATCAGGACAGTTACAATGAAAGCCAGGATCAGTTTTGCCCTAATTTTTATCATGCATTTCATCCCCGCAATTATCTGAAGAGTTGGAATATCCAAGCCGAAAGCATATTTACGTATATAATTCGATAAAATAATACAAAATCCTTCTTACTAATGGCAATAATTGATTGACAATCAGGTCCATATCATTTATAAATAATAAAGTGATAAAATTTTCCGGGAAAAAAGGATTTTTAGAACTTTTGTAGAATATATCATAAGCCTTTTTTTCTGGCCATCACTGTACAAAAGATAAATATGGATCGAGTTATCATTGATACAGGACGGTTGGACATGGATAAGGGTAAGGCAAAAAAAAGTGAAAAGAAGTATCTTTCGATCGTGCTGGTACCGCATTCATCCAGTCATGTAAAGGTACTAAGGTTCAATGCATTTTATACAAAGCTTATAGTGTCATCTCTGCTGTTAACCGCAATTTTCATCTGCGGCGGCCTTTATATATCCCGTATGCTCGAAGAGAACAGATCACTCAGGCAGAACCTCAATGATCTTTACAGTACAAATACCGAGCAGCGACAAATAATAGAGGAAAAATCGGGCGAAATAGATAAACTCAAAAAGGACAGCGCCGATTTCAACGAAATCGTCAACGACAAGATCGAACAATTTACCGAGCAATACAACAAAATAACGGATGATTACATATCAGGACAAAAAACCAAAAGCAGTCGTTCCGGTGAAAGGACTGAGACTGCCTTCACCAATGACATGAGCGTATTAAAGGATACGCTCGACAGCCTGAGCGGCGTTTACAGCCGTTCCGGGCTCCCTGCCGCCGACCTTTCCTCAGCCGAGGCGAAGATCTCAGCGTTTATGCAAACCGTCCCGACGCTCTGGCCGGCGGTTGGCCGGATTACAGACGATTTCGGTTACAGGAAGGACCCTTTTACAAGAAGGACAAAATATCATGAAGGGATCGATATAGGATCCGATTACGGCTCCAATATAAAGGCTGCTGCCGGAGGAACAGTAACTTTTGCGCAATATACCGGCGGTACGGGGCGTACAGTCATTATAAATCACGGACGCGGTATTTCAACAGTTTACGGGCATGCTTCAAAGATATTGGTCAAGGAAGGCCAGGTCGTAAAAAAGGGAGACATCATAGCAAAGGTGGGAAGCTCGGGCAGAAGTACAGGCCCTCACCTTCATTTTCAGGTTTTGCTGTACGGTACTCCTGTCAATCCGCTGCAATACCTTGATGTAAAATAACAAATACAGTCTATGTGGACAAGGGGGAACATTATGCTTAAAAAGAATACAGGTTTCCGTGATGGAGTTGATACAATTGTAGGTTCAAGCACTGTTTTCACAGGCAGTTTAGAAGGCGATGGCACTATAAGGGTGGACGGCAAAGTGGTCGGAGACCTGAAGGTTACCGGTGATGTTTATATAGGCGACAACGCAACGATAAAAGGTAATATCGTAGCTGCCAATGTTCACCTCTCCGGCACGGTCGAAGGCAATATAACAGCAAAGGGAATACTCAAGATCCTATCCTCGGCAAAGCTTTACGGAGATATCCATGTCAACAGCTTTGTCGCAGACGAAGGCGCGCTTTTCCAGGGAAAATGCGACATGCTCGATGTAGCGGCGTCTGAAACTGCCGCCGTAAAGTCGCATAAGAATTATAAAAAGAGCAATGTACTTGAAGAAGTTTATGAGGAAAAGAAATAAGTGATCAAATGAAGCAGACCGCTTTGTGAAACAATGATCGCTGCACTTATTATCAAGGCTGTAATGGCAAGGCGGAGCAGCAGACGGAAACGTCTGAGGTTCCGTCTTTTTACGTACCGCCATCTTCGGTAGAGAATGCTGTTTCTGAACATGGAAACACCTCCAGTCTACCTTTGATACCTGTATATTCCGGAGGTGTTCGTTTGGTTACAGTTTTAAAAAAATATTTTTCGTTTATTTATTGGCCTTCACCCTGTATCAGTACGTCCATTGCCTTTATCTCTTAAGTGCTGTTTCCATCTGGATGTAGATGTCCTCGAGAAACAGACTGTACAGTTCCGCATCTTCTCTCAGATATTTACTTTCAAGTACATTTCATTTAAAATATTCCCGCCGTTTTTGCAGGGAATTTGCAATTGTGTTATAATAGATAGCATCTTTCAGCATAGGGAACAAAGGGCTGTGTGAAAAAGTCTAATTTCTGTTTATGATAGAACGCAACTGACAGCTTCCATGCAGCAAGCAAAAAGGAGGACGTGAATGAAGTCCAGTACAGGCTCCGTACAAAACGGCAAAAATAAAAAGAAAACTTCTTCTTCAAAGAAGTTTATATTTACATCTCTGAAATTTTTATTGATTTTTATATTAGCTCTGGGATGCGCTACTGCAGGCATAACAGGGGGCGTCATATTAGGCTATATAAAGACTGCAAAGCCGATCACCGACGATCAGCTCGCGACTAAAATGTCAGGCGGGACAACCATAATTTATGATTCAAAGGGCAATGTGATACAGAAATTGACCGGCAAGGACAATATGGACAGTGAACCGGTCTCCGACAAGGATGTTCCCGAGTACCTCAAAGATGCTATTATCTCCATAGAGGACCAACGTTTTGAATCAAATCCGGGTATAGATCTACAAGGTATGATCAATGCAGGTATGGGATTTGTAAAAAGCATCGTTACGGGCAATGATTCAGGAACGAGAGGCGGCAGCACGATAACTCAGCAGGTGGTCAAAAATATTACGGGTAACACCAAACGGTCTCTTGAGCGAAAGGTACAGGAATGGTACCTTGCCGTTCAGCTTAATAACAGGCTGGAAAAATGGCAGATCCTTGAGTTGTATATGAATCTGAGCTACTTCGGCAACAGCTGTACCGGCGTACAGGCTGCTTCCAAGAAATACTTCGGCAAACCCGTACAGGAACTCACGTTGGCCCAATGTGCGCTTTTGGCCGGCATTACCAAATATCCGGGCACTTATAACCCATTTACGGAATCCGGCCGCAAAGAAGCTAAAAACAGGCAGGAAGTCATTCTTGCTAAAATGCTGGAGCTCGGTAAAATAAACCAGCAGCAGTATGAGGAAGCTATCAATGAGGATCTGCATTATGCTCCGAAGTCCCAGTCCCAGAAGATAACGAGCGTCCAGAGCTATTTCGTCGATCAGGTCATAGTCGACGTCAGGAATGCTCTTATGGAACAGCTCAACATTTCCAAAACCATGGCCGATTACATGATATACGGCGGCGGTCTTGAAATTCATACGACGATGGACCAGAGCATCCAGTCCGACATGGACTCGGTATTCACGGACGACAAATATTTCCCGCTCATAAATAAGGATGCACAGCAGCAGGAAGAACATCCGCAGGCTGCAATGGCCATCATAGATGCGCAGAATGGCCAGGTAAGAGCGCTGCGCGGAGGCTACGGCAAAAAATTGGCAAGCAATACTCTGAACCGGGCATCCTCTTCTCTGATGAAAAGGCAGCCTGGTTCAAGTATAAAGCCGATTGTAGTTTATGCGCCTGCAATAGATCTGAAGAAAATAACCCCGGCGACGATCATAGACGACGTCCCGGTATACATGCTGGGCAGCAAGGATTCCGAACGCGAGTACCCAAGCAACTATGACAATACGCACGACGGACTGACATCGGTGAGAAACGGTCTCAAAAATTCCGTAAACGTGGTAGCAGCCAAGATATGGAGAGATATTCTAGGTCCTGATGAATCAGTGGCGTATTTGAAAAAGGTCGGAATCGACAGAACGAATGAAAAATATCTCTCGCTCGTAATGGGCGGTCTGGAAACCGGCGTCAATCCTCTGCAAATGGCTGCGGCTTATGTTCCTTTTGCTCACAAGGGGCTCTATTTCGAACCTACCACATTCACTGAAGTACTGGACGTTAACGGAAAAGAGCTCATTGACAGGAGAGCAGCAAATTTCAGTGAAGCTTACAGCGAGCAGACCGCTTTCATCATGGCGGACATGATGAAGGAAGTCACGAAAGGCAGGACTTCAACTTACCCACACAGCGGTACAGCGGCGGCAAATGTAAATGAAAAAATCATAGGTATGCCTGTCGCAGGTAAAACAGGTACTACCAGCAGCAATATAGACAAATGGTTCGTGGGATATACTCCTTATTATACAGCAGCAGTCTGGTACGGATACGACAATAACGGGCCTGATCCGATCAAGCTGACCTCGAAGGAATATGACCAGGCCCAGAAGATTTGGGCCGCGGTAATGGCAAAGGTCCACGAAGGCTTGCCAAAGAAGGACTTTACAATGCCTTCGAAAATAGTTCAGAAGAAAATATGTATTTACTCCGGCAAGGTGGCAACTGCGCTTTGTGAAAAGGATCCGCGCGGTGACGCTACCAGAATGGAATATTTCATAAAAGGGACCGAACCGAGGGACGATGATCCATGTGACGTCCATGTGGAAGCACAGGTATGTACGGAAAGCAAGGACGCACTGGGACGTAATCTGCTGGCCGGACCCTACTGTCCGCCGAACAAAGTTGTGACGAAGGTTTTCATAAAGAGGCCGACTCCCTATGTACCGGCAAAACCCGGCGAGAAACCTCCTAAGGATATTGTGTATGAACTGCCTGCAGGAGAATATTGCACGATACACGGCTCATCTTCGTCAATACCGCCAGCTGGCGGTATAGGACTTAAGAATCCTCCGATCCCGGGATCCGGACTTGTCAATTCGGGTTCGCTCGAAAGCAGTACACAGGATGCAGAAGGTACCTTGACAGGTTCAGCGATAGAGTTTCGTTCTAACTGGTGGAACAGGTAGTTGTAAAGGAAACTACAAAAGCCCTGATGTCATATCATTTTATCAGGGCTTTTATCATTTCAAGATCGCCAATAATGATTTGATTAACTGATGGGCGGTTTAAAATCAACATGTCGTGAACAATGTGCCAACCTCATGCCCTTCTGTTATATCCATGATGATACCGGGTTCAGCCCCGCTGGCAAGCACCATGTCGATTTTATTCGACATAGCAAGTTTTGCCGCTGAAAGCTTTGTTACCATCCCGCCTGTCCCGCGTCTCGAGCCCGCTCCGCCAGCGCATTTCTCCAATTCGGGAGTTATCTCGTGCACGACGGAAATAATGTGGGAATCGGAATTTTTTCTCGGATCGTGGTCATAAAAGCCGTCTACATCAGAGAGTATTATCAGAAGATCCGCATCTACCAGCGTTGCTACTATGGCTGACAGCGTATCGTTATCGCCAAATACACGTTTTTCACCGTATTCTATTTCATCTATGGAAACGGAGTCATTTTCATTGACGACAGGAACGATGCCGTATCCCATGAGTGTTTCGAAAGTACTTACTACATTATGTCTGGTATGCGCCTCTTCGACGACATCCCTGGTCAGCAGTATCTGACCTACGGTATGTCCGTATTCTGAAAAGAATTTGCTGTAATAATGCATCAGCTCACACTGTCCAACTGCGGCAGCCGCCTGTTTTTCCCTGACGCTTCCCTGCTTCCCCTTGAGTTTCATCTTACCCGAACCTACTCCTATAGCTCCTGAAGTCACAAGCACGACTTCCTTGTCCTGGTTGAGCAGATCTGATAATACGCGCGCCAGCTTGTCTATGTGGCTGAAATTGACTTTTCCGTTTTCATATGTAAGCGTTGAAGTGCCAACCTTGACAACGATTTTTTTCGCCTGTTTAAGCCTGACTCTTTCGTTATCCATCACCGTTTCTCCTTCAGTAAATAAATCTTATCTCTTCCATATTACCACAACGCCGGACCGGCATACAACCTTTAATGTTTTACGCTGATTCACTTTTCAGCTGTCGAATCGGCAGTACCATCGTCCATTTCGCTCTCCCTGGCAAGCAATTTCCTGGATATACGGAACTCACCTGGAGAGCACTCCTCGTACTTTTTAAAGAATCGCAGGAAGCTCTGCTCATTGTTATAACCAAGATTAAGCGCGATCTCCTTTACCGTCATACCTGTCTGTAAAAGGAGTCGCTTTGATTCCTCGACCCTGATATGGTTAATATAATTTATTATATTGTCCCCGGTTTCGTCCTTGAAAACCTTCCTGAGGTATGAATAGCTAAGACCGACATTTTCAGCAATGGCGTTAATGTCTATATCCTTTCGATAATTATCATGTATATATTCGAGCGCACGGTCAAAATGACCCTTGCTCATGTTTCTGGCGCCGGACATATATTCGGCGATGCGCGTAAACATCTCTATCAGCCATACCTCAATATCGTCAAGTGTCTCCTTGTCCGAGAGTATATGGTATATGTTGTAGCTGCTGCCGAAGACCATGCCAATGTTCAGGTTCTGATCCAGCAGCAGCTTTACAGTATTGACCGTAAGCTGGATAAATATCTGTACTATGTTTTCATAGTTCATGCTTTCCTGCAAACGTACTTCTCCGACGAGTTCCCTTACGGTCTCGCCTATTTTATCCATTATCCCCGAATTGATCAGATTAAAAAGCTGTTTTTCACGCGCATACGGGAAAAAATAAGCTGATTCGCTGTTCTCAACGTTCTTCCAAAAATTGATACTGCCATAGCCGGTAATCAATTTATATTTAAGCGCATCAAGCGCATGGTCAAACGAATCTGTAACGCCGGACTGATTTCTGCAGGTGTTGCCGACGCCTATCGATATTGTATTATCCATTACTTTCGACAGTTCATCCTGGAGCTTCGCAAATATATCCATCAGGTCGACACCGATGTCACTTTCTCTTTCATGATTTACGATGATCGCTATACTTTTTCTTTGGTACAGCAGCCCTGCGCAATTGTATTCCCTGCTGATAAGCTGTTCGGATACTTCAAGCATGAACGCTTTCATGTATTCCTGCTGTTCGCTGCTGTAGACATTGGTAAATTCGCTGTATTTATCGATAAATATAACTGTGCATGTGAAATATTCAAAAGGAAAGTCGATCCCGGTAAATTCCTTGTCCATATCTTCCGAAGTCTTGCCTTGCAAAAGGTTTAAAAGATAAGCGCTGCGATTGTTGTTTTTAGTGCTCTCAAGCAGCGAAAACAGCCTATCCTCTTCACGTATCATCCTTTCGAAGGCCTGTGATAAAATGGCCATTTCACTGTCATTGCTTTTGATATCAACGCCTCTTTTGATCCTTATATCTTCTACGAGCTTGTTAAGAGGACTCGATATCTTCTTCGAAACGATATAAGCGGCCAAAATACCCAATGCCAGAAATGCAAGGCAGATGTATATGGTTCTGATTATCAGTGAATTTATCTTGCTTGTGAGTACTGTCATTGGGAATGTGCCGATATATATCCAATTATTGAAATCTGATTTGAAGTATGTAACGAGTTGCTGTTCGTTACCTTCCCTGTTTACAAGATATCCTTCAGCACTCGAGCTTTCACATATCTTGCTGATGTAATCCTCTTTGAGATTTGTACCAACCAGATTCTCATCGACATGCGATATCACATCGCCTTCCTTGTTTATAACCATTATGTAGCCCTCATCCATGGAGCTTTGGCTGTTGAGCATGTCGCGCAGTTTTTTTTCATATACGTTGAATATCAAAGTGCCATTTACACCTGTGGTATAGGGCGTAAAAGAGTAAAATAAGGTGATGACCTTGTACTCTGAACCTTGTTCATTTGGGTTCGAATTTCTTATCGTTCTGTTGTGTATGTAAAAATTACCAGGTTGATATTCTTTGAACTTGTTGTAATCATCCACCCAGCTCTTATCAATGAATCTATCCATTTCGACTATACCCTGTGTTGAAGTGAGCAGGTAATCGGCGCCGTCTGGGTATAAATAAACAGACTGCAGCATTTCATTGGCGTTTGCAAGATTGGTGATGGTGTCATGCAGACTGTAAGCCTTCATTATCTCATCGGAATCTGAAAACAATTTATCAATTGAATAAATATTCGAGATATCATCCATATCGCCGTCCATACTCAATTTTAACGCATCCATATATATATCCTGAGCCACGACTTCGGTTATACTCCCGGCGGTTTTCAGCTTACCGATATATAACCTGCTAATCTCGTTCTCCGAATACTGCACCACTTCGTAACTTAATATGGTCGTTATAATAATCATTGGAACTGCAATAAGAAGTGTAAGCGCTATAAAGAATTTGAAAAACAGCGATTTATTTCTCATATTCATCACCATTATGTCAACAATATATAAATCATAACACAGGCACTAAGGTATTACAATCCAATAATTATGACGCCTAATATATGCACAAATGAAAAATCGCCTACAACAAAAAAGCCGGAGCGTTGAGCTCCGGCTTTTTATTTGCCTTTAATGCAGTTTTATTACTTGCTAGGATGATCCTTTCCCCACAGTACCCTGCGCTCGTTAAGAACCTGAGTACCGCCGACTCTCATGAATTCTCTGATCATGTTGGTCCAGGTAGTATCGAAATCAGCAGGCTTACAAGCTATAGTCTTGGCAAATACTTCTTTTTGCTTGTCAGCCAAAGTCTTGGCATACTTGCCCTGCTGTTCCGACGGAATTGAAACCGTAGGTTCTGCATATGCATTCGTAATCGCAATTGTATATGACTTGATGAAGAGATCCTGTACATCGCCGTATGCAAGAGAGTTGATCTTTATGTTCTTAGCCAAATCGCCGGTATCGATACCGTTGAGTATAAGAGTGTAGTCGATGTTGTTAGGCGAGTTGAACTGCTTGTCACCGGTCTTGACAGGCTGGTAAACCGGCAGGCCATTCTGCATAACGTGACCAACGCCCACTTCACCATACTGCAGGAAGAAGATGTTGTCCTTATTGGACATCCAGTTGAGGTATCTGATAGCTTCGTTGACTTTGCTTTCGCTGGTCTTCGGAACGAATATCCTGAGGCCGGCCTGGTCGTAAACCATCTTAGTGGTAACACCATCTTTATCCGGGAAGCAGTCGATCGGCTGTAGATCGAATCCGGGATATTTAGCCTTCATAGTCGGGATATAGCCCGTGCCTGCGGATCTCAGCGGTCCATCATAACTGTTGATAGTGGAACCAACCTGGTTGTTTGCAAAGTCGGCTTCCGCGATCTTGCCTTCGGTATCGAGTGCAAATTCCTTGCTGACCAGACCTTCGTTGTACATCTTGTTGAGGAACCTTACGCCTTCCTTGTAACCGGGAGCGGTGAGCTTCATAACACCGCTGGCCAGATAACGGCTATAGTCATCCTTGGCTGTGCAGAAGGATTCGAGGAGTGTTCTTCCCCCCCAGGCTACATCCCATGTTAACGAAAAAGGAACGACTTTTCCAGCCTTGGCCGGGTTCTTATCCTTGAATACCTTCATTGCATTGTACCACTGATCCCTGGTTGTAGGAATGTCGAGGCCAACAGCTTTCAGCCAGTCCACTCTGATCCATGTATTATGCTGAGCGTTGATTATTCTCTTTGCAGGAATATTCCACAGTTGGCCATACCATCTTCCCTGTTTGACAAGAGCAGGTCCCATGAACTGTGAAAGATCTTTGCCGTAAGCATCGAATGCAGTATCGAGCTGTGTCAGACCGCCCTGCTTGTAATAATTGAAAACGAGGTCTACATTGTATGTAAACGCAATATCAGGAGTCTGGTTGGAAGCCATCCAGATGTTCAGCTTGTCATCGGAAGTCCATCTCGGAGCGGTGACAAACTTGAGGTTGATGTCCGGATTAGCCTTGTGGAACTGCTCCTGCATCCACTTCGAATAGAAGTTGTTGTCCGGAGGAGTTCCGCCGACATTACCTCTGTCGAATACCATTACGCTTAAAGTCGTAACAGCCTTTGCCTTTACGGTAACGGCTACGGTTGCCTTCAAGCTGGTATTGCTGACGCTTGTAGCAGTAATGTTGGCTTTACCTGCGCCAACTGCCTTTATGGCACCATCAGCGGTGACAGTAGCAACTTTAGCGTTGCTGGACGTGTAAGTCAACCTGGTCTGAGTAGTATTCTTCGGTGTGAAAGTTGCGTTCAACTGGGCTGAGTTTCCGACATCCAGCGCAACACTGGTCTTATTGAGCGTGAAACCAGTTATCTTGACTGATGATATGGCATACGCAGGTATAACCATAGTCATAACGAGCAAGATGCAAATAACGGTCGAAATTACCTTCTTCATAAATACCCTCCTGTTTTTAATAGTTTAAGATGATGTAACTACTGTTGGATCAACTGCTTTCCCATAGTGCTTACAATATGGAACTTTTCTACATACACCTCCTTAAAACCAGCCTTCAACCGAATTTTTGTCATATGTTATACTTATGCGTATAAATTTAATCTAATTATATATTATTACTTTTTGGCAAATTCAGCAACATTGTCTTGATAGACAAGCATAAGATGTCCGGAAACCGTATCAATATATACGTCGGCAAAATCGTTCGCAGCAACCTCCACCTTCAGCACTCCGTCCTTGAATGTCGCAGGATATTTTCCGTCATTGTCTTCGTATGAGTAATTCTCGCCGTCTTTAACTATGTTGGCAAATCTGGTGGAATCATTTACATCGACCCAGTTGCCTACCAGATCGTCAGCCTTCATGCTGGTATCCGCTTCTTCAGCAACCTGTTCCGAAGCCATCTGCTCGACTGTCTGAACTGTTGTTGCTGCCTCAGTTGCTGTTCCCGAAGTTGCAGTTGTTCCTGTAGTGGCTTCAGCTGCAGACGAGCCCTCTGTTGATGTTACTATCGATTGTACAAGCGAACC